>Ga0209190_1000056_pt1 | contig 76324 bp, 54 predicted proteins | sample M_140205_XF_Meta_FD_187315 | JGI IMG/M metagenome (GOLD analysis project Ga0209190, IMG submission 187315) | Freshwater microbial communities from Lake Montjoie, Canada to study carbon cycling - M_140205_XF_MetaG (SPAdes) (version 2) | ecosystem: Environmental > Aquatic > Freshwater > Lake... | reverse complement strand
AGGTGGAGGTCCTGGAAAAAATACTATGGCTTATACTTATGACGGTATATCATGGATTGGATTAGGTTCTTCTACATTCAGTGCAGGGGTAAATGGCGTTTCTTACAATGGTACTATTTGGATCGCTTGCGGAGCTTTTGCAACGAACACTCTAGGTTATTCTTTTAATGGAACACAATGGACTGGATTAGGTAGAACAATTTTCGATAACGGGCAATCTATATTATATGTTTCTGGAACAGCAAACAGATGGCTAGGAATCGGTGATGGAACAAATACATTGGCTCATTCATCTGATGGAACAGTTTGGACAGGATTAGGAAAAACTATTTTCTTAGGAGGAATGACTTTAGAAACGAATAATACAATTACAGTTGCAGGTGGATCTCCTCATTATTTCATATCAGTTGGAGCTGGAACAAGTTCAATAGCTTATTCTTCTAATGCAACTACATGGACAGGAACTGGAAGCACGTCAATATTTAGCACTAGCGGGTCAGATATAGCTTCAGATAATACATCAATGATGGTAGCCGTTGGATCGGGAACAAATAGTATCGCATACTCAATTAATGGAGTCGGTAATTTAAGTTCTTTAAATTTCACAGGATTAGGAACATCAATTTTATTAACAGGTAATTCAGTTATCTATATACCTGGTATAAATTTATGGATTATTGGAGGTTCAGGAAGTAATAATAGTATGGCATATTCTTCGAATGGTACACAATGGACTGGATTAGGAAAATCAATTTTTTCATCATGTAATTCTATAGCTTATAACGGAATTAGTTTGATGGTTGCAGCCGGATATTATAATGGTACAGGTTCAAATAAATCTTCTTTAGCGTATAGTTCAAATGGAACAACATGGATTGGTTTAGGAACAACAATATTTTCTGGTAATGGTTTGACAGTTGGATATGGAAATAATTTATGGGTTGCAGGTGGTTATAATACTACAGTCACTACAACAAATACAACAAGCATTGCTTATTCATCTAATGGACAGAACTGGACTCCATTGACAAATAGTGTTTCTTTAATAATTTCATCATTGAAAAGTGTAAAATATTTTAGTTCTATAGGAATGTGGATTGGTGTTGGAGGATCATCACCTAATACAATTATATATTCTTCAAATGGAACGCAATGGACAGGTGTAGGAACTACTATTTTTAGCTCAGCCGGAACTTCATTAATATATTATGGCGGAACAATAATAGCAAGAGGTATAGGTACAAATAATTATTCTTATAGTATAAATGGAACTCAATGGACAGGTTTAGGACTATCTATTCAACCATCAACAACAACATATTCTACTACTGTATTTACAGGAATATCTAGTGGAACTTTAGGTCAAGTTTATGGTCCTTTTAATGTTAATATATTTCCAGATTCTCCAATGTATATAACTTCTATAACTTTATCTGATGGTCTTGGATTTGTTTCTTTTAGAGGTTCCATATCATCGTCATCTATATCATTTAATAATACGTATACATCTCAAGGAGAATTTGTAAGAGAATCAAGTGTATTAGTATTATATGGATCATCAACCTATTCTTGGAATAGTGGTGATCAATTGATGCTTACAGTTACTGTTACTGGTTTTATGGCAAATAGTGGATTTGGTTCTTTGAATTCTAATTCTCTTGCATACACAAATAATGGAACAACATGGAATGGTTTAGGAAATAATGTTTTAGGTTCATGTTTCAGTATTGCTTATAATGGATCGAATTTATGGGTTGCTGGAGGAAGAAGTTTAACACCAGGTCAAAGTAACTTGGCTTATTCCACAAATGGAACAGTATGGACTGGTCTCGGAACTGTTTTTGGATCATCAGGAATTTGTTATAATGTTATTTATGGATCTAATAAATGGGTATCAGTTGGAATTAGTTCAACATATTCTGTTTATTATTCAACAAATGGAACTATCTGGTCAGGTGTTTTAAATTCTCCATTCTTAACAACTGGATATTCAGTTAAATTTATAAATAATTTATTTTATGCAACTGGAAATGGCACATCAACTCAAGCAATATCGTACGATGGAACAAATTGGGTGAAATTAGGAAATTCCATTTTTGATTCTGGAAATGGGGGATATGGTGGAATGGGTATTCAAACATTTAATCCATCAATTGTCCATACTCTCGCATTTTCATCAGATAACGGAAATTCTTGGTCTGGATTGGGCTCTTATATTTTTTCAATACAAGGAAAAGGTATAGCATCTAGTGGAAATATGTTTGTCGCAGTTGGTCAAGATCCAGTTTTCACAATAGGATATTCGATTGATGGAATTAACTGGACTGGAGTTACAGGAAGCACAAATATTTTTTCTGTAGGTAGTGGAGTGGCATATTTTAATAATCTATGGATAGCCGGAGGTTGTGGTAATTATAGTTTAGCTTATTCAACAAATGGAACGTCGTGGGTAGGTATTAATGGTAGTTTATCTTTTCTAACAATGACATTTAATGTATCTTTTGATAATGGAATATGGATTGCGAGTGGATCAGGAACAACTTGTAATTTAGCATATTCATACAATGGTTTTCAGTGGAATGCTGTTAGTGGAACAAATTATTTACATGGAATTGGTTTAGGATCTAAATCGATTATAACAAATCTACAAGCTCAATGGGTTGCTATTGGTAACGGAAATAATAATTCAGCTTTTTCATATGATGGGATAAACTGGACTGGAATTAATACTACAATTTTTTATACATCTGGTGATACACCACAAGGGCTCTCTTTTGGAAATGGAATTATAATAGGAACAGGAAATTCTTCTGCAACATTTCAAAATTCTGCTATAAGTGCATTAGAATATTCCTATGATGGTAAATCTTGGAATACTTCTTCGACAACTTCTTTATTTAATTTGTATGGAACAGGAATTCATTATGGTAATGGATTATGGCTAGCTTTGGGAAGCGGAACTAATACTATCGGATATTCTTCAAATAATGGAACCACCTGGTCTGGACTTGGGAAAACAATATTTTTTTCAACAGGTTTTGATGCAGTTTATGAAATTAATTTATGGATTGCAGTTGGTTCAGGTACAAATACAATAGCTTATTCTTTTAATGGAACGCAATGGGTGGGTTTAGGTTCGACAATATTTACTAGTGCTTCTTTCTCTGTCTCTTTCGGAAATGGTTTATTTATTGCAACTGGTTATGGGACGAATACTTTAGCCTATTCATCAAATGGAACTCAATGGGTTGGTCTAGGTGAGACAATATTTGCTGCATCTGGATGGAATGTTAAATGGGGTAATGGCGTTTATGTTGCTGTTGGAGAAGGAATTAATACGATAGCATGGAGTCTTAATGGAACCACATGGACTGGTCTAGGTGAGACAATATTTAACACAAGAGGAAGAAATGTAAGTTTTGGAAATAATTTATTTTTAGCAACTGGTAACGGTTCTAATACGTTGGCTTATTCTTCAAATGGTTCTACTTGGACTAGTGTTTCAGGAAATTCTTCTATATTCACAATGGGATGTGCAATCACATATTCTCTAATTACAACTAATTCGACTAATACAATGGCTTATTCTTCTAATAATTCTTATGGTACAACTTGGACTGGATTGGGTTCTTCATTATTTAATATTCAATGTAATGGATTTGCAACTGATGGAGCTACAGTATACATAGCAGTTGGACAAAGTCTTCAAAACACAATGGGATATTCTTACGATGGAAGTTCATGGTATGGATTAGGATTATCAATATTTTCATATTCAGGTAATGGAATTGTTTGGAGTCAAAGTAAAGGTATATTTGTAGTCGTTGGAAGAGGACTTATTAATTCTATAGCATATTCTCCTAATGGATTTTCTTGGACAGCTCTAGGTACTACTGTTTTTACAATTGGAAATTCAGTTTCATGGTCTGGTACTTATTTTGTAGCTTGCGGTCAAGGTGTAAGTTATAATATAGGTTATTCAACTGACGGCACAGTTTGGTCTGGAATAGCTTCAACTTCATTTTTTGGTTCATTAAGTTTTTCATCTGTTACAAGTGCAACGACTTTTTCTTTCAAAAATCCTTTATGGGTATCTGGTGGATCTGGTAATAATACACTCGCTTATACAACTGATGGAACATCATGGATTGGTTTGGGTAAAACGATTTTTAAATTTCAAACGAATAATGTAATCAATAATAATAACAATTCATTATGGATTTCTGTTGGTCTTGACAATATAAACACTATTGCTTATAGTAAAAATGGACTATTATGGACTGGTCTTGGATCTTCAATCTTTTCTTATAGCGGTAATGATATTGTTTGGACTGGTCAACTTTATATCGCAGTTGGTAATGGAACAACTAATACAATAGCTTATTCTTCTGATGTCACAAACTGGACAGGATTAGGATCAACTATATTTAATGTGGGTAATACTATAAGTTCTAATTCAGATGGAACGACTATAGTTGCAGGAGGTTCAATAAATAAAAATAATAATTTTTGGTTAACAGTTGGAAGCGGATATAACACTATATCATATTCATTGAATGGAATTGGTTTTATTGGATTAGGAACAACTGTATTTTCTACTTCTGGTAATCAAATATTTTATGGAAATAATTTATGGGTAGCCGTTGGAACTGGAACTAATACTATTGCATATTCATCGAATGGCACTCAATGGAATACTTTAGGAACAACTATATTTAGCACAAACGGATATGGAGTTTTCTATAATGGAACAAATCTTTGGGTAGCCGTTGGAAGTGGTACTGTCAATACAATAGCTTACTCAGCTAATGGAACTCAATGGACTGGATTAGCATCAACTATTTTTAATACTAGTGGAAATTCAGTTTATTTCGCAAATAGTTTATGGGTATCAGGTGGTACAGGAACAACAAACACATTGGCTTATTCGTCTAACGGAACTCAGTGGACTGGTTTAGGTTCTTCTATATTTAGCACAAGTTGTAATTATGTTTATTATGCAAATAGTCTATGGGTTTCAACTGGACAAGGTTCAACAAATACTTTAGCTTACTCTTCGGATGGGACTCAATGGACAGGTCTGGGATCCTCGATATTTAATAGTATCGGAAGAGGCGTTTCATATGGAAATGGCGTATGGGTAGCTGTTGGTGGTAATAATAATACGTTAGCTTATTCTTTGGATGGAACTCAGTGGACTGGTCTGGGAACAACAGTATTCAACACATCTTCATTATCTGTTTCCTATGGAAATGGTGTTTTTCTGGCTGGGGGACAAAGTTCAGGAAGTAATCCGGTATATAATACTTTAGCATATAGTATAAATGGAACTATTTGGACAGGTTTAGGGAATACTGTATTTAATTTATCATGTTTAGGTATTCAAGTCATCTCAACATCAACAACATCAGCTGCAAATAATACTCTTGCATACACTAACGACAGCACAACATGGATTGGATTAGGTTCGGGAATATTTGGAAACAGCTGTAATAAAATTTTTAATAATGGATCAATATTTGTTGCTGTTGGTAATGATTCTAATAACAGTATAGCTTATTCTTCGGATGGAGTTATTTGGACTGGAGTTACTGGAAGCACTACTATATTATCAGTTGGATATGGTATTAATTTCGTGAATAATATTTGGTTTGCCACTGGTTCAGGAACATCTTACACTATTGCATATTCAATAAATGGAAGTAATTGGACAGGTGTTACTGGGAGCGCAAGTATATTTAATATCACCGCTTATAATGTTAGTTATTTACCCAATAATAATTCATTTATTGCTTTTGGATTCGGATTAAATTCGATGGCTATTTCCACCAATGGAACAGTTTGGTCAGCTTTAATGTCAAGTAATATTAATTCAATTTATGCCATGAGTAATTCTATTTCATTTACAAATTCAACTTATTCTCCATTATATTTAGCAGGTGGTAGCGGTAGTTCAGTTTTAGCTTATTCTTTTACTGGTAAATATTTCAAAAATATGACTAATTTGGTTTTCACATCAAATGTTTACGGAATTTGTTATGGAAATGGTATTTTTGTTGCTGGTGGTAATGGAACAAATTATTTAGCATATTCTTATAATGGAACTAGTTGGATCCCTTCAATAAATCAAGTTTTTTCCACTTATTGTTTCAATGTTGTATATGGAAATGGTGTCTTTGTTGCTATTGGAACTGGAACAAATACTTTAGCTTACAGTAAAGATGGTAGTATATGGACAGTTATTTCAAATATACTTACAGGAGCAGATAGATGTTTATCTATTGCAAATGGAATATTTTTTGCGTCTGGAACTGGACCAAATACTTGGGCTACATCAATTGATGGTATAAATTGGGTTGGTAGAGGTTCGACAATTCCTTCATTAGGATTTGTATGTTACGGAAAAGGTAAATATGTTGCTTTATCAGGATCAACAATTGTTTATAATTCAACCGATGGTTTAACATGGACAGGAACAAATATATCATATGTTTTTTCAACATATGGTTTAGGTATTCAATTCGGAAATGATGTTTTTGTTGCAACAGGTCAAGGAACTAATACACTTGCTTATAGTTATAATGGAATTCTATGGACTGGTTTAGGTTCAACTTTGATAAGTAATTATGGTGGACCAGTGTCATTTATCGAGGGAATGTTCTATATAACTGGAAGTTCGTCAACTAACAATTGCATTTATTATGGAACTAATGGGACACAATGGACTAATACATCAAATACTTTTAGTCTTAGTAGAACAGTAATTAGAGGTTTGGTTTTTGATAACACAACACCTTTAGCAAACAACACTCTTGCTTATTCAAGTAGTTTGGTTACGGGATTATATTACACGATATATAATGGAATTGCATCAAATGATCCAAGTTTCTTTTTAACTGCTTCGCCAAAATATTCTTATTTTTCAGGAATCACAACTGACATGTCATCTCTTCCTTTGTCAACTAATAATCAGAGCGACAGCTCTTTCCTATATTCAGTTCAATGGACAGGATTTATTCAAACTCCAACTGGAAATTCAGGCATTTGGGAATTTCGTGTATTATCGACAAGTGGTTATTGTGGTATATGGATTGGATCGTCTACCAGTAATCCAACAGTTGGAAATGCCGTTGTCTATACTAATATTTCTAATACAGCCGGTAATTTTACAATGAGTGAAAATGTAACATATCCAATTTTAATTCAATATTCTAATCAACAAAATCCAGCTCTTTTTGGTTTAACATTCTCCACCCCAAATAATTCATCAAGAATACCTTTTAATAATAATGTATTTAATTTAATATCCATTACAAATAATTGGACTGGTTTGGGAAATACAATATTTTCTTTACAAGGAAATGGTATTGTATATGGTAATTCAAAATATGTTGCGACTGGACAAGGAGTTAATTCTATAGCATTTTCATCTGATGGAACAACATGGGTTGGATTAGGAACAACATTATTTACTCTATCTGGTAACGGAGTTTGTTATAATAACAGTCTAGGCTTATTCGTTGCTGTTGGTCAAGGACGAAATGTAATATTATATAGCCCAAATGGAACTCAATGGACTGGTGTAGCTACTACGATGTTTTCAACTGGATTAGGTATTCAATGGTCTAGTCCTTATTTTATAGCCACTGGTTATGGAACAAATAACACAATTGCTTATTCATCTAATGGTCTTTCTTGGACTGGATTAGGAACAACAATAATGAATGATATATGTCTTGGTTCTTCTTCATTAACTAATAACAATTCAATGATATATTCCACAAATGGAGGAACAGTATGGACTGGTTTAGGGTCATCAATATTCTCGACTACATGCAATGGAGTGTTTTATTTAAATCCTCTATATATCGGAATGGGTCAAGGAACTAATACAATAGCTACTTCAACTAATGGAACAACATGGATTGGTTTAGGAACAACTATATTCACAACCGCCGGAAATGGTGCAGCATATAATAATTCTATTTATGTTGTTGTGGGATCTGGAACAAATACAGTGGCATATTCTTTTAACGGCACTTTATGGGTTGGTTTAGGAGTAACTATATTTAACACATATGGAAAAAGTGTTTATTGGTCAGGAATATATTTTATAGCAACAGGTGGAACAAATAGTACCACAATGTCTTATAGTTCTGATGGACTTATTTGGACAGCTGTTTCTAATAATTCTGATGCACAAACATATTTCAATTATTACACCAATTCAATTTCTAGTTCTAAAACAGTTTTAAGTTCATTCAATACAAATTTTAAAATTTTAGCTGGTTTTGGTAACACTTCAGGTATTGGTGCGATAGCATATTCGAATGATGGTTTTATTTATTCATCTTTAGGAATCGGACCTTTTACTTCAAATATAAGATCTTATGCATATGATGGAAATATAATCATTGCGGCTGGAAATGGTGCCGGACTTGCGTATTCTTATGATTGTTTAAATTGGACAGGATTCGGAAGCACAATGTTTACTGATGGTTTATTTGTATATTATGAAAATAATCTATGGTTGGCTGGTGGATCAGGTGGAACTAACGGATTTTTTTATTCTTACAATGGTTTATCTTGGACTTCAATACCATCAATTTTTACAACATGTAAATCCGCTTATTACAATGGAAGTGGATTGTGGGTAAGTTGTGGAGATGGATCATCTCACACTATTTCATATTCAAGTAATGGAACTCAATGGACAGGTTTAGGTAAAACTATTTTTAATTCTTCATGTAATGGAATTTTTTACGGAAATTCAAGATGGGTGGCAGTTGGAAATTCAACTAATACAATAGCTTTTTCTTATAATGGAACACAATGGACTGGATTAGGAAACGTTTTTTTTACAACCGGTATTTCCGTTCACTACTATAACAATCTATGGATCGCAGGAGGAGAAATTGGTGGCGGAAATCAAAATCCTCTTGCTTATTCAACTAATGGATCACAATGGACTGGATTAGGTACAAGTATACTAAATTTTTTTTCAGTTCAATCGATTAAATATATTACAAGTTTAAATTTATGGGTAACAGGAGGTTATTCATTCTCCCTTGGAAATGTTGCTTATTCAAAAAATGGAACCGTTTGGACTGTATATAACGGCTATGGTTTATGGCAAATTTATGGATCATTTTGTTATAACATTTTTGAAATAAATTTTAATAAAACCGCCCAAATAACATCAAACACTTTGGCTTATTCAACCGATAGTGGTTCAACTTGGACTGGCCTCGGTTATTCAGCTTTTGCATACAAAGGTGATGGAATTGCTTATGGAAATGGAGTCTATGTAGCTTCTGGTTCTGGATTGAACACACTCGCCTATTCTTATGATGTTTCAACTTGGACTGGATTAGGAACCGCAATTTTTACTTCAGTAGGTAATGGCGTTGCATATAGTTCTTCAGCGAATACTTTTGTAGCCGTTGGACAAGGTCTTAATACAATAGCTTATAGTTACGATGGTTTAAATTGGGTTGGTATTGGAACAACTATTTTTAGTATTTCAGGTAATTCAGTTTCTATTTCAAGTTCTGGAAAATATTTTATTGCCATGGGAAGTGGAACTAATACAATAGCTTATTCATATAATGGAACATCTTGGTTTGGTATTGGAACAACTATTTTTAGTTCATCTGGGGGAGCATCAGCAGCTATTCATAATTACACTCATAATTCTGGATCATCATTATTAGTTTCAACAGGATCAGGAACTCGCACTTTATCTTATTCACTAGATGGTTTGTCTTGGACAGCAGTTTCTAACAGCACAAGTGTATTTCCAAATATTGGTAAAAGTGTTTATTCAAAAAATGGAACTATGTGGGTAGCTGCTGGTGGAAATTCAGTTAATACCCTGGCATATTCTTTAAATGGAACACAGTGGACTGGTCTTGGAACATCTATTTATAGTTCAGTTGGAAATGCGGTTATTTACGTTTATGGAAGTGTAAATAAATGGTTAAGTGGAGGAATTGGAACAAACCATTCAATGGCATATTCTTCTGATGGAACTACATGGACTGGATTAGGGACAACAATATTAGATATTTGTAATGCTTTTGAAACAAATAATTCAATAATTGTAGCTGGCGGGCTTAGTAAAAAACGAGTTCTTTTATTTGGAGCTCAAGCTAGTAGCTCATTTTTAAATCAAAACGAGTTCTTTTATTCATATGATGGTATTAATATAACAGGCATAGGAAGGACAATTTTTGCTAATATGGAAAATACTGTTGCTTATAAAATTAAATCTAACGAAGTTGACTTAACAATTGCAGTTGGAGGTATAATGCCACAACAAATTGGATATTCTTATAATACAGTTGCTTATACAACAAATGGCACAACCTGGATAGGATTAGGAACAACGATTTTTACTACAGCAGGAAACTCAATTGCATATGGAAAAGATAATTTAAATGCAAATTTATGGGTAGCCCTTGGTGGTGGAACTAACTCTATTGCTTATAGTTACAACGGAACAACTTGGACAGTTTTAGGATCTTCTATATTTACAACTCAAGGATATGATTCTGCTTATAATGGAACAAATTTATGGGTTGCAGTAGGTGAAGGAACTAATAGATTTGCATATTCATCAAGTGGAACTCAGTGGGTAAGAAATGGTGGTTCGAGTATATTTTCTTCATATGGAAATGCAATTGCTTACGGTTCTGGATTATGGATTTCAGGTGGTAGCGGAGAAACACATACAATGGCATATTCATCGGATGGAACTACATGGACTGGATTAGGACTTACTATATTTTATTACGTTGGAAATTTCGTTTCTTATGTAAATAATTTATGGATAGCCGGAGGATATGGAATTAATAGGATGGCATATTCATCAAATGGAACCATTTGGACAGGTTTAGGAAATTTGGGCGGCGGTATTTTCGACAATTTCTCAACTGGTGTTACATATAAGGACGGAATATATTATGCTAGTGGAGGATCTGGAAATATTGCCGCTTATTCAACAAACGCAACTCAATGGTATAGTTTAGGTACATTAGGAACTAATGGTAGTTCACAAACATGGACAGTTTCCGTTGCAACTTCAGCTTTTGGAACATTTGATACTATTGCTTATTCATCTGATGGCACAACTTGGACTGGATTAGGTTCTACTATTTTTAACACAAGTTGTTATGGTATTAAATATAATGGAACTAATTTATGGGTAGCAGTTGGTGGTCAAACATTAAATACAATTGCTTATTCTTCTAATGGTACTACTTGGTCAGGACTAGGTTCTTCTATTTTTAATTTATATGGTTATGGCATTGGTTATGCCAATAATATTTGGGTTGCAGTAGGAAGATCTCTTGGAACAATTACAAATACTGCTGCTTATTCGTTGAATGGAACAGTTTGGACTGGTCTAGGTTCTTCAATTTTTTCAAGTTACGGTTCGGCTATTTTTAATTATAAAAATTTATGGTTCGCCGGTGGAGTTGGAACAACAAATACATTTGCTATTTCGAATGATGGCAAATATTGGTTTGGAAAAGGCACAACAATTTTCACTACTTCAATGGATGGTTTATATGGAATCACCCCTCAATTCACAAGTAATACTCTGGCTTATTCAACTGACATAACTTCTTGGACTGGATTAGGTACTACCATATTTTCAATTCAAGGTAATGGTATTCGATGGGATGCTAATGGTAATAAGTTTATAGCCGGTGGAGAAGGTGATAATACTATTGCTTATTCAACGAATTTAACAACATGGACTGGATTAGGGTCAACCATATTTGATTCTTATGTAAATAATATTACTATTAATTCAGCAATATATTTAGCATCCGGAAGAGGAAATGTTAATACAATGGGATTTAGCACAGATGGAAAATCTTGGTTTGGTCAAGGAAAAACAACATTCACAATTAATTCACTTGAATCAATATATGTTAATTATTCAAATAATTTATTAATATCAGTCGGTTATCAAGCAGGATATTCTAATCAGGGCTCTTATTCTATAGCTATGGGATATCTAGCAGGAAATTCTACTCAGGGATCTCACTCTATTAGTTTAGGAAGTTCTGCTGGTCAAAATTTCCAATCAGGTTATTCCATTAATATAGGAAGTGGATCGGGAGCAAGCTATTCAGAATTAAATACTGTTTTTGTCGGATATAACGCTGGTAATGGTGCTTCTAGAAGTAATGGTGTGGCAATGGGATATTCAGCAGGAAGTGGTACTCTCCAACGTAATTCAGTTGCATTAGGTGCAAATGCAGGTAATCAAAATTGGATTTCATCAGCCGCCAATGTATTAATAGGTTTTAACGCCGGATATTATTCTTCGAATACTAATAATGTGTCAATAGGATACAACGCTGGATATACAACACAAGGAGAAAATACAGTTTCGATTGGATATAATGCTGGTTCAGATAATTTCGGAGGAACATGGTATAGTTCAAAGTATAGAAATACTCAACTTGGTTATAAATCCGGTGGTGTTCAACAAGGAACATATTCCTTATCGATTGGATACCAAGCTGGATATTATTATAGCGGAAATTATAATGTCGCAATTGGGTACCAAGCTTCTTATAAACTAAATGTTAGTGACACTTCGCTAAATGAACTAAGTGTATCGATCGGTTTTCAGGCTGGGATGAATAGTGTAAGAGATGTGGCAATTGGATATCAAGCTAGTCCTACCCAAGCAACTGGATCTATTGCATTGGGTTATCAAGCAGGTTCGTCCACTTCATCTAATGCAAGTGATAAATTGGGTCAAAATAATATTGCAATTGGTTATCAAGCTAAAGGGTATAGAAATAATTCTTTGAAATTTATAAACGGGGATGGATCTACTGCGGTTGGATACCAATCAGGATTTATAGCTCAAGATGATTATTCAGTATCACTTGGTTATCAATCTGGTTATCAAATTGGTACTGGATCTGTTTCTATTGGTTCACAGGCTGGGTATCAATCCATTGGTATGGGTAATATATTAATTGGACATCAAGCTGGTTTTACAGGATTAAATAGTTATTCTGAGGCCATTGGGTATCAAGCTGGTTTTTCAGGACAAGGCTCTTATTCGCTGTCGTTAGGAAATCTTGCTGGATCTTTTAATCAAGGTTCATATAATGTGGCAATTGGTGACCAAGCTAGTTATATTTCTCAATCGGGAACAAATAGCATATCAGTTGGATATCAAGCTGGATTTTATGGACAAAATGGAGGTAGTGTATCAGTTGGTTATCAAGCAGGATTTACAGGTCAATCACAAAACTCTATAGCGATTGGTTCAAACGCTTCTAGTTATAATCAAAATAGTAATTCAATTGGTTTGGGAAATCAAGCTGCTTTTACTGGTCAACAACAATATTCTATAAGTATAGGAAATGAAGCAGGATTTTGGAACCAGGGATCCTATTCAATATCATGTGGATATCAATCTGGATGGACTAATCAAAACATGAGTAGTATATCACTGGGTTTTCAATCTGGTTATCAAAACCAGGCTTCTGGAACTATATCACTAGGAAGTCAAGCAGGGTATAACAGTGCTGCGATTAATTCTATATCTATTGGGAATTTAGCAGGGTTTTCAGGACAAAATCAATATGCTATCGCTTTGGGTAATAGTTCGGGTCAATATGACCAGGGAACTTATTCAGTGGTTTTAGGGTCTAATTCAGGTGTTGTATCACAGAAAAACACATCTGTAATTATAGGATATAATACAGGAAATATTGCATCGAATTCTATAATTTTGAACACAGATCCAAATGGTTTCACAGGGACTTCTCAAGGATTTTACGTTAACCCAGTTAGATATGATACGAATAATTCAAATGGTGGGTTATATTATAATCCAGTTATTAAAGAAATTGTATATAACAAAGGTTTTAATACAAATGTTATAAGTCAGTCATCCGCTAAAGAATCCAAGAAAACAAATAATATTTCATTTAATAATCAAGTCGTGATTAATTCTAACTACATTATAGCAAAAATAAATAATAGATTGTAAGGATCGATAATCATATTTTTATAAAAATTAATTTATAAAAATGGCAACTTTAGAAAATAATGGTTATTCTAACTAAACTAATAATAATTAATATAAAAAATATTAAATCAAATTATATATTTTTTGATTTAGATTTCGACTTTATCTTTGAAGATGAAGATATTTACAAAACTGATTTTGATAATGAATTTATTCAAAAAATTATAAAAGTTTACGAGGAGAGAAAAACTGATGAACGCTTAGATGATTCTTTAGCTGATGAAATTTTCGGAAAATTTTTAAAAAAAATCAAAGATTATTTAGATTATTTATTGGATATAGAAAACAATATCATTGATCTTAATAAATTTTTCAAAAAGGAATATATTTGCACTGGTTGCACCGATATATTCTATAAACTTGACAAAGACAATAAATTACAAAGTGATATATTCGAATCTACATGGTACTAGAAGGGATGTAATTTTATTATTATAATAATAATAAAAATTAAGTTTATGTTAAAACATCTTCAACTTTTCTTCCTTGAATTATAAAATAATTCGTTATTACCAATAACGGCGCTAGAATAGCCGCGCTAAAACACCACAAACTACCTACCACAAGTTTATCAAATATTAAATAAAATAACAAGCAAGTTCCTAAAAATACTGATAATAATAAAATACGTGATTCAACCGGTTTTATGTAAAACAAACATATAATAATACTTATTGCAAATGAAATGAAATACCAATTATATGACCAAGGCCAATTTAATCTATTATTCATATTTTGACATTTATTTGCATCTTTACAATTGATGTTGAGTGGATAAGTTAGATCTCTTTTCAATTTATTTGATGATTTACTGTAGAAAATAATAATGCAAATGAAGAATGCGATTCCGGCTATTAATGGCCAGAAATCATCTATTTTCAATTCTTCCTTTTTTACAAAAGAGATATACAATAAAATTCCCAACCCAATTGCAGTATTATGAGTTGCCAGTATGTATTTTCCATATGATGTTCCAAGTCTATTGATATTATCATTATTTGTATCAATTCCATACCATATGAGCATCTCTGCAAATTGAATTTGTGAATAAACCAATATAAAAACACCTAATACTATTTGATTTGTTAGTATGGCAAATATCGCAGATGATATTCCTAGAATATAAGAAATAAGACTTGTTTTGAATGAATAACACATTTTTATTTATACAATTCTTTTATTATTATAAGTTTTTCTCATTTTTTTAGCACAATCTTTTTCCCTCGTGCATTTCCAAAATTCACTAACCGGTTTTGTATCATCACAAAATAAACAACACTTTTCTGTTATATCAATATATGGTTCATATTTCTTTCGAGGTCCTTTTTTTATTTTCTTCATCTGAAGATTCTTCGATTATAATTTCAAAATCCAAATATTCATCATTATTTTCTAATTCGTCTTTCAAATCTTTATACAATCATGATATCAGGGAGATTTTCAGCTTATTTTCAACTTCCCCATTTCTTCCACAACTTCACCATCATTTTTGATATCTCTGAATACTGGAATAGCATGCTTTAATTGTTTTAAATCAATTTTAAGGTCGACCATGCCTGTCCCCATCTTTGGTCTATTACCGCAAATAATAGAGGCTGAAACACCTCTGCAATGTTCAACTTCACCCGCAAAGCCACTTTTAACCATGTGATCAACTGATTCTTCAAATGAAGCTTTAGATAAAGGTCCACATTCATCTTTACGCAAAGTGTACCGAGATATAGAGGAAATATTTCCCGTGAAAGTCATTTTTTCAACAAGTAGCTTCACATGGCAAAGATTGATACCAGACATTATACTTTCAAATTCCAAAACGAGAAATTTTTTTGCTGCTTCTATTCCAAGAGTTTGATAAATATCCCAAACATTATTTGAATGAAGTCTTTTCATTTCAATAATAGGATGACCAAGAAGTTTTTTAAAATTACTACCATCTGTTTCAATATACCATTCATCCGTTTCACTTTTTGTATAATAAATACTTTGAATTCCTGGTATACCAAAACAAATAAATTTTTCAAGATTCGGGACAACACATTCATCCATGTATATTTCATTCGCATTTTCATCCGTTACAAAAAGTAGCTGAGACTCTGAAAATTTTATCTTTGACATATCAACAAAGATATCAATCTGAGCAATGTCTTGTGGTGAAAAAACGCAATGTAGATCATCCCATTCCTCTTCTATTCTAGCCGCTATTTCAACCATATTTATTCTATATTTGAAAAGTATCTTTTTGTTGAGTTTTATTGAAACACAATCAGAGTGTTCTGAAAATCTATCATTATATAAAACTTTGAAAGATTCATACCAAGATTCTTCATTTTTATTCATTTTTATATTTATACTTTCAGCTAAATCGTTGATAGTTAAACAAACCAAATTATGACCTACTGTTTCACGAAGTTCTTGTATTGTTCCATTTCCTTTGTTAAAAAATATCTTACAATTTACAATTCTAGGCGATTTTGTCGCATTTAGTAGTTCCTGAAATCTTGGTACTCCGGTTGTAACCGTCTTATCACCTTGACCAGCTTTATGAAAGGTGTTCAATGTATTATGGACAACTATTCCTGAAAATAACGCAAATGTCTCGTTACCTGGTACTGAAAAATCATAAACGTATTTATTTTTATAATCGGATTCTTTAATAATTTTAATGTTAGTTATTTTATCCCATATGATATGAGAGTCATCGTGTGTAGTAGTTTCGAAATCATTTTCCAATGAATATAAATATTTGATTAGATTTTTATTTTCTTCGAAAGCTTTAAAAAGTTTTTTTTTATATTTTTTTTGAATTACTATTCCTTTTTTTATTAGTCTTGAAAATATTCCGTTTTCACTTAACATCCACATAATATCATTATTATCAATAAGATCAAATTCATAATCAATTACAGGGGATTTTTTAATTACAGGTATTCTATTTCCAATTACAAGATCAGACCCAAGTATTGGTTTTATCATACCATCTTCTTTCTTCAAATGCGAATGAGATAATGTAGTAGTAGCTGATCTACCAGATTCTGTGGTAATTTTTATTAGATCTCCATTAACTGGATGTTTACTCAGTTCAGACACATTTTTCCATTCTATTTTTTCGTCCTGAGAAACTGTTAAAACTTCAACATCTGAAACAGTTTTTATATAATTATTTACATCATATACAAATACATTCTCTCCATTTTTCATTTCACTTTCAATAAATTCACCTATGGTTGTTTTCAATACTTTATGATTTTTTCTAAGCAGAATTTCTGCTTCATACGAAACGGAATTTTGAGTTTGTCTTTCTCCAATACTCTGAGCACAAAGAATGCCTACAGATGTGCCTGGATCTATCAAAGATTCTCGATAATTCTTTTCCAATAAAACTTTCAGTTGAGGTATTACCTCTGGATAAAGTATTTGGTCAACAAGCTGTTTTCTGAACCGCTTTTTGCTTAGCATTACAACTGAATTGGCAGTTTCTGGTGGAATTTTTTCATTAGGTTTTATAAAATCTAATAAAAACTCTATTTCTTCAGAGGTTAGTTTTCGCTTATTCATTTTATAACTGCTAAATAATCCTAACAAACAAAATAAAAATCATTTTTTCTTTTTCTTGAAAAAAGAAATTATGGTTTAAAGATATGAGATTAATAATAAAAACAAATGTCTCAGTCAATCAATATCGTTAAACTTATTGAGGAAAATCCAAATACTAGGCTATCCAAGCCTTACCAAGGTAAATTAATTAATAAATTAAAGGAGAGCTTTTCTACAGATGAACAACAAATATTTATTTCAAGCTTTTACTGCTATTTAAATTATAAATTAGACGATTTTGTAATAGATTTAGATGATATATGGAGCTGGATGGGTTATACAAAAAAAGATAAAGGTAAAGATTTGTTAGAAAAATTTTTTAAAATAGATAAGGATTACAAAAGAATATTCCCTGACACGAGGGAAAACTCATCAATAGGGAGACCTAAGGAAAAAATTATGCTAAGTATTAAAACTTTCAAGAAAATGTGTCTGAAAGCAAATACTTCAAAATCTAATGAAATACACGAATACTATATCAAGCTTGAGGAAACTTTACATGAAATAATAGATGAAGAATCTAATGAACTTCGCATGCAATTACAAATGAAAGATGAACAAATGCAAATGAAAGATGATACAATAAAAAAATTACGACGAGAAACTCAAGTTGTTGATGGCCGCAAAGTTTGTTATTTATGCACAACTGATGAAAAAGAATATGAAGGAATATATACGGTTGGTAAAGCTACTGATTTGCAAAAGAGATTAAATGACTATAACGGCAATAAATTATTCAATTTCAAAATGGTATATTATATTTCTTGTAAAACAATTCAGCTTATGGATTCATTTGAAAAAATTCTTCTATCAAAACTAAATAAATATAAGATGGTATCTAGAAGAGATGTTTTTCAGCTTCCTCCAGGTAAAGATGTATCTTTTTTCACGCAATGGTTTGATTATTTGAGTATATTCTGTGAAGATATAGAGGAGGATTTGGTTTTAGAAGAAAGAACATACGAGGAAATGAAGGAACTTGATGAAGAATTTTACGAAGAAAATAAAGAAGAAAAATCAATATACAACAAAGAATACCGAATGGAAAATCATGAAGATATTCTTGAAAGAGAATCTAATTTTCGTCTAATGAATAGTGAACAAATAAGAGAAAGGAGATTGGATTATGAATTTAATAATCGCGATAAATTACTTGAACATAAGAGAATGATATCATCAACTGACGAAGCCAAAGAAAAGAAAAAAGAATATATGAAAGTATATCGCAAAGAAAATGCTGAAAAAATCGCGGCTTCAAAAAAAACATATAAAGATGGACAAAAAGAAATATTAGAAGAACGTGTTATTTGTAAATGTGGATCAATTGTCACAAGACAAAATATGGCATATCATTTAGTTACTGATAGACATAAAAAGTGTCTAGAAAGTGGAAAAACTGTAGATGAAATACGTAAAGAAGATTATATCACATGTATTTGCGGACTTTCCGTATCTAAAAGAGGTGTAAAAAGACATGAAGAATCAAAACTTCATAAAAGTTTTGTTGAATCTCAAACATTACAAGAAATAGATGAAATAAAAATATAATAAAACTTAATCTTTATTATATTCTAACACAGTCTGGTTCTTTTAGGACCAAATAAGTCAGTTTCATGTTTTTATTTAAGAAATTTTTACAAATGATGATGGATAAAAAAATTGATTTTTTTGAATTTTTTTAATATAATATTCACTTTATTTTTGACATAAGAAAATGTCAAGTATTTTATCGCAACTTATACGTTATGTTCATGCTTGGACTAAACCTGACTTGTCGACAGTTGGAACTGGAACTGACTCAACTAATAATAAAAGTTGTGGAGACGACAAAGATGACATTTATAAATGTTTCACCCGTATTACTGTGGATGGCAGCTGGAAAGGCGAAGAGCAAACATTTAACTGCTTAAGAAAAATTATGACAAAAGTTGAAGACTATCCTTATTTAGTAGTAAAAGGAAATATTCAAAGCGGTAAAAGTTCTCTTATGATATATTATTCAGCTTATATGGTTGAAAAGCAATCAATGAATTCGGTTATTATTTTAAGAAACATTGATGATGATGTGAAATCAATGAAAATAAAGTTAGAAAAGTTTCGAATTGAAAAGAAGTTTGAATATGATATTGTTTATGTTGGATCTGAGGATGCATCCGAGCTTAAATACAAAATGACTTGTAAGAATAAGATTTTTCTAGTTGAAGGTAATTCTAAACAGCTTGAAAAACTAAAAAATAGTATCTCGACTGATACACATCCATTAACAATGTGTATCGATGAACTCGATCTTAATATGAAAGATGATACCACAAAATTTCAAAAGGAGTTTACATGTCTTTTAAGTTCTGGAAAAATTTCTCAGATTATCGGTATTACAGGAACTGCTCTACCAGTGTTTTTCAAGAAAGACGATTTAAAACAAGAACAAATTATTTCTCTTGAAAGTCCCATTAACTATAAGGGAATACACAATATGACCGTTACCGATATTGATATATATGATCATGATATAGTTGAAAAAACTTTAGTTCATATGACTGATTCAGATTATGGTTTCTTTGATAAAGATGGTGTGAAACATCCAGCTATTGTGCTGATTAAAGATGAACATATAAAAACAAAACAAAAAGAACAGATGAAAAAACTTCATGAGAATCAAAAATTAAAGGAAAATTTCTGTTTGATTGTGCAAAATGGAAATGGAATTGATATTCAAATGTGTGGTGATAAAAAAATATCTTTAAAAAAGAAAATAAGTATAAACGAAGCACTTCAAGCTCTAAAAAACTTAAATGATCCTGATATTAGGTATATCGCAATCATAGCCGGAAATTTAGCTAGTAGAGGACTTAGTTATGTTTCAGATGACTATTGCTGGCATTTAACTCATGAAATATTGATTGTTCCTAAGAATTCAACAGGCACATCTATTACACAAGGTTGTAGATTATGTGGATGCTATTCAGATGACATTCCTCTAGTAATGTTCACCTCTTTAGAAATAAAGAATGAAATAAGAGCATATGACGCACTTCAAGAGAGAATTGTAGAAAAATGTGAAGAAGAGCTAATTCAACCGGAAAAACTTGATGAAGTCATGAAAAAATTGACTTTAGATAAAACATGTGTGACTGGTAGACTTATAGATATCAAAATTAAGTTGAAATACGATAGAACGTCAAATTTTAATAGTCTTATGTGTGGAGAAAAAATTGATGCTTCAACTTTGAAAGAAGCTAAAGAAATTTTAAAAAAGAAAACTGGGAAAGATGCAAAAGTAGTAATAAAAAAAATTGATATGAAAAAATTTAAAGATGACGGACAGATGATTTTCAATGACGAAAACTATGACATAGTAAAAAAAATACTAAAGAAAAAGGGAACTAATGTTCAAAAATTAAATAATAAACGTCTAAACTTATTGAAAAATCCAGATTTTATTACCAAAACTCAACGCACGGCTGATTATTTCGTTGCAGATGAGAAAGGATTTATTTCTGTTTATAAAAAAGTAAGATGTGAAGAAATAGAATACGGAGAGTTAATTTTATTTGAAACACCAAATGGTTTTTTTTCGGCGAAAGGAACTAATGGAAATAAAACAGATCTAGAGAAAATGTTAAGTAATAGCACCTCGTACAAGCTAAATTTTTAAATACATTTTAGTAATTTATTATTATAATCTCCTTTTCTTTTACATTTCCATAATTTGATTGAATAGAACTATTTTCGAAAGAATATATACTATACTTTTTGAAAATCTTCTTTATATCATCGTTATCATTAAATGTAATCATAAATTTAATCTTTTTTTTGTTCAAATTATCACAAACTTGTCGTAAATCTATCATGTCTTCTAAAGTGAAACTTTTTTTGTAGTAAGTTTTTACGTTAGACACAATATAAGGCGGGTCAATAAAAACAAAATCACCTTTTTTTGGTTTATTCTTATTTAGAAATTCCTTATAATCAAGACTGTTTATATTTACACTTTTTAAAAATTCTGATACTTTAAGAATATTAGTCTTATCAAAAATAGAATTTTTGCAATTGCTATTCGAAAAATAAGGTTTTATTATATCACCTTTTCTATACTGAAAATTATTATTATAACTCCTTTTGTTTATATAAATAAAAAGTGCCGCTTTTAGAACGTTGCTTTTGATATTTTTTTTTTCATTGTATGCTTTTACAATTAAAGCAAATTTTATTTTAGATTTGTATTTATCTAGTTCTTGTAGATATTCAATCAATTCATTAACATTATTCTTTATTACTTTATAAACATTAATTAAGTCCTTGTCTATGTCATTTATATAATTCATTTTTATATCTAGAATATTATTTAAATAAAAAAGCATACTTCCTCCCCCAACAAATGGTTCGTAATAATTATTTATAGAATCTGGTAAATACCTTTCTATTTTTTTGAATAATTTTCTCTTCGATCCTATATAATTCAAAAATGTTTTCATTTATTTGATGGTATTATAATATTTTTTCTTTACAATGACTTTTACAAAAAGAAGAATGAATTCCTAAACCTTCAAATGATATATGCAACAATATTCCAATTATGAAAAAACTTAAGTGCTCATTAACTACTATAAATCTAGAAATAACAAAATGTGCTATAACATATAACAAACCTTCTCCAATTGATTCGAATAATAAATTCTTCAAAGCGAATTCGTCACATTTAATGTATCTAGAACAATAATATTGCTGTAAACCGAACAAACCGCTGATAAAATGTTTCAAAAATCCAATAATGAAAGTATTTATAGTCATTGAAAAATTAAACAAATTAAGTATCAAAATAGACATCAATAGACTGTAAAATCCAACAAATACTGATTCTAATAAGATTATAGAATATGCCATTATATATTTATTATATACAAAAAATAATAAATATAAAGCATTGAAAAATTTAAACAAAAAACGACACAATGAGAGAAACATTTTATCACGATTTACTTTTTATTTACAAATTTGCTTCAGTTTGTGATTATTTTTGGCCTCCACACGGTGAACGTTATGAAAAACAGTGGAAACAATTTAATAAAGGATTATTTGATTTTTCAAAAGTAAAAGAAAATTCAATCATCTATGCGGATTTATTTTTAATAAACGAGTTTAATATATTCAATGAAATAAAAGTTCCATTTGTTTTAGTATCAGGTGAACATGATGTTTCAGTTCCATTTATGGATTCCAAAAACAAATCTGATAAATTATTTCCATTATTAGAGAATCCAAATTTAATAAAATGGTATTCGATAAATATAGACTTCGTTCATCCAAAATTAGAATGTATACCAATTGGAATAGCAAAACATGTTCCCATGTTGATGGAAGAAAAAAATATACCATTGTTAAAGGAAAGTTATATGGGCTGGAATGTGTCTTCATCTCCTAAAGATGTTGAATACTTTTTTCACAATTTTATAAATATATATTCGGTTAAGGAAAATTTTAGAAGATCGGATAAAAAAATGCTTTATTGTAGAATGACTATAGGTAATTCTGTAAATTCTTTTCATGAATTTGAAAATATTAGAGCTGAAGTTTTGGAAAAACTAAAGTTGAATGGTTTCAAAGACATTGAATCAAAATTAATTTATTGGACGGAGTACATGCTTGAAATGGTGAATTATAAATTTTGTTTATCTTTGCCGGGTAAAGGACTTGATTGTTATAGAACATGGGAAGCTTTATCAATTGGAGTAATACCAGTTGTATTTTCAACAAATTTAGACATTTTGTATGAAAATTTACCTGTTTTAATAGTAAAAGATTTTTCTATCGTTACAGAAGAATTTTTAAATGAAAAATACGAAGAAATATGTTCGAAATTGGATACATATGATTGGTATAAATTAAGCACAAGTTACTGGGTTCATAAAATTAAAGGTGGGCTTGACATAAGAAAACAAATTTCAAAATCTGAGAATGAATTAGAAAAAGTGATTGAACATGTTCGATATTCTTTAGAAAATGCAGCTAATGGGTGTTCTAAATTGAATAATGAAATATTGGAATTTCCCGGAATGTCCGGAGCCAAAACCAGACATTTTTATAATAATATTTGTTCTATGGATAACTGTCGGTATCTAGAAATCGGGACTTGGCATGGAAGTTCTTCTATTAGCGCAATGTATAAAAATAATTTGAATGGTATATTTATCGATAATTATTCTCTCTTTGAAGGAAATAAAGAAATATTTGTAGAAGCCGCTGAAAAATATAAGACTGAATCTAAATATAGACTTTTTGATGAAAATTGCTGGGATATTAATTTAGCTGGTTTACAAACGGTTAATACTTATCTTTATGATGGACCTCACGAATATGAAGATCATTACAATGCTATAAAATATTATTATCCATTACTAGAGGAAAACTGTATAGTTATGATAGACGATTGGAGTTGGGAAGACGTAAGAAATGGAACAATGGATGCATTCAAAGACTTAAATACAAATATAAAATTTAAGTATGAAATCATAACAGAACAACCTCACTATGATGACAATGGCAAACAAGGATGGTGGAATGGTATTGGAATTTTTGTGATAGGTAAAAATTAAATTTTAAGTTAAAGATATTTTTTTTGTTATTTAGAAAAATAACAAAATGGAAGAAATAGAAATGGGTATAGATGAATTGATAACTGAAAATAGCGTCGTTTCGGCAAGTAACTGAACCAAAAATATAATTTTTCTTATAAATCTAATTTAAAAACTAAAAACTATTATATATATTATGAATCAAGAAACCAAATCTCAATATCAAAAAGTCATAGATTTTCATAAATGTGCAGGACATCCTTTTAATGATGAGATTCAGAAAAATTATGTTCTAGAGAAACCCGATAGAGTTAAATTAAGAGTTGATTTAATAAAGGAAGAGCTATCTGAATTAGAAGATGCTGTTAGAGAAAATAATTTAAAAGAAATAATTGATGCATTATCTGATATACTTTATGTAACATATGGAATGGGTATAGAACTTGGAATTGATTTAGATAAATCATTTGATATAGTTCACAATTCTAATATGACAAAATTTTGCAAGTCAGAGCAAGAAGCTATTGAAACAGTTCAATGGTATAAAGATAATGATGAAAGATATGATTCACCTGATTATAGAAAATCTCCTGATGATGATGAACATTGGGTGGTTTATAACAAGTCGACCGATAAGGCACTAAAATCTATCAAATATACACCTGCAAATTTCGATAGCATGCTATAAATAAATTATAAAATTATATATAATATCACTCAAGGATGCTCCCATTGATGGGTTTGTTTATATTTTGAAAGTAAGTATTGAACCGATTTGCATTGAAAAAGCAGTCCAGTAAATTCAAAAAGATTTTTATTTGACTAAAAAAACATTCGAATCAACTCTAGTGAATCATAATTTTTGCGATTATGTCAGATGGAATTTGATAAGCATTTATATTTAGGATTTATTATTAGAAAAATAATTTACCAGAATCACATTTTTTTTTTATTTTTTTATTATATAATAATAAAAACAAATGAAGAAGAAGAAAGTCAAATTTTCAAAAGCCAATGAAGAATATGAAGTAGACCCACCGGACCCCATTGGGGTAAGGATGGAAAGGAGGATGGCAAGGGATGAGGAGGAGGAGAAGGCAAGGGAGGAGGAGAAGGTTGAACAAATATATAGAGGTGATCCTGTGGCAATTAAATATCGATTAAAAAATGAGAGTGAATATATTTCAGATAATGATATTAACAAGTTATCAAGAGGAGACTTTGCTCTTATAAAAAACACCAGTGGAGGCAGTGGGTGGTTTGGTGCAAACGCTACAGACAACGCTGGCACTTTGAAAGCTCTTTTGATGGAGCTCTATGCAGAACTAAAAAAGCCAGAGAAAGCGACGGATGAAAACTGCGCCAAACTCGCAGGGAAATACAGCAGCGACCCCTTGAAACTGTATGAATCTTTGGAGACAATCTACAAAGAGAATATGCACAAGTTCAAGCCTCGATTTATAGCTCTAGATCCCAACAGAGAAGAAAAAGCAAGAATAGAAAGAGAAGAAAGAGCAAGAGAAAGAGAAAGAGAAGAAAGAGAAAAAGAAGTCGAATTACAAACAGCATTATCTGAAAGAGCAAGAGAAAGAGAAAGTTCTACTCCTCCTCTTTCTAGAGGAGACAGAGAAGAAAAAGCAAGAATAGAAAGAGCAAGAGAAGAAAGAGAAAGAGGAGAAAGAGAAGAAAGAGAAAGAGAAAGAGCAAGAGAAAGAGCAACAGAAAGAGAAAGAGAAAGAGAACCTCCTCCTTCTCTTTCTCTGCTGTCTACTCTAGAAAGATCTCTTGCTCTTTATAGAGAAGAAAGAGAAAGAGAAACATCATATATACCAGGAAAAGGAAGAATTACACCAAAAAAACAAGCAAAAGAAGAAAAAGTCGAATTACAAACAGCAAGAGGAGAAAGAGCAACAGCAAGAGAAACAGCAAGAGAAGAAAGAGAAAGAGAAATATTAAAATTTTTATCACCACCAGTATCATCATATATACCAGGAAAAGGAAGAATTACACCAAAAAAAGAAGAAGTCGAATTACAAACAGCAAGAGGAGAAAGAGCAACAGCAAGAGAAACAGCAAGAGAAAGAGAAAGAGAAAGAGAAAGAGAAAGAGAAAGAGAAAGAGAAAGAGAAGGATTAACATTTTTATCACCACCAGTATCATCATATATACCAGGAAAAGGAAGAATTATACTAAAAGAACCAAAAGAACCAAAAGAACCAAAAGAACCAAAAAAAGGACCAGATAAGGGAAAAAGCAAGAAAAAGCGTCGTTCAAAAAGAAGAAGTAAAAAGCGCAGCTCAAAAAGAAGAAGTAAAAAGCGCAGCTCAAAAAAGAAGTAAAAAAGTAAAAAAGTTTTTGAAAAAAATTGATTTTTCAAAAAAAAAAAGTGTCATTTTTCACCTTTCTCAAATATAATGAGTGTATTTAGACCTCTCAGACGACCGATCAATGGTTATACTGAAGGATTTAGACTTATCGATGTGGTTAATTCCATATCAAATGGGTTTACTAGATTAAATTCGACTTATGATTCTGGATTATCATTGCTTCATTTGGCTGTTATACAAAGGAAGTATCTTGTTGTTGAGTCACTTCTGAATTTAGGAATAGATAGAACTATTGTATCTACACACGATTCCCAAACAGCCATGCATATCGCGTGTATGAATGGATTCTTTTCTATAGTTCGCCTTATGATTTCAAAAGGTCGAGAAGATCTGGAAATACGAGATAGATTTGGAAAAACTCCATTAAATTATGCAATAGAGTTTGGTCATAAACCAGTTGCTAAGTTTTTGATAACAAAAGGGGCAATACATTTTCATTTGCAACATCTTTTGGTAAATGAACTTTTTGAAACCCGTCATGATAGAGTAAGAAGAATTCAATTACAAAATGAAATATATGAAGAAGAACGTTTAACAGAAGAACGTTTAGAAAGAGAACGAGGTTTCGTTCAAATTTTAAGAAGGTCTCCTGGGTCTGAACCTGAGCAACCAAAAAAAATGGAAGTTGTTCGACCAAATAAGGAAATCATTGATTTAATAGTCAATAATGAAATAAGTAAGAAATCGATATGTCCAATAAGTCTGGAAGAAATTAGTAAAGAAACAGCAGTTGTCACAAATTGTTTTCACGTCTTTTCTAAAGAAAATATTGAGAATTGGTTAAAGGTCAATGATTTCTGTCCAATTTGTAAAACCAAATGTTTCGTAATGAACTAATTAATAATATAAATTTAGGATTATTTTTATAATTTATTTTTATATATCGAAAGAATTTCAACAATATCAACAAGTTTTTGTCTATTTTTTTGAAAATACCTAACATTGCAATTTTCCCACCATTTTTTCAAATCATCTCCAACATACCATGAACTACCTTTAAGATATGATTTACTATACCCAGAATTTAATTCGTTATATAAAGGTTGTATATCACTTATTATTTTGTTGAAGTCTGTCGTCATCTATTTTTTTTCTTTTTGTTTTATTCCTTCTAAGATTATATCCTCAAATGCTTTAAATGTCTTATATGATATTTTCGTATCGTTAGTAAACTCTTTAATTAATGGTATGTAAGCATCTCTAATAAAATATAAATCAAGATCTTTTCCATAATTTTTTTCAAAATATGTTTTTAATACAGTTTTATCTGCAGCGCTGACCGAATTATCTTTCTGAAATTCCGATGCTAATAAATAATAACACAATTTTTTATAATCAATCGTATTTTTATTTGCGGACATTGTATTTGAAACTACCGCTGATGCTATTTCACCCCCACAATTATCAGTTTTGTTATTTGAAACTCCGGCTGATGCCATTGATAAACCTATTGATAAACCTACAATAATTACAACTAAAACTACAATAAATCCGACCAATATGTTTTCTTTTGGCGTCATTTCTTTTTTTTATTTACATAACATAAATAAAAAAAACTTTTATAAAATTATTTCAACATTCTCTGTCCATTTCTTGATATAGGGTATTGACGCTGTTGCCATCTTTCAGCATTTCGTTTTCTCATGAGTCTTTCTTGCATTTCTGTTCTGAAAGTTATCATTGAATTTGTGTAATCTTCATCAGCTAGTTTATGAATATTTGCTGTATAAGGATTATGTTTTTTTAGAGGCCCATAAGAATCTCCAAAAGATGTCACATCGATCGCATTCCTTGTAATATAGTTCGGCATTTTAATCGCATTCACATCATCATAATAAAATCTGGGTTGTCCAAGATTTTCATCTACATAAGATCTATATGAAGTTCCATAACCATTAAATCTAGGGTCATATGTATTAGACACATTTACATCTTCGTAAGGTTCAATCTCTTCATAATTACTTTCTTCAAATTGTTGAGGATAGCTCACACCCATCATAGAATTTATTGGTTCATTTCTATCATTAATATGATAAGAGCCCGGTGTTATGGTTTCCGTAAATAAATTGGGATTGTATCTATTTTTGAATAACACATTATTACTGAATGGTTTATTGAATAAAAGATGCTCGGTATCCCGAAGATCTTTTTTATAATAATTATTTGTTTCATAAGGGAAATTTTCTATAGAATCATAAGTTCCATCTACATTTTTTTCAAAAGAATAATTTGGTTGATTTGTTTTTGCTTTCTTACGTCTTTTATAAGGAACGAGATTAGATTTAGGAGGAGCAGAATAATTTTCATGCGGTTGATATGTAACATCATACCCACTTTCAAATTCGTATCTCTCCTTTTCATCATTGATAATTTCAGGTGTTAGTTCATCATTCATTCTCCAATATTCCAAGTCAGTCATTCGAGGTGCCATAATAGGTGGGATTAACGTTTTCGGATTCGGTCCACCAAGAAGAGTTTGATTCGCCGTCTTACTGTAAAAATTTGTATTTCCATATTTCTTTTTTTTCAAATTTTCATGGAAATACATTGATGATGTATCACCAGAACTCAAATCTGATCTTAGATTTTTAAGTATTTGATCATTGAGGTAATTAACTCTGTTAGTAGTGTCTTTGCTTTTGCAATGATAATTTATTCTAGCGGAATATGGTTTGCAATAAGGATTAGTTTCACTATATTTTTTTTCATTTTCAACTACATTGAATTCGAAATTTTCAACAGTATCATTATTATTTACCATATTTGAATTATTATTATGTGATTGAGTTGTGTTGTATTCTATCATTCTAATCTTTTGATTATAATAAAGAATATTTATAATTAATAAACTAAATAACAAAATTATCAAATTTATTTTGAAATCAAAAATATCAAGAAAAAATAACATGAATATTAATGCTAAAACTATCTTGGTTGAAAAGCTAATACTATTCAAGATTTTTTTCGATTTTTCTAAGTAATTTTGCTTTCTTCTCATTACCTATTTTTATATTAAATATTTTTTTTATTTTTATTTTTTATTTTTTAATGCATGTTTTGTTTTTTACACATATTATATTTATTTCCTCCACGTTTCAAAATCTTTGAAACAATCTATACCACAAAAATAAATTGTTTCTATTTTTTTAATATTTTTATTGAAATTCTTACTTTTGAAAAATTTAGATGACAGTTTTTTCTGACATTTCTCACAATATTTTCTAGGTTTATTTGAACCGTCTTCGCCTTCACCGCATTCGCATCCTCCTCCATCTTCATCTATTTCACATGGACATCTACCTCCATCTTCACCTTTATCACTGCATTCGCATCCTCCCCCATCTTCATCTATTTCACATGGACATCCACCATCATATTCATCTTTATCTCCATTTTCATCGCAATCACAACCTCCATCGCTGAATTCAGATGAATCATAATCACCGCCATCCCTTTTATTTAAATAATTTAATAGATTGTCTGTGAAATTTCCATCTTTATTTAGTTCAAGCATTTCTAATTCATCTTTTTCTAATGACAAAAAATTATAATGAGAGTTATCAGTCAATAAATATATTTGAATTTTATTTTCATCTTTATTTTCTTCATACATTTCAATTTCACTAGAAATTTTCTTTTTACTTCCTTCCATTAAATTTTTACTCATTGTACTGTCATCATTAATACTTTTAATTACACCTTTTTTAAAAGGACTTCGAAATAAAATTTTATCTTTTTCATTATAAGAACTCAAGCTTTCTTTTTTACGATTTAAAATATTTCTTAATTTCTCGGTGACAATTATTTCGTCATTTTTTTTCTTTATTTCATAGGTTTCATCACCATTATCTTTAACAATAACACCTTTATTATAACCTTTTCTAAAATAAACCTTATCACCGATATCAAAGCTATTCTTAATATTCTTATTTTTGTCTAAGATATCCTTGATATCAATATCATTTTTGATTTTATCATTTATGTCTTTTATATTGTATAATTTCGGTAACATTACATTTTTAATTTCAAAATTTTCATTCAAAAGATTGGTTATTAATTCAATTTCACCATGTGTGGGATATATTTTCTTACTTAAAATTTGTTTCTTTGCACACTTGAAAAAATTATCTATACTATCTTTTTTCATTATGTTTACAGACAAAATATTTTTTAATATTTCATCTGTTTCTTCTAGTTGAATTTTATATATTTTTTCATCTTCATCATCTGAATCAACTTTTTTTATTTTCAAAATTTTCCCATTTTTCCATTCACCATTATGTTTCACAACAATTATTTCATTCTTTTTAAAATTTTTGGAACCTCGAAATTTTATATAACATTTTCCGGCTTCTCCAAAAATAGCATCTTCTGAATTAGGATAAATTTCTTTATCTGACATAATACTTCCTATTTCAATGATATTATTTAAAATGTCATCATAGTTATCTGATATATATTGACGAGATTTCTTTGAAAATTCATCGACATCTTTAAAATTATTTTTATCACAAACTAATTTATTTGGTCGTAATTCTTTAGGAATTAATTTAAAATTTTTCGGATTATTATAGATAATAGACAGGTATAACGATCTAAAAAAACAATCACCATTTCCTTTTACAAAATTTCGTTCTATTGAATATTTTTCATTTGAATCAAGTGTTTCACTGATACCACTATAATCATTGAATTTGTTAGATGTTTTTAATTTTTCCTTTTCAAATATTTCAATTTCTTCTTCATCTGATGATGAATCATCTTCATCTTCATTAACTTCTTCTTCTTCGTCAGGTTCTTCATTTTCACTTACTGAAGAATCATCATCGCCGGTGCTGTCATCTTCACTTACTTCGTCATCTTCTTCTTCTTCTTTTTCACTGACTTCATCATCTGAAGAAGATTTTTCACTTTCTTCTTCGTCTTCTTCTTCGTCTTCTTCATCTCCTTCTTCCTTTTCTTCTCCTTCTTCTTCGTCATCTTCACTTTCTTCTCCTTCTTCTTCATCTCCTTCTTCCTTTTCTTCTCCTTCTTCTTCGTCATCTTCTTCTTCTTCGCCTTCTCCTTCTTCCTTTTCTTCTTCGCCTTCTTCGCCTTCGTCTTCTTCTTCGTTTAGAACCGTCAATTCTTTTCCCTTTTTCAACATATTTTCTTCTTCATCTTCTTCTTCGTTATCATCTTCATTTTCTTCAACTTCTTCGTCTTGTTTATCTGAAGTCAAAAGACCTAAATTTACTTCTAAATCATATTTATTTAGAGAATCATCCAAATTTAAAATATCCTGAACTATCATGTTTACTAGAGGAAATTTATCACTTACAATTTTAGGATTTAAAATCTGATCAAAATCATATATTCTCGAAATATGCTTGGAAAACAATCGATCATTAAATTCATTATTTTTTATACTATTAATTAAATCTTTGATAACGAAACACTTTGTTTTTTGATTTTGATTTTGATTTTGATATACTATTAAATTTTCAGGCAAAATATTTAATGTTGCATCGCATAATTTATTTACAGATTTATAATCAATAGATATTTTAGAATCTTCATTAGGGAATATTTTTCTTTTATATTCTTTAGTGAATCTATTTTGAATTATATAAACATTTTCACCAAATCTATATATGAAATTATTTATTTTACTATTCACATAATTCAAAACAAAAGATTTGTAATTCTCATCATCATCGTTGCATAATATTTCAGGAAGTTTTTCATGCATTGGAAGATTAAATAAAACATTTCTATTGTAATATTCTTTTTGAATTCGTTTTTTGAATATGGAATCACAAATATCGTCTAAATCAAAATAAATAACAACTTCACCTAAATATTTAGCAAATTCTCTAACACTAGAACAATTAGACAAAGCATCAAAATCACCATTATATTTAGAAGAAGATGAAATTGTTGAAATGGCACTAAAAAAAAACTGTTTTCCAATATTGAAAATTTCTTTGTCTAAAAATCCATCTAAAATTTGATTCACTGTTATTTCATTTAGATTATTATTTAAATTTGCAAAAAAACTTCTTTCTGAATTATATATATCTTCATTTTGAATTATGAAATCATTATTAGAATTTCCAAACCCGATTTTTAAAGCTATTAATAGTTCACCATTTGAATCAAAAAAATACAATATATTGTTTTTTTGATTTTTTCTAATTGAATCATCACATTGTAATTGAAAATAATTTTCAGATACTTCATACCATTCTTCATCTTTAAAAAAGAATTTTGAAGACTCTATAACATAATCTTCGAAATAAGTCTTCGAGCTTTCTTTTTCATTTAAAATTGGTTTGTTCACACAAATTTTTGTAATAATATTTCCAGGAATCCATGGAATTTGTTTATAAACATTTTTACAAGAATTATATTTTTCAGATTTAATATCCTGTTTTTTAATTGATTGAGAACGCTGCATTCTTTGCAAAAAATTTAGATTATCTCTATCCTTATTTTGTTCTTTTTCTTTTTCAAAATCAGCGATTTGTTTCTTGTATTCTATAACAAAAACTTTTGAATAATAATTGCGAAAATCATAATCTCCTTGATTTAAATAGCCGTTAAACAATGCAACTATTAAATCTATATTCAATTCAACAGCCATTTCATTGAATAAACGTTGATGAGATATATTTTTTTCACCAAATTCTTTCAATTCTTTTATATATTTTTCACTTGTCACATCAAACTTTTTTATAAATTTTGTTATTGTAATTTCTTCTTTCAACGAATCTTTGTTTCTTCCAAATTTTTCAAAAAATAAACCAAGTGTGGGAATATTACTTACAATAAACTTAGAAGCGATGAATTTTATTTCAAAATATGTGTAATTTTGCTCTATATACTTTAAAATTTCTGATTCATAAGAATTATCATTATCTTTTGAAACAAGAGAATCTATAACTATTTGAATATCTTCTATTTTTTTATTTTTCATATTAGATATATTTCTAAACAACTCAATAAATTCATCTTTAGATAATTTAGTCCTCTCATAATTAATTGGAATTAAAGATTCAATAGTAGCATTCTTTTTTATTAAAACTGCAACTGACTGTTTCTTCTTCTTCTTTTCAACTATTTTTTTTGGAGGTGGTTTTAATATCGTTTTCAACATTTTATCACTTTTATTAGTTTTGTTCTGAGTTCCGAAATAATTCTTCTTCATTTTATTATTTTTAAATATTTTTTATTTCATAAATTTAAAATAAAAAACACATAATTGGATAATTGGATATAAAATAAATTTATACGTTCAACAAAATGATGTGGATGTTAAATGTTATAAATAGTATTAAAAATTAATAAAAATGTCGCAAACAAAACATAAGATGTAATTTTACAAGAAGAATTAACTATTTTGGGTATATATATTGTTGTAGGTATATCTGTTATCGCAGATATGGTTGTAATATGTATAGATGTAGTAGAATCTTTAGTAGAATTTTTAGATGTAGATGTAGATGTGGATGTGGATTCAGATGTGGATGTGGATGTAGATGTAGATGTAGATTTAGATGTAGATTTAGATGTAGAAGGAGAATCTGTAGAAGGAGAATCTGTAGAAGGAGAATCTGTCGTAGGAGAATCTGTCGTCGTTGTAGTAGTATTATCTGAACATGTTTTTTCTAGTTGTCCCACATACATATTATCTAAATCATTATAAAAATTTTGAGAACTTAAATGAAAACTGTCTGAATTTGAATTGACAAACTCAGATAAATCATTACCCGCTAATTTTGTCAAACTATTTTTTCCTCCTGGATGATTATATCCAGTCATATTATAAACATCGCCTTTATATGTAAACAATTTATCACTTCCATTAATATCATTTTGTGTAAAACATTTATCAGATAAAACAGAAACTAAACACGTGCTGAGAAAAATTATTTTTTCAAACATCATTTTATTTGTATATATTTATATAATAAGTAGTCTTTAAATCAAGTTTTTTTTTATATTTTTTAAACATTTTAATAGGTTTAAAAAAAATTATAATATTGATTCTAGAAGCATTTCATAATATAAGCCAAAACATAAAACGGCGGAATAACATTATGTGGTTGTCCTCCACCATCATTACTAATAGAATGAGAATGTGTTCCGCTTCCATAGACAGCTGGATTTGTTGTTAAACTTACTGCAGCATCAACGGTACTAGATCCAAACCCTGCTTCTCCTGTATTACCACCATGGTTATGTATTGGCATTTCATAATTAGTGAGCGTATGTAGAACTTCACCACCAACAGAACCAACAGTTCCAGACAAATTTGTGCCAACTCTTGCGCCTGTCCCAATATTAGTATTACCACCACTTACAGAGGTTCCATTAGTAACAGATAAATCAGGATTATATCCAAGAACAAAACGACCTCGAAGATCGGGTGTTGATACTCCATTTAAACTTCCACCATCGCAAAGTCTCCAACCTAAAGGAATATTAGTTTGATTTCCACCCCACATTATTATGGATCGTTTAGGTAATACATCATTTGAACTAGATTTAACGAACCATTGTCCACCATAACTAATCAACGATACACCTTCGGAAAACCAAAGATTTCTAAAAGAATAATAACCAGGATTATTAAATTGTAGAATAATCAAACACACATTTTCACGAAAACCATTAGATTCTCCATTATTTCTAATAACGATTGTTTTTTCAGTTCCGTCAGGTATGGAATCGTTATTTTCTAAATAAATTTCTCTACCAAATCTATAGTCACCATTATTCACAGTTCCATATCGATTATATTTAATCAAGAAAATATCATATGTGTTAGATTCACTTTCATTATTGATAGTCAATGCAATATCATCATTTGGATTCATAGTTAATGTCGATCCTTGATAAACATTTATGAAATCTGAATTAAATTCCCCTCCAAAATATACATGTCCATCATTAGTTGCAACTACACTTGAATTTTCAGCAGATTCGTCTGAACCAGAAACTTTACTACACCAATCTAAATAACCATCATCGAAAAATTTGATAAGAAATGAATCAAAATTATTTGTAGTTAAAGTTGATGTCGAATATGGCCAACCACCATTACTACCACTATTGTAAATAGTAATAATCCCAGGTTCTCCGGTTCCAGAAAATGATCCGTTTAAATAGACACTATTTCTATTGTTTCCTCGCACAAATCTATTATCAACACAAATATTAGGAGTTGTTGAATATCCGGAAACGAAATTATACCATTGAACAATACCATTTTTATTATATTTAGCGAAAAATGTATTTTCTGTTCCATTAGTTGGAATTGGAATAGTATATCGTACATCATCTACATTTCTTGTATCAAAAATATAAGCATCGGTTCCAGCCATTTGAACTGCTAAATAATAATTTCCGTATGAATCAACAGCACTTGAAGGTAGATAAGATTCACCCGAGTTAGAAGAACCCAATCGATTAGTCCATAAACATTTACCATCGGTGTCGTATTTAACCATGAAAATATTAGTAGTAGATACAGATATTCTGTTAATATCACCATAATTTCTAATAGCATTACCAATACGATTATAAACAGTAATTGTATCAAATTGTGTACCTGAAATTGTTACATTTCCTTCTTGATCACAAACAATGGACAAAAAAGCATCTGTATTAATTCCACTATATAATGGAATACTCCAAACATATTTACCGGTTTTGTCAAATTTAACAATAAACATACCATCACTGCCGCCTAATTCATCCATTACACTATCCGAAGTATCAATTATTTTAACACCGCTGGAATCAATAATAAAACCGGCCATATAAACATTTCCATTTTTGTCCGCAACAGCTTTAGTTCCATACGTTCCAAAACCGTCAGTAAAATGCGCATTTATGCGTATATCCCATAAGTAGACACCATCTTTGTCGTATTTTATAAGAGATGCACCATTACTTGTTAAAGTAACAGTTTTATAAATAGAACTATTATTTCTAGTATCGAAAATATAAAGATTTGAGAAACCTCCACTACTAGTTTTGACTACAGTCACATAACTATTACCTTCTGCGTCTGTATAAATAGATGGGGATCCAGTGAAGGTATCATCGAATCCTATTTTAGTCGCCCAATCAATCACTCCATTAGATAAATATTTAATTATAGCAACATCTCTACTTGTCGAATATCTATTCAAGATCTCATAATTAGAATTAAAGTAATAATACGCCTGTAAATTGTCACTATCGAAACTACATACTGCATAGATATTATCATTTTTATCACAACTTAAACGAAGGTTCTGTTCATTACCATCACCTGAAATTGTAGTTGACCATGACAGATAGTTTAAATCATCATAATTTAACATACTTAATTTCGTATTAAGATCTATTACATCCACTTCACTACTAATACTAATTTGTTCAGCTTGAATCTTGGGAATCCAGATACCATTATTACTAACTAAATCTAAACTATCAGTTAATGTAATTGTTTTTCTAAAATTATAACCATATCCTGATGCAACTTTTTCCATAATATGACAATTCACTGGTCCATTATTAGTGTTATGAGTTATAACGATAGATTTTTCAAACGCATTTGGAATATTTGGCACATCTTCTAAATAAATATCTGGGTGTGTATTATTCCCATTAATCAATCCATATCTATTATATTTAATTAAAAAACAATCAAAGTTATTGATATTATCCAAATAACCAACTTCATCATCGTCGATTCCATTTGTTGAAACATCCCATATATATAATGTGTCTTCATCATAATAAGAACCACTTATATACACATGACCCGATCTATCAACTTGAACATTAACAGCTGAAATATCAAACTGACTTGAATATCCAGCAGCAGTAGTTGCCCATTGGAAATTACCGTTGGAATCATATTTACATAAGATTGAATGGGTTGTAGTCTCTCCCATCCAATAATCTTTACTTGGTAAAGTATAAGCTATAGGTGACGGCAAAACTGTAATAGAACTAGCGTTGTAAAAATTAAAACCACCTCTATAATTATCTACATATCCGTTAAAATGAACATAAATATTCGGATTATATTGTCCTATTAAATAATTATTGTCACATGTAATTACTGGACGAAAAACTAAATCGTCGCCAGATTCAATCTCTCCAGCATTGATGACATTATTCCATTGATATATTCCATCATGATTAAATTTTACGATAGATACAAAACTATCATTCAAAAATTCGTCGTTGCTAAATACGTACACTGGTTGAGAAACAACTCGTGTGTCAAAAATTGAATAATCAAAGACATAACGATTTGAAAACGATACGTACAAATTTCCATCCGCATCTACGCAACTAGAAGATTCAATAATACCGGAAAACATTTCAAATTCAAAATCAGCATTTGATGAAATACTATTATGCCATATATACTCTCCAGAACTATTATATTTAATAGAAAATAAACCGATATTGAATCCTTCTTCGGTAAACAATGACGCAACGGGTGCTGTACTATTTGGATTATACACGGTAACAGCGATATAAAAAGTGGAAGTTAAAAATATATTTCCATAAGAATCGGTATTTAAATTTGTTTGAATAATCTTAAATAAGTCTGGATAAAGATCAAATATTTGATTATTTGGAATCAATCCGCCTTCTAAATGATTTACCCATAAAAATTTACCCGTGTAATCGAACTTTAAAATAAAGTAAGCACCTGGGCCTCCGTCTCCAGAACGAGTGAATACTTTGACCGGAACTTCATCGTCACCAGTATCAAGAACTAAAATAGAATCTCCGTCAAAATATCCACTAATAATTAAATTTCCTTCTAAATCACCGGTTACTACAGCGGTTGATGTGAAACTATCACTTTCTCCTATTAAAGCAATCACACGAATATTCCATTGAAATTCTCCTTTATTATTATATTTTACAAAAATGGTATAAGACTCACCAGAATTCGTTCCCGATAATGTTTTAACTGGATTTTGTTGATTATTCACATCATAAAAATTCACGTCTCCGTCATCGGAACTTTGCATAGTAATAAACAAATCCCCATTTCCATTTACAAAAACACTCGGTTCTGATTTTGTTTCATATCCTCCTATTCTAGTATACCATTTATTAACACCTGATTGATCATATTTAGTCAAAAATAATGATTGATCGCCATCAAGTAATAAACTACCAACGGGAACTGTGTTATTTGTAAAATCATAAATTCCTAATTCCGAACTTTCGTAAACCCCCGCTAAATAAACATTATCATGCTTATCTAAATACATTTGAGGATTCAAATCATTACCACCTCCTCCTATTCTCGTATAGAAAGTGTTTTGAAGATTTTGGTAATTCACAAAACTTGTTTTCGTATTTGTGTCTATAACATCCAAATCGTTTACATATTCATATTGATCAGCTATAATTTTCGGAATCCAAATACCATCTTTAGTAATAAGTTCTATGGCTTCTGTAATTAGAACATTTCTACGAACTGAATATCCATAATTTTCTCTATGTAAAATTTGAAGATTCACTATTCCGTTATGGTCATTGTTAGTAAGAATGACTTCTTTACAAAAACTATCAGGAAGATCTGAATTATCTTCGATATACAGCAATTTAGGATTCGATGTATTTAATAATCCATATCTATTATATTTAATAATAAATATATCAGCTTGATATGTTTCACTATTTGCTTTTGTTAAAGTCGCAACAGGTTTATCATTATTTTGGGCATCGTAGATATTTAACTGATATTCGTAACATCCCATCAAATAAACATGACCATCCTTATCTGCGGCAACTGCTAAATTGAATACATAGGCATAATCTTCATCATTAGTTGCAGAGCTTAAAGCTCTCGTTGCCCATGAAAATTTACCATCTTGATCAAAACATGATATGAATCCATGTGATGAATCATTAATTACATCATAAGGTAAAGTATATGCAATATATGATTCATTATTTGAGTTATAAAAATTTATATTTCCATAATATTCTCCCACTAGGTATATATTTGAATTTTCAGAACCTTTAATGTATCTATTATCTATTACCACACATGGGTCATATTTACTTGAGTAACCATCTACTATGGTTGACCATACAAGCACTCCGTCTTTATTATATTTAACCAATAATAAACCTCTATTACCTTCTTTTGCGTTGATAGTCTTAACAGGGCTAGTAGTATTTGTAGTATCGAATAAATAAGTTCTGTTATCTCTAGATCTAAAAGTGCAATAAATATTATCTTCAGAATCAGTGATAGTGTTAACATGTGTTACATCATCATCATCTGCGGCTACTTTAGTACACCAAATTACACTTCCATTTGGATCAAATTTGATTATAAATATATTATCATTTCCGTAACTATCTTCCGATATTGCTAAAGTGGCATCTGGAACTACTAGTGCTGTATTCAACGGATTCCATACATTCAAATTACCTTCTGAAAAGTTTCCTGTTAATATAACATTACCATCAATATCATTATCAATAAAACATTGAGGATCGTAGTCTGAACCACCTGTCAATTCTACATGATTTACCCATTTCAACTTTCCTTCCTTATCAAATTTTATTGTCACATAATTATAATTACTCAAACCAGTATTATATGTAAAAATTGGCTGGGAAAACCTTGTATGTCCTGTATGAAAATGGTCTATTACCACACAAAAGAAATCGTCTGGATGAGGAATATATTCTTCAGGTGTCTTATCATATATTTTCAATTGTCTTGCAAGTAATGTATTAGCCAAAAAGACATTTCCGGAAACATCACATGAAATTCTTGGAAGCACATCGGAACCACCATCATAAACTCCATCTACGTGAACTGTCCACTGAAATACTCCGTTTGTATCATATTTTACTATAATAGAACTATAATCGGCTGCATCAGTTATTGTTGACACTGGATTGTAATTATCAGTTGTGTCATATATTAAGACATTGTTATCACCATCATTATCATTACCAAAACTAACAATTACATTTCCGTCATTATCACAAACTAAAGACGGATAATATTTGGCATAATATCCACCAATATGTGTTGACCATTGAAATTCTCCTAAATGATTATATTTAACAATAACTGTGCCAATATCTGAAGGATCGGTAGATGTCACTAAATCAGCAACTGGAACATCATTATTTGTTGAATCATATATATTCACGAGGTCGCTACCAGAATCAAATACAACATATAAGTTATTATCCTTATCTATACATTTGTTATTTTTATAAATATATTCATTTTGACTTCCTCCTATTTTAGTATAGTATGTTTTCGAAAGATTTCTGTAATCCACGAAACTTGTATTTTTATCGGTATTGATGACATCTTGATCATCAGTATAAGCTGATTGTAATATATTTACTTGGTCGTCAAAATAAATTACTGGATCTTTTGAATCACTAGTTGTAACGTGACCTTCACTAAATTTAATTTTTCCTACCCCAAAATCATTTGAAACTGTTAAATTTTTCATTCCCATATGCTTAGATTGACGAAGTTTGTTCAAATTTTCATCTGCAGTGATATTTGAATAATCGAGTTTGAATGTTGACATTTTTTATTTTACATAACATAAAAAATTTAATAAAAATGTTCATTTACACATTTTTATTTTTATTTTTTTAATACTTAATTGTAATCATATTTTCATTTGTTTAGTTTCTTAACCATTTTTATAGCTTAGTTGGTTAAGAAAACTTTATATTTTTTATGAATTTTTTATCCACTTACGAATACAATTATCTGACACACCATATTTTTTTCCTATATCTACCATACTCATTGTTCACGTGTCGGTCTTTGTTTTACTTTACGACTCAGCTTCTGAGCTCAGGCAACACAATTCTTCGCTCTTTTATCAGATATATTACATTCATGACACGTCACTCACTCATATTTACCATTTAGCTTTTTCCTTTCTTCTTCTTCTTCATATTCTCTTCTTCTTCTTCACCACATATTTCCATATTTTGGACTATTGGATCATTTCTACTATTTTGTACTCGATATTCATCAGTTCACAAAGAGAATAATACTTTTTTTTAGCTGAATTTAGGAAGATTCCATTCTATTTACTAGAAGGGGATCTCAAACCTTGTACGGGGCTCGAACCCGTGACCAATTGCTTGCTCCCTTCTTTTGAAGGTAAAAGGCAATCACTCTACCGAACTGAGTTAACAAGGCAATTTCGACAATTTCTTTTGAAATGTCATCTCCAAATATATAATCTCTTGTCTTTAAATAGGAATTAATTAAATCAATGTTTTAAAACTTTTGCACAAATATTCTTAATGAAGCCTGAACATATCTCGGATTTTTGTCCTTTAGAGGCATCCATAATATCTATTCTATTATCTCTATATGAAAATATTTTATTCGTCAGTCTTTCAGAATTATTTTGAAATATAAGTGTTTCATCTTCATCCATTTCATTATTCGAATCATTATTCAGTTCTTCCAATTGTTCATGCAAAATTTGCAACTGATTTTCTATTATCTCAGTATTTTTCCCTTCTATCGCTTGAAAAAATTTCCTAGACAACTTCAACATTTCTGGATCTTCAATTATATTATTATCCTGATCTTTATACTTAATTTTCTTCCTAGAATAATCTACACATACAATACGATCTTTGAAAGGATATTCTAAAGCATATTTTACATAACCATCAACACCTTCTTTGATATGATCTATCGTCAAATATTTCGATTGTTCTAATAAATGCTCGTCTGTTATAGGTTGAAGATTGTTTATAATTGTATTTATTCGTTGATTATTGTTATTTACAGTAGTTGGCGGTCTAGTTTTTATAATATCAACTAAATGATCTTGTAATTCTTTAATACGAGCATCCTTTTCAGCTAGTTTCTCTTCAAAAATTTTATCTTTTTCACTAAGCTTTTCTTCAAGAATTTTATCTTTTGCAACCAGATTTTTATCTTTTTCAAAAATAATCTTATCTTTTTCAGAAATAATTTGATCTTTTTCAGATATTTTTTTTTCAACACATGTTAAATGATGTCTAGTCAAATCTCTTTTTTGAGAATAATTTTTGTTGCAAAAATCGCATTTAAATGTTATAGGTAAGCCTTGGATTTCCAAACAATATTTTGCAGTTTTTTGATGTGTTTTTAATATCGCCGAATTAGTCAATATTTTATTGCAAAAATTACAAATTACCATTTTTGTTTTTATCTTCTTATCTTTAAACAGTAAAATATTATTTTGCGTTTTTTTGGCAAATTTTGGCAAATATTATCACTATTTTTTTTTTGTTTTTTTACCAATTTTGTAAAATTTTTACATTTTTTTACAAAATTTGACTTTGAAAACACCACATAATATAGTTTTGCGTTTTTTTGCCAAAATTTGCCAAAAAAACGCAATCAATTTTCAAAATTTGCGCAAAAAACGCAAATGATTGCGCAAAAAACGCAAAAAAATCGAAATATTGGATGAAAATTAACTAGATGTTCAACTTGTTATTAAACGCGTCTTTTATAACCTGTTTCGTAATATGAATAATATTTACGAAACCAAAAACACAAATTTTGTGTGTGTGTTGGAAAATTTTTTGTAGTCTCAATAAAAAATCATGAAAAAGTTTTCTTCTTTTTTTCTTTTTTTTTAGAATTATTTTAGAATTATTTTAGATTTTTTTTAGATTTTCTTTTACTTTTTCTTTTAGATTTTCTTTTACTTTTTCTTTTAGATTTTCTTTTGCTTTTTCTTTTAGATTTTCTTTTACCATCAGTGCGTGGTGATAATAATTGTTCTGAAAGAGTTGAATGAGTTCTATCTCTTTCATCACCTGATCCAGTTGAAAGTCTCATTTCATAATCTGATTTAGCTGAAAGAGTTCTTTCTCTTGGAGAAGGACATGTCAGACATGATAATTTTCCGGGATTTTCAAATTCGAAACTATAATAATAATCTTGAAGTTGTTTAATAGTAATATTGAAATCGTTTTTTTCTGAAATCCATAAATTGACGCTCGAAATTAATTTTGAAATAAGTTCATTCTTTTTTTCCCCAACAACAAGACTGCGATCTTCTTCAGACATTTTCAATAATAAAGGAGTCGTATTTTTATCTTTTTCTTCATCTTCTTCACTTTTTTCTTCATCTCCAAATTTTTCTTTATCTTCAAATAAGTTTGATAGACAATCTTTTTCGATTGATAAAATTTGTATTGATTTCAAAATGGAATTGTAATTTTCTAAAATATCTACAATTTTTTGTTTTTCATTTTCTAATTCATTCATTGTCAAAGATTTTTTTGTTTCAATAGAAAATCCGTGTTGAAGTTTTTCAAAATTAAGTTGTGAATTTTTAATAAACAAGAAAATTTGAATAAGTTTTAATTCATAATAATCTTTTGTTTGTGCAATTTGAAGAGTTTTATACCCTTCTTCATTTCTCCCACATTTTTGAAAATCTGTTTTATTATTTTTTCTAGCTGTGTTAAATTCTTCTAATGATTTTTTTATATTTTCATGGCAACCGTTTTTCATTAATTTAATTGCATTAATTCCGCTTTCAACAGACTTAATACTTTGAATAAAATCACTCATTTTGTTTTTTATGTTATTACAATAAAATAAAAAACAACAAAAATATTACAAATCTGGTCGTCTAGTCATTTGTTCTCTGCAAGTTGGACAGAAATTAATTCTTGAACCCAATAAACGGTAATAACAATCAACACATAAAGGATGACGTCTCCCACCAGTACAAAATGTTCTTGTAAAAGTTTGGTCGAAACAAACCGAACAATCTCTTTGAGTCATAGGTGTTTTAGTTTTTCTTACTAACCGAACTGGATTTCTCTTTGGTGTCTTAACAGATCGTTTTCTTTTTTTAACAGGGGCTGATCTTGGTTTTCTACATCTATCCGTTGAAGGATTTCTAATTTGTGGAAGAACACAAGATTTTCTGCATTTTTTAAAATCGTTAGGATGTCTTTCAAGTCCATGTTTGCATTTTAAATTACAACGATGCGTGACTGGATTTATTTCTTGAGTTGGTTTACAAACTTTGACTTGAGATTTTTTTTTCGATGGTCTACCTTTTTTAGATTTCATTTTTATTTATTTAAAGAAAATTAAAAAAAAAACTACACAAATATATTTTTGACTGGTAAAATAAAATCATTGTAAATAAAATAAAATCATGGTAAAAATAAAATCATGGTAAATAAAAATAATATATATAATAAAATGTCGTTTGACGAATATAAAAAAATTCATATCTTATTTAGCAATGAAAATCCTAAATCGCAATTATCCTTGGAAATTAAAACAAATCCTAACGATGAAATGGATGTTAAGGTTAAATTAAATATTTTGCACGAGTTTAGATTAAAAGAGTTTAATGATAATTTAGTCATGTTGAATTTTGAAATAGATGGTGATTCTCCAACAAATGATATAAAAAATAACTTTAAATATATACTACCTGGTATAATTACAAAAGAATCTAAAATTGAAAATAGTAACGAAAATGAAATCATAAATTCAAGAAAGGATATGATTCTAATAGAAAAAATTCAGAATAATGAAATGATATTATCTAGACAAAAACTAATAAAAAATGATATAGTCAACGATAATGAAAACAATTTAATGATAAACTCGAAAAAATATTATATTTTCGCTGATCAAATTAATCGTAAAAATCAAGAACATGATGGTAATAATCATAATGAAATGAAATTGTCATCCGTAACAGAAATATAGTAAATGGAAAAAAAACAAACTATATTTTTTTATTAAATTTTTTTAGTATGTTTTAATAAAAATATAATAAATGAGTGCAAATAAAAATCCATGTGAAACACCTTCTGGTGCAAGTGATTTTCAATCAAATATGAAAGATTTGTTAGACAAAATGGGTGCAGATCAAAAATGTAAAACGGCTGCTGACACCTTTTTTGATTCTGGTAGTAGCTCTAGTGGTTCAAATTTACAGTCAGGTAGTTCATCAAATAAAATGTCTTCTTCATTGGATACAAGTGTGGAAGGAAATACATCTAATGTATACGTGAATGGTCCATCAGCTTTTGGAATGTCTTTAGGAGATGCGGGGGCACAGAATGTTTATAGCACTAGTAGTACTAAAAGTGATTTAAGCACTGATCAAAAAACATCTCAATTAAATTTGACTGAGCAACAAGCCGCTGCTTTTAGTAAAGGTGCGTCAAAAATGGCATCTGAAGGGTGCGGAACAGTTGTTTTAAATGCAACAAAAATTTCAAATACGAAAAAAAAAATGAATTGTTTCCTTAAATCCAGAAAATATGAGTCATCAGTTAATGTTAAAATTGGTAATGAAATAAGAATACAACCAGTTTTTCCACCAGGATGGACACCTCCTCCACCTCCTGATTGCACAAAGTTTACTTCAGAAAAGATTCAAGAAAAATGTTTGGAGAGTCTGTGGCAGCAACTTCCAACTATGAATATATCTGGTGCAAAAATAACGCAAAAAGCTAATGCGAATGTTAAAACTAAAATATCCTTGAGTGATTCAGATAAGAAAACTTTAGTAGATATGCAAAAAGAAATCGCCAATAATATTGTTGAAGGTAAATTAACATCTGACAATAAATTAGACGCTCTTCCCCCATCGGCAAAAGATATAATTACAAGAGATACAACAATAAATGACACGGTTTCTACTACATCTCTTGATGAAAAAGCTAGTGCAGCGAACATTTCATTGGAAGGAGGCAATAAAATCGTTATTGAATATTCAGGTTTAGGCAATTTTGACGGACGCAATCTTGTTATAGATCAAGATGCAGTTGCCACGATGTTAACTGAAATGTTATTCACAGATTCCGTTGAAGCTGGAGTATCGGCTTCAAAAGAAATTGAAGAAAAGTTTGAAAGACAAACTGGAATGTCTCTTTCTGCAGCTGGTGAATCTGAGGCTGAAAAAATAAAAGCTTTGGGTGAAGCTAACAAAGGAGCAATTACAGCAGGTCAAGCTGGAGTTAACGCTGCCGCCGCTAATCAAGTTGCCGTCGATGCCGGAAAATTAGCTGACGCTAATTCCAACATGAATAAAAGTAATTCTGGATTGATTGATTCGAAAGGGGTGGTCGATAAAGGGTTAGTAGGTGCTAATTCGGACCAAAATAAGGCTGGTATAGAAGCACAAGGTTCTTCTGTAAAAGGTATAGTTGAAGCAAATCGAGCTGGAATGGATATAGGAACTATTATTGCTATTGTAGTTGGTTTAATTTTTCTTGTTATAATAGTCTTTGCGGGAAAACACTTTCTAAAAAAGAAATCTCCTGATAGCAGCGTCTCCCCCCCTAAAACAGCAGATTCTTCAGTGTAATTCAATAAAATTATAATATATATTATTTTTTATATATTATAATTTATAATTTTTTATTGGATGTAGATGTGCTCTTTGTTGTTTTTTTTCTAAGAAGAAAAAATGCAACAACAGCTAAAAATATAACACCTCCAATAGAACCAATAATAATAGGTAAATTATTATTTTCAGTTGGAGCAGGTGTAGGTGAAGAAGGAGTTTGGGCAGGAGTTTGGGAAGGAGTTTGGGAAGGAGTTTGGGAAGGAGTTTGGGAAGGAGTTTGGGAAGGAGTTTGGGAAGGAGTTTGGGAAGGAGTTTGGGCAGGAGTTTGGGCAGGAGTTTGGGCAGCAGCCTCATTCTTCAACCTTAGTGCTTCAGCAGCAGCAGCATCATTCTTCAACCTTAGTGCTTCAGCAGCAGCAGCATCATTCTTCAACCTTAGTGCTTCAGCAGCAGCAGCATCATTCTTCAACCTTAGTGCTTCAGCAGCAGCAGCCTCATTCTTCAACCTTAGTGCTTCAGCAGCAGCAGCATCATTCTTCAACCTTAGTGCTTCAGCAGCAGCAGCCTCATTCTTCAACCTTAGTGCTTCAGCAGCAGCAGCATCATTCTTCAACCTTAGTGCTTCAGCAGCAGCAGCCTCATTCTTCAACCTTAGTGCTTCAGCAGCAGCAGCTTGTTGCTTCAACCTTAGTGCTTCAGCAGCAGCAGCAGCATCAGCAATAGCCTTGTCCTCAACTGTTTTTTTAACATCAGCATTTTCACCACATGATTGAGAGAATTGAGCATTATTTGCTACAACTGAACCACCGGCTTTAATAACCGTGCTACAAAAGGTGTTTGTAATATTTGGACAATCGCTTAAGGTTCTCACTCGTTGTTTAAAATCAGGAAGGAAAGAACTTGTTCCATCAAAATTTCCATCTTTAGATTCACATGATTTAGCGGCACAAACACAATTTAAACCAACTGATTTTCTAATTGAATTATTTGTTATATGACCTATTGCATCATCTATGCATTCCCCAACTGGATCTGGTAATCCAAGATCAGTTTCTCCAAACGTTCTAGTATCATTAGTTCCCAAACATTTACATGTTTTATCAGAGTATTTTCTATCACCATTTACTGTTTTCGACACTGCCATCATTTCACAATATTTATCAACAAGAGTCTCTAAACTATCTGGGTTTTGATCGTTTGTATTATTATAACCATTGTTATTTAATAAAACATAAAGACTATTATAATATTTTTTAAATGGTTTTCTGTGAAGAGGGTTATATAAAATTTGAACTTTTTGTTTATCAAATAAATTCAAAATATAAGAGTTGTACATTGACATAATTAAATTTGGATTCTCGTTACTTGTAAAAGTCATAACACCTTTTGGATTATTATAATCCACGTTTATTCCAAGATATGCTGTTTTATTTATAAAATTTATTTTTAAATTTGGTTTAGGTGAAGATGTAATTGGTGCTTCAAAAATTAATAAATTTCCGTACTGATCAAAATAAACAGTTTGATCTTCTGATTTATTAATAGAATTAACTATAATACCAGATTCTTCAGGTGTAAAACTTTTAATAACAAAAAAGGCACCTTTTCTAAATGGTATGGTATTATAACCGGTTTGATATTTCGGTCCAGTATAAGGTCGATCGATGGATAGGTCAGTCCAATGCTTACTAGTGAGATTGTTTGATGTTAAATTTAAAACATCTTTTGAACCAGTGAATAAATTACTTGTGAATAAATTATCATAATATATTTTTTTACTCATTTATTGTAATTCACACAAAAAAAATGGAAAAAATAAAAAAAATAATATAATAAAAATGTTCAATAGAAATAATTATGCATCCTTTAAAAACATACCAATGTTTGCGGAAGTTGAATCTTACACACCAGCTACATATGTTGTGAATGGTGAAAATATGACTTTATTTTCAATAATAAAGGATTTAGATTCTAAACAAGAAACTAATACATTGTTAGATAATCAAATATCTTCTTTTAGATCAACCAATTCTGATTCGATAATCATTCAAGGATTAGAAGCGGCGAAATTAGGTGTTCTAAAAAATATTGGATCTTATCAAAATGTATTGATGAACGATGTGAGTTTGAAAGATTTGACCGATCTACTTACAGACTTAAACGAACAAAAAGATCCAAGTGAATCGACGAAAAGACAAATAAACTATTTGACAAATGTTATGAAAAGTAAATCAATGTGATAAAAAAATATTTTTATAAAATACGGTTTAAAAAACTTATAAGTATTTTACAAAAAAAACTATGAAGGCAGACAATAATTTAGTGGGTGTTCTTATGATGATAAAAAATGAAGAAAATAGTATTTCGGTAAGTATTAATTCTGTTAAAGACTACATAAAACATGTTATTATTTTTGACACCGGAAGCACCGATAGAACAATTGAAATTGTGAAAGAAACTTGTTCCGCGAATAACCAAGAATTGCATTTAAAAGTAGGGGTATTTAAATCATTTCCTGAAAGTCGAAACGATGCTATTGAATTTGCAGAGACTGTTAAAGTGAAATTTTTACTTCTTATGGATGCAGGTGACGAATTTAAGAGTGAAAAATCAAAGAATAAGTTTCTGAAGGTAATATCATCTATTCCTCAAAATATTAATTATGGTCTTGTGAAACAGCGATGGCATGAAAATAATAAAGGTAGCCTTGAAACCAATGATCATAATGATTTAAGATTTATTAGAAATAATTCAAATTGTAGATATGATAAATCGTCACCTGTTCATGAAGCATTTTTGAATGTGGGACAATACTTAAATTTATTCGATATATTTATTTTATTTCAAGATAGAGTGAAATATGGCGGGTCAACTGAACAAAGATATCAAAAAGATATAGATAATTTATTGAAAGCGCCAAAGACGAAACGAAATTATTATTTTTTGTCTCAAAGTTACATGTCAGTAGATGATTTTAAAAACGGGTTTAAATATAATGTTCTTTCATTGGAAACTAATGATGGGACACATGCCGCTGTTGACGAGAAATTTACATATGTAAGAGCAGGATATTGTGCAATGATGTGTAAAATGGATCTGAAAGTTGTTTATAAATATTTAGAGCTAGCTGTGAAATGTAATAACCCCCCAATAGATGGATTCATTTATTACATGAAAGTAAGTATAGATAACAACTGTATTGAAAAAGTAGTGCCTTATATTGAGACTATATATAATTTGGAAAAACCAACCGACGAAAGCACTCTAGTAAATCATGGATTTTATGACTATACCAGATATAACTTACTTAGTATTGCGACTCTTATATCAGGGAAAAAAATGGATATTGGCTATGAAGCTTGTAAGAAAGCTATCGCTGTTCGAAATCTTCCAGATGATAATCATAATATCAAAATTTTTGAACAATTAAAGATGGAAAATAAATTAGGTGGCAATAATGATGACATTCTAAGTAATAGTAGTAGTAAGGTTGAAGAATTGGATGATGACTACGAAGAAGAAACAACTTTGTTTGAATACAAAATTAAAAATATGGTTAAAAAATTAGATAAATCATCTGAAACAAAAGATTTTACTAAGGATGACATGAAGGAAATTCGATTCTTATTAAAAGAATCTATATCAAAACTAAAACTAATTTAAATTTAAATTTAAATTTCATTATTTTTTATTTTTATACTTGAAGATTAGTTAGTATAAAAATATTTTGTTATATGAGGGTCTGAATCATATCATTTTATATAGTTTTCATAATCTATTTACTGTTTTTTGTTTTTCAATGCATTAAGAAGATAGTCGTCAACTGAATAATTCATCAATAATCTTGTTATTAGCATAAAAACTAATGCATGTAATAAAATTCCTGACCATGTAGGTTTTTCGAATTCATCTATGGTTTTAATACAAAAGTATTTTTCAAATATATCATTTGTCAATTTAAAAGTTTGAGGGGTTGAAACAAGTACAAAAACAATTGCACTTATAAAAGAAATCATCCATTTTTTTTGATCTGTTGACATAATAGTTTATTTTAGTAATATTTTTTTTTATTTAAATTTATAAATTTAAATAAAAAATTCATAATGCGAAAATACTACAAGATAGGAGGATACGAGAAAGGTGATTATGAGGAGCGGGAGTTATTATTAGATCCTTACAGATATATGGATGGAGAGTTGTAGATTTACTTATTTATTAAACTGGAAACAATCGTCGTTGGTGAATCTCGTTCAGATGTATGAACAAATTCTCTCATTAAATCCATTTGAAATTCAAATAGATCCTTGTTTCGAATTTTTAACCATACCAAAAATAATAAATATACTAAAACTGAAACTCTTATATCATAACAGTTCACTTTTGTATCTTTAATTGTATAAAGAGGAATCACTTTTAGATAAATCACCCCGCAAACAAAAATTCCATTGGCACAAATATTTTCATTCATTAATATTTGATAAATTAAAACTATTATATTATGAAGTAAAGCAAATTGTAATATCAATTTTGGATTGTACTTAGTCAAATCGAATATATACAATAAATACCAAATAAATAACCAATATGAAAATATATAAGAATATGATTCCAAAACAGATGTCATTTTATTTTTATATTTAATAATAATATAATATAAAAAAATATAGATTTTTTTTGATATATGACATCAAAATACATATATGATTACATCCACATTTTATTTTTTATTTTTAAAATATATATATCATGTAAAAATAAAATGAATTATTCTTTCAATTATAGACCTGAAACTATTCCACCTCTTAATAAAATTTATACTTATAAAACCGCTGATCAATTCAGAGCGAAAATTTACAATAATTTGACTGAAATGGTTGGTGGAAATATTTATTATAATATAAATGAAAGACCAATAGAAGAAGTTTATAGTAGCCCAGTTTTTACTAATAGAAGTCAATTGATTGCTAAAAGATATATTGATCCAATGGACTCTTTCAAACCAGAATATACACGAATACAACACAAAAACAATAATGCGGGGCAATTAACATGGATTCAAGATAGTTGTGAATGGAGAGAGGATTTAATTGCAAGACAACAGAGAAAAAATAACCAATCGGCATATGATCCAAAATGGAAAATATATTAAATATATATATTAAAAAAAATTATATACTTGAAAAAATTAAATTATATATACTTAAAAAAAAATTATATATAATAAATAAAAATATGTGTCCTCCAGTAATTTATTCACATAACGAAATTTTTAGACAAATTTCTGATGTCGTTTTTAATATTCTATCATTAGCAATATTTATTTATTTTTCAAGAAATTTGCTATCCAATCCAGTTAGTTGTTATTTCTTATTATCATTCATTTTTTCTTTTGTAGTTATCGGATTTTTTATATCCGTATCAACTTCCTTTTCAGAAGTTATCCCAATAAGTGATGATGTTGTTATTGTTCAAGAAGAAGAGATTGCTAAATCTACAAATATAGTCGAACCAGAAAATAATAAGTATAAACTTTTATTGAAAAAATTCAAAAAATTACGAAAAGAATTTAGAGAGACAAAAAATGATATCAAAGATATAAAAAATGAACTTGTTTCGTCTAAACAACAAGAATATGAAACAATCTCTGATGTCTTCACTGAATTAGAACCAGAAATCATAAATGATTTAAATCAAGAATTTGTTGATAACATCAGAGATATTCCTGAGTTCGAAATAATCCAATAACATATAATTTATTACAAATTTACTGTAATAAATTTAAAATTTTAATTTAGTATTTTCTTCTTCTTGATTTAGATTTAGATTTAGATTTAGATTTTCTTCTTGATTTAGATCTCTTACGTCCACCATCAGACTTCTTCTTACCAGACTTCTTCTTACCAGACTTCTTCTTACCAGACTTCTTACCAGACTTTTTTCTTCTTCCATCAGCTGATTTCTTCTTACTGGTTCTCTTTATTCTTCTACGACGACGACCATCTAGATCTTCTAGATCTTCTACTAGTCTTGTTCCTTTAGCCTTTATTTGAAGTTGTCTAAGTAATTCTCTGTGTTCGTCCAATTCTTCACTTTCGACGACTTCTCTTCTTACAAATGATTGTTCAATCGGACTTTCCGGATATGTGTGATCTGCAGGAAATATGTTTTTGTGCGGTATATCTTCAGCTGTAGCAGAATCACAATCTAAATTGTAGTATAGTCCTCTCACAGTATTATTAACGGCTGTAATTTCACCTACAAAAATTTTACCTAAATCATCTTCATCTTCTGTCTTAAATGAAACTAAATCACCAACTTCATATTTATGTCCTAATGGTAATTTTCGGTCTTTTCTCGTTCGTTTTCCCGTTCCTTTTAGATTTATATAGTTTTCAGCTTCTTTTATTAAAGCTTCTGCTTCTAAGTCAACATCCTGACCAGCAGCCCTAAGGCGATCGAGTTCAATTGCTCTTCTTGCGTAATATGGTTTTGGTTCTGTTATTGGATCAGTATATTTTTTTCGTACAGCAGAGTCTGAAATTGCTGTTAGTCTATTTTTTTCCTCTTCAGGCATTCTTTTGTCAAATGTCAATCTATACATATTTTTTATTTATTTATTTAAAGATTTTTTTTTATTTTTATTTTATTTTACTTTTTTTTGCAATTTTCACAAAATTTAAAATCTCCTCTAAATCGAAAATTACATTTAGAACATATTGATGTCATATATTCATTTCTCAATGATTTTTCTTTGAAATTGCATGATTTACATAAAAAAAACTTTGACTTATTTTCACATCCTTTTGAACCACATACATTTACCATTTCAGCTTCTTCTTTCTTTCTATATTCAACTTTCTCCTTCTTAAAGCAGTCAGAGCATTTCGTGAAATCATTTGAAATGATTTTTTCACAAGAATCGCACTTCTTTCTGTTCTTTCTATGCTCATCAACACATTCCATGCAATACTGATAAGTTCTACCATAATTCATAATTCCAATGAATGTTTTTTGACACTTTTCATTCTTGCATACGACAGAATGCGACTCTACGTAAATGTCCTGACACTCTTTACATCTTTTTCTTAATGATCCGTCAGCTCTCTTAGCAAAAAATGTCTTGTTGCAATCCATGCAGTTGGAGTTGGAATCGGAATCGGATTCCTTGCGTTTTTCCAGCATCTTGACATGACAATCACGACATTGTTTTCCAGAGCACTTTTTATCACAGTTTGGACACTTTCTTAAAGTAGTTACTGAAGTTGAAGAAGAAGCGGATGTTAAAGTTTGGGTATTCATTTGATTAGTTGTTGAATAACTCATGTTTTTTTGTTTAAGAAATCAATTTTTTAAATTAATAAAATACTCGATATGAATTTGGAATTATTAGAAAAAAACTTACCTTTGGATGTTTTGAATAAAATCTTTTTATATATAAAACATCCTTTACCAGATATGATAAGAGAGTATTGGATTAGAAATTTATCAATTAAATTATTAAAATCTTTGAACAATAACAAATACGAACTACAATTTCCTTTACGAAAACATGAATTTGAAAAACTCGATAATTCACTCTTTAAATATTCATGGTTTATTTATGCTTTAAGGTATTACGAAAATGAAGGTTTTTATGGATCTATTAAAATTATAGATTTAGAAGATGACTGACATTATGTATAAAAAAAATATAATTATCAATCAACCTATGTTCGTGGTTCAGAATATTAAAAATTGTATATAAAGACTTGTATTTTTAATAAAACAATGAACGTTCAATGTAAATTTTGTAAAAGTGAATTTAGTACTAGAAAATATATGTTGAAACATCAACGCATCGCTAAATCTTGTCTAGAAATACAAAAAAAATTCGAAGAACCTAAAGAAGATATAGATATTCTTGATCCAGATGATTTAAAAATTGTTAAAAGAAATGATGGTTATGTAAATTTAACTTTATTATGCCAATCAGGTAATGAACAGTATAAACGATGGATTCGAATGACGCGTGTTACACAAATATTTTTACCTAATTTATCTATTAAATTAAAGAAACCAAAAAGTGAACTGATTAAACAAGGTGGAACTCAAACTTGGGGTCATGCTGATATTGCCCCAGATATTATAAAATGGATGACAGATCTAAGAAGGAAAAGAATTGCTAAAGCACCACAACAAGTTAATACAGAAGAAGAAGAATCTGGTGATGAAGATGAAGAAGTGTTTGAATCAGTAGGAGCACCATCTACTATTCCAAACACGGAAACACCATTAGTTGTAGTTGAACCCGAATCTGAAAACGAAGAGATATTGAGTGAAATTTCTCAATTACCTCTTATCATAAATTACAAACAACCGTTAGTATTAAATAGTATAGAAATAACTACTAGATCAGACGATGGATATATTAATTTGACAGCTTTATGTAGAGCTGGTAATAAAGAATTTAAGGCATGGTATAAAAATAAAAAAACGGACGCCTTCTTAAAAGTTCTAAGTTCATCGGTGAGAATTCTCACCGACGAATTACTAAAGTACGAAACGGGCTCGAATGAAAATAGAGCTACATGGGGTCATCCTCAAGTCGCTATAAATATAGCGCAATGGATAAGTCCTGAATTTGATGTTCAAGTCTCAAAATGGATATTTGAGCTCATGTTGACAGGTAGAGTTGAATTAGGTAAAGAAAAGACTAATGCCGAGCTCGAAGATATTTTTGAAACTCAGAGGGTGAGTTTAGACTATCAGCATCATCTTGGTAAAGACGTGCTATACTTTTTTGAATTTATACCAGATAGAAATGGTTTAGAAGACCCTACATTACTAGATAACAAAGAACTTCATTTCTTTGAATTCGGATTTACATCAAATATTCAACAGAGAACATCGTCTTCTGATTATCCGAGACCTAATTATAGATTAGATAAGTTGTTTGTATATGATTCCGGATTTAAGACATCTTTAGCCGAAAAATATACTAAAAACATTTGTTATGATTTGGGTTTGAAAATTGATTATTTTAAGAAAAAGGAATGTTTGAAAGCCACATATAAGGATTTAGAAAAGCTATATGATCTAATTTCAAAGCATGTGATTAGAAGTCAAGAAGATAATGATATGTGCAAATATGAAATAGAAAAAATGAGACTTGAATATGAGATTATGAAACTTTCTTTACTTGAAAAAGGTGTGTTAACATATGAGCAATTTAAAGATTTAGGTGTGCCACATAAAATTTAAATTGACCTTAATTGTATAGTTAAAAAAAGTTGTAAATAATATAGCGTTTTGACCAAATGAAGGAAATGTTCGGTAGTTCCATTTTATAAGCACAAATATTGCTTATAAAATAATCATTTATGTATGAATTAAGCAGAAGTTCCGGCTGGTCCAGTTTCTCCCTGAGGTCCTGTTGCACCGGTTTCTCCTTGTGGACCCTGTTGTCCAATTACTCCATCAATACCGTTTGTTCCGTTGATACCATCTGCACCGGCGGGTCCCGTAGCACCAGTTTCCCCTTTAGGACCAACCGCACCATCTCTACCAGTAGCACCAGTTTCCCCTTGGGGGCCAGTTGCTCCGACAGCACCATCATTGCCGGGAATGCCTTGGGAACCAGTTGGTCCAACACCTTGAATACCATCAATTCCTGCTTGACCAGCTGGTCCAGGTACACCATCATTACCAGTAATTCCTTGTGGCCCAGTAGGTCCAATCAAACCATCAGCACCAGTAGGTCCGGTTGCACCAGCTTTACCAGTCGGTCCAATTGGACCATCAATTCCTGCTTGACCAGCTGGTCCAGTCGCTCCATCTAAACCGTTTCTTCCGCTTGCTCCATTCACACCGTCTTTACCGGTAGGACCAGTTTCCCCGGCTTCACCAGCAGGCCCAGTTGGTCCTATCAACCCGTCATTTCCCTTAGGACCTGGATTTCCTTGTGATCCCTGTGTACCATCATTTCCTGCTTGACCCTGTGGTCCCTCAATTCCTTGAATACCATCAATTCCTGCTGGACCAGGTGCACCGGTTGCACCAACTTGACCCTGAATTCCCTGTATACCTTGTATACCATCATTTCCTTGCGGACCCATAGGTCCAGTTTGACCAGGAAATCCTTGTATTCCTTGAGTGCCCTGTATACCATCATTACCCTTAATTCCGGCTGGGCCCTGAGGTCCTACATCACCATCTAAACCAGGTTCTCCTTTTTCACCAACAGGACCTGTCGGTCCAACGGGACCCCCAAATGGGCCTATCAAGCCTCTTGACCCAGTGGGTCCAACCGGGCCTACGGGTCCAGCTTCACCTCTGGGTCCTGCTATCCCAGCGGGACCTCTTGGTCCGGGTACAGATCGATTTTCTAATAAAAAGCTTAAAGTCTCCTCCATGCTATGGATTACTTTCCATAAAGTTCTGATTTCTGCGTTATTGTTGCTCATTTATTGTAATGTAAGATAAAATAAAAACATCGAAAATAATATCAGTAAAAATTGCATTTACTCATATATGTATAATTTTTCTTTTACCAAAATGGGTTTAAAGATAAAAATCACCTTATAAAACAACCTTGTCAATCACCTCATAATGCAAACAACTAGAAATCATGTCGTCTTTAAACCAATTTTGGAAAAAGATATTATTAACAATCATATTGAAGTTGAAACTACCTACAATAATAAAAATTACAAACTAAATGTCTCTAATATTCACGGTCATTTTTACATTCATGTGACACCTTTCATACACAGAAGAAAATTTGAATCATGGAAATATAGTCCTAACGGAATAAATCAAATTTCAAAAATTGATACAAAAGTCAAACCTTACAATTCTATATATATGTTAAAAACTAATGGAAGCTGGATAGCAAAAGATTTGTTTATTGATTATGGAAACTGGCTAGGAAATAACCTAGCAAAAAATGAAAATAATTTAGATCTTATTGGTTTTGGAACACACTTTGTTAGAAATATTCTAAATAATTACAATAAAGCTGTTAATTGCTCAAATCCTTACTTTCTCAAGATTAAAAATGGTGTTGTTAGAATAAATAGAGAGAATAATTTTATCTATATAAGTGATATAATGAAATTGGCAAATAAGACAGTAAAATCCTTTCATAAATCAGCCAGAGGTTCTCAATACATAAAAGATCAACCAGATCATTACTTGTCTGTAAGAGGTTCAACAAGCGGTTCAACTTCTTGTCATCCTAAGTTAACCAAAATTGCTCTAGATTGGTGTCCTTCTTTTGATGAAAAAGATAAAGTATATGCTTTTGTTGATGAAGCTTTAAAGAGAATCGAAAAAGAGGAAGAAGAAGACGATGAAGAAGAAGACGGTGAAGAAGAAAGTAAAGAAGACGTCGAAGATGGTGAAGAAGAAGAGGAAGAGGAAGAGGAAGTAGAAGATAAAGAGAAAGTAGAAGAAGAGGAGGAAAATGAAAGTGTACCCGATATGAAAACAAATCTGACAATACCTTTAAAAGACGATTATCAGTTCAAACTTAAACTTAAAAACGGATCTTCAATGGACATTCTAATTAGAAAAGATGGATATGTTAATGCTACACAACTTTGTAAGGCTGGAAATAAACTGTTTAAACATTATAATGAAAACAATCAAACTAAAGAATATTTACAGGCTCTTTCTTCGGTGGTCGGAATTCCGACCACCGATTTATTAGACATAAAACAAGGTGGAACAAATCAAGGTACTTACGTCCATAGGAAAGTGGCTTATCATTTAGCTCAATGGATTAGTCCTCATTTCGCGGTGCAAGTTTCAGATATTCTTGATGAACTATTTCTTACAGGTAAAGTAGAGCTCGGTAAAGAAAAGTCTAATGAAGAACTTGAAGATATTTACTCTAAAAAACGACTTAGTTTAGATTATCAGGAAAATATTTGTAAAGATGTTTTATATGTGTTTGAGTTTCAACCGGAAATCTGTGAAGTTTCTATTGAAGATGAAAATGATATCCATTACTTTGAATTTGGAGTTACAAGTGATATAAAACAGCGTTCAAATGCTTATGGAACTGGTTATCGTCTTGACAGAGTGTTTGAATACAGTAATGGTTCGAAAACCTCTCTTGCTGAAAAGTACGTCAAAAATATTACTAGAGACTTAGGTATGACGTTTGAATACAAGAAAAAGACTGAGTGTATAAAGTGTAAATATGAAGGATTAGAAAAGCTTTATGCTCTTATAGAGGAACATAATCGCAAGAGTAATGAAATGGATGATGACAAAGCTTTCATTATTGAAAAAATGAGGTTAGAATTGTGTATTGAAACAGCAAAAACTGTATCTAAAAAAACCGATATGCTGTTGTCACTCCTTGAAAAAGGTCGAATCACATTTGACCAATGCAAAGAGTTAATGACTGTCTAAAGTTATAATTTACTATAAATTATAACTTTGAAATCTTGGTAAAAAAAATAAAAATTGTAGTTCATTTACGCATGTCTTTTCGACTTTCTTTTTGACTTTCTTTTCGACTTTCTTTTCGACTTTCTTTTCGACTTTCTTTTCGACTTTCTTTTCGACTTTCTTTTTGACTTTCTTTTTGAACCGTCTTTGTTAGTAAGTTTGTGAGTAAGAAGATTTCCTGAAGAAGTAAGTATAGCTAATTTATTACCAAAACATGCTATTGACTTAATAAATTCATCTTTATTAAAGCCTTCAATAACTACTTTTGATGAAGATATTTTATGAGTTTCTTTTTTATTTTTAGTCTCTTCTTTTTGAAGTTCATATACTGAAACACTTTGTGAATTTCCATAATAAATTTTATTTCCACACCAGAATAGTGATACTGGCTTTACTTGTATACCATCAGTTTTCACATATTTTTCATATTCAGACGACGTTATAGAGTGTACTAATTTATCATCTTTAAGAGCTGTTTTAACATTATATATTCTTAAATAATGATCTAAATCTTTATTTAATACACCAACACATAATTTTGTACAATCATCGTTAAATGAAACTGAAGTTATATTATTATTTTTCATGAATTCATTTTGGTAATATCCGTATTTTTCAGATGGTATATTTGTAGCTAAATCTAAATCGTATAATCTCATTACAATAACTCCAGTTATACTATTCCAAAAAACACACATGTAATTTATTATTTATTTTTCTTAGGGTTAAATTGTCAATTCCAGTAGGCATCTTTATAATTCCTCCCTGATTCCCTGATTCTGTAGTGGTTTTTTTTTCCTTTAGTTTTGTATAATATAAATCACCATTAAAATAATATATACTATTGTTATCTAAAAAATAAACAAAAGTTACCGGTGTTTTTGACTCTATTGAATATTCTGGTTTTTCGGTGGGTTTTTCACCATCAATTTCATAAAATTTAACACCCTTATCATGTCCATGGCATAATAATGATTTATTTTCATCTATTGAGATAGACATTTTTATTTTATTATTACGAATAGAAAAATAAAAATTTAAATTTAAAATCCTCGATCCATTGAAGTCTCGAATAAATCTGTTTTAGATGCCTCATAAGTAATAAATGGCTGAGCATAATATAATGAAACTTTTTGATCTATATTACAAACCCACATGTTATGATCAGATGGTGAACCGAATGGCTTGAAATATTTTGAAGATGATATTTTTAATACGGCTTTTCTAGTATACATCATCGCACTCAATGTCATTGGTGCAGGAGTAGTGGGTTTATGAAAAATAATTTCGTTACTATTGAAATGTGTTTTAATAGAACATTCTAATGTTTCACACGGAACTGTAACTAATGTTGAAGGTCCACCCAAACAAATAGAATCAAAATTTTCAGGTAAATTATTTAGAATATAATATAAATGATGTATGAAATCTTGTTTAAAAACCGTATCGTCTTCTAAAACTATAGAAATTTCATCATTACTATCTCTTATTTTTTCAATTGTGTCAATATGAGCCAAACCATTTGCTATTTCTGGTAAAGTCATAAATCTATTTAGAATGTTACGATTTAAAATACACGATTCTTTGATTTTCTGATCTTTAATATTTTCGCGATCAAAATTATCAACCCAATTGATTTTTAAGAATTTATCTAAAAAGTTTCGTTGTAGTTCGTAAATCATGTTCTGTTTTCTTGTGACAAGTTTTGTGTAATGGATTATATATATATTTTTAATTTTATTTGATATGAATTTTAATGAATCTAATAGAGTGATGTTGTAATTACTAATTCTATGAGGTGAATTATGTCCTAACCAATCTAATAAAATTCCTGAAGTTTGTGGATCAGTTGATTCATCTTCGTAAATATAACATCCAACAAAATGTCCGTTTCGTTCAAATGGCACACTAAAATTTAGACATTCATCACCTTCATATTTTTTAATTTCATCGTGTATGATTCTGTCTGTTGAAAATAAATAATATAACGTTTTTTCTAGATAACCCTGATCATTGACACTCTCTCCATTTTCAATGAAATATTCCTCTATATCTAATATCCAATTTAAATTATTCAGGAAGCTAGAACATTTAACACCGTACATTCCTCCAAGAATTTTCGGATAATGCTGTGGGTGATCTCTCATAATATGCAAAGTTTTTTCAGATTTTATCCAATCCATTACAGCTAAAACTTCCCTAGGAGAAATTCTTGTGTCAGTGTCTCTTGAAATAAATCTACCGACTGATAAATTCATAATAGGTTCTAATCTCCATAACATGAATCTCGTGTGTCTTACATAAGGGTCATTTTTAAGAAATATTTTAACATTACTGAAACTTTTTAAAATATTAATATAGTTTTCATTTACAGTAGGTTTATGAATATATACCCAGCATTCCCAATCAGGATAGAATAATAAAGCCAATTTTATATTTTCAATTAGACCAACAGTGTATCGTTTTTCGTTCCCCCAAAGACAAAATGAAATTACATTTATAAATTTTTTTTGATTTGCTTTTAAAACCTTATGCCATCCATAAATTTTGGTATTAAAACTGAAAAGATCTGGATTTTTATTAATACATTGTAAAACTAAATGTTGATCATCGTCTGCAATTTGTAAAGTGTTTTGAAAATAATCTAATGTTTCATGATATAGTTTCTGATATTCCAACATTTTTTCTTTTGATCCTAAGAAAAAGAATCCGCCGATGACTTCAGGAGCATTCAGTAAAGTATATTCTATATCGAAATCCATTTTTTCTATTGGATTTATAAGAGAATAAGTAATTTTATCGAGATTAAAGTTTGAAATATCTAATAAGAAATTTGGAATATTGATATCTTTTGCAAAAAATCCGAAATCTACCCATGCAAAAATATTATGTTTTGACAAATTTAAATCAATAACTCGACAAACAATGTCTATTTTTGTATGATTTATCAAGGTGTATTCAGGGTAATTATGTTCCGGAAAAATATGTCTTTCGCCTAGTAATTTTCTAAAAGATTCAAGGTTCATAATTTCTCTTTCTTTGTCTAAGGTTTTCCACATCGGTAATTCATTCATTGTTTCAGAATTCAAAGGGTGTAAAGATATATTTGATTTAGGTTTTGAATTTATTAGTTCTTTTAACCGTTCATAGTGTTTAGAATCGATAAATACAATCATTTCGTCATCACCGCAATATTCCGTGTTAAATAAAGATATGAAAGGTTCAAATGTTTTTAAATAGTCATCAAAACTTCTTTTGAAATTGTTTTTCCATTGTTCTCTATTTATATCGTAATAAGAAGTTATATAACATGTCATTTTTAAAGACAATTTTTTTTGTCTTAAAATGGATATATACCCATCACTTGATTATTGATTATTTTTAATACAAAAAATATTTCTATTATTAGAATAAAAATGGATTACAATTCTTATAATTTAAAAAATTCTGAAAATTTTATAAAGTTGTATAATGAATTAGCATTGTTAAACAAAAGTTCAAGTAGAAAAAAAAAAAAGAAGATTTGTTTGATGAAGATGGTGTAGTGATAGAAGAAAAAAAAAAAGATTTTTGTGATTTTTTTTTCAATAGATACATCACTTCTAGAAAATATAAAGAAACACATTTTTGGTTATTATTAAATAAAGAGTCACTAAACGATGACGATTTGAACAATTTAAAAAAATATTTGGAATTTTTTGAAACATTTTTATTAATTATTTATACATTAACCCAAGCAGATCTTAAAAAAGAGCGTTCCGATAATTGGTTTATAAAAAATTTTAATTCGTATCTTGTAAATATAAGTAATAAGAATGGACTTTATTACGACGATTTCAAAAAACTTTGTAGAGAATTATGCAGCTGTACAGCGAAAGCAGTTTCAACTATAAAAAACTATTACACTTATAATGGTTACGAGTCGAGCGATGTAGTAAATTATCAAGAACTAAATATTTATTTTCGAAAATTTTCAATGATTTTTTCAAGCTGTAAATTTTACAATATTACAAGTTATAATTTTGATAATAATTTAGTATTTATTATAGAATCACTTGTTCATATCAACCATTTAGTAAATCTTATAAGGAAAGATGAGAAAATGAAAAAAAATGTAATTGCTTCTGCACCACCACCATTATCATCATCACATGAAACTCCAAAGAAAGGCGATAAAGACGATAAAGAAGAGGGTGAAATTTCTGACGACAACGACGATGATAATGATTTACTTTATAGTACTATAAACCAAACTAACAGAAAAAAACGTAAAATAATTGAAGAAGATACAGTCTCGAAAAAACCACCAGGTAAAAAACTGAAATTGGATGGAAAGAAGAAATTGGATGGAAAGAAGAAATCCCCTAAAAGGAAATCGTCACCTAAGAAGAAATCGTCAAAGAAGAAAAGAAGAAATTGAATTTGAAATAAGATGTTATATACCGAACATCAAAAAATGGTTGATAATGATAATAAAGATGATAAATGGACTGAAAGTCAAAAAAAATATCTTCGAAAATTAATAAATGAAAGAAAAGGAATTCGGACTTTTAAATCAAAGGAAGAAGAACATGCTGTTATGATAAAAGAGGCTGTTGATTTTTTGAAAAATATATATGAAAGTAATGAATATAAAATGGAAGACGAGCTTAAATACCCTTTTAAATACACCGAGAAAGATATTCGAGATATAAAGGATTTTTTTGAAAATGCCAATGATGAATGGGTTTTGGTTGACAATAGTCCCGTTTTCAAAAAACATATGGACTGGTTAGATTATGCAATGGAACATAACACCCGAACATTACCTACTAAAAAGTACTATTACAAAAAGAAAACCTAAAAGAAACGCATTGATTTTTTTTTAAAACCTAAAAAAGTTTTAAAAAAAATATTATTGTTCTAAATCAAACTGTAAATAATCTTCGTCATTTTGTAAGTCACGACTTATCATACTTATTTTATTTGAAACAACCACAATATCTTCTTTATAAAAATAAATATTTTCTTCAATATTTTTTAAAATGTCACGAGCTTTTTGAATATCACCTGAAACAGCACAGAATTCGTATTCTCTAATATCTAAAACAATTATATTCAATGTTTCTTTATCAATAGTTCTATCTTCTCTCAAAGATAGTTTTATTTTTTCAGTGACTTGAAATATTTTAAATAATAGATTTTTGTCTTTGTATTTTTCGAGCAAATCAATAAAATTTTTTAATGTTGTTAAACGATATGGAAGATACTTAATTGCATCAAGTTCTAGATAAGTTCTATCATCAAGTAATAAAGATTCATATTTATTAAGAATCTTATTTCGGATCTCGTCAATTTTTTCATAAACAACATTAGACATTTATTTAGACAACTATTTATATTTTTTTTGATTTTAGATGGAATTTGAAACATGATAGGTAAATGAGATTTTTTAAACAATAATATTAAAATAAATTTTTTTCCTATTTTTAATAAAACAATAATGAAACATAAAAAAAATGATGGTGTAAAGAATGCAACCGCGAGAGATTCTAATGGTCAACAAATAAATGAAAATGATTTAATTTATATACACAGCACTTTTTATTATAGTCCTTCCGAATTTGTAGGATATTTTTTAAGTTTAGATGTTAATATGTCAGGTGGTAAAAAAATAGGATCTTACTTTATAAAAAAAATGAATGGTGATGTCATAAACGTTGATGTTGGATTAAAAAATGATTTAACACCATTCATTCGTAATGTAAGTAGTCCAGAAGTTACTGTAACAAATTTAAGTCGTCAACTAGAAGAACATTCTGCATTTTCTCCAACTAGAAATAGAAGAAGTCCTCGAAGAAGTCCAAGTCCTCGAAGAAGTCCAAACCCAGCAAGTCCAAGTCCTCGAAGAAAATATAGAAGAAGCCGAAGCCGAAGCCGAAGCAGAAGCAGAAGCAGAAGCAGAAGCCGAAGTTAATTTATTCACATATATGTCCACACACTTTTTGTTCAATTTTTATATTATTTTCTATATGTTTGCCGTGCAGATAGTAATATTTTTCTATTTCCTTTTTTGCATTTTTATAATAATAAGAATATTCAAACGTGGTATCATCATCCTTAATTATTACTAAAGTGTAACCATCCAAGTAATCGAATAAAATATTAATATAATCAATATCACCGTACAATTTTTCATATCTTACAGTTAATATATTGAAAATTGCCTTTTGAATATCCAAAAACAAACTAGAAATACATGTCCCACATATAGGACACTCTTGTTTGGTTAATTGAAAGTAACAATTTTTACAAACTGGATGTTTGCATGTAGTTTGTATGTCTTCTTGTGTGTAATGAATCATATTTTCGTCTAAACAAACGCAGCAGTCTGTATTTCTCATCATGAATGATCTTTTTCACAATTTTTCAACTTAAAAATCATTTTTTCATACATAATAATAATAGTAAAATTATTATGTATGATAACCATATATAAATAAATAATCCGATCATCATATATATTATCTAAAAGTAAAAGGTCAAAATAAAAAATGGAAAGTATATATAGTGATTGGGAGCAAACATGCGATGAAATAGTTGCAACTAACATGATAAATTGGAAACAACATCCTCACGTCTTTAATATGTTAGAACATCTACCTGAATGGATAGGTGAACAATATCTAAAAAATTTAATTAAAAATGAAGGCGTTGAAATAAGTTTAATACAAGAAATTTCAAATTTAAATGATGTTGATGGATCAAATTGTGTTGATTTTACAATAGATAATCAAAAAGTCAAGATATCGCCAACAACAATTCGATATCTTAGCCATTCAATTGATATTTTGAATTTATTGAAAAAAAATAATGTTTCTATGGTTTCTATGATTGAGATTGGTGCGGGATATGGAGGACTTGCATTAATTATAAATTATTTAAGCCGTAAGCAGAAATACAATTTGAAAATAAAAAAATATTACATTTATGATTTACCATCTGTTCAAAATTTACAAAAATATTATCTCACTCGACATAATTTTTTAGATGGATTTATTGAATGGAAAGATAGTTCCACTTTCGGCTCTGATTTAAAAGATGGCGAAGAACTTTTTTTAATATCAAACTATGCCCTGTCTGAAATGAATATTGAATATAGAAAAAAATATTTGGAAAATATTTCACCAATTATAAATGGTGCTTACATGTTATGGAATTCTCAAAATATGGAAGGATTACCTTTTAGACGAATTGAAAAAGAAGAGAATCCTAAAACTGGTGAACATAACAAAATTATTACTTTGATTTAAAAAAGAATCGATACTAATGAAAAAAATAATGATCAACACATCAGTTATGATTAATAAAGAAGATTTTACTGTTTTAAAAGACGAATTCGATATAGTTCCTCATGCTGAATTTAATAATTTAAATATTTTAGAATCATTAGGACTTTTTGAAAGATTGGTTGCATTAATAAACGACTTAAAATATTTAGATGATAAAATTGATCTATTATGTTTAGAATCTAGTCATGGAGGATATATTCCTATAAAAACATCTTCAAGTTATAAAAATGTTTTTATTCTAAATTCTGATGAGACAAATAATTATAATATAATCGAAAATATAGAAAAAAAAAAGATTTCTAATATAGGATTTTTTAATTCAGTGGAAAAAATGTTTGAAAATTCTAGAAACAATTCAGTCATTCTTTTTATAAATGATATTTCATCAGAATATAAAAATTTTGAAAATGTTTTAGTTATTATTTCAAAATTTGAAATTGTAAATGAAGATTACATAAAATATTCATTGACAAACACCGATTTTTTTGTAAATGTAAATAAAAAGTGTCATGAAAATTTTTTAAAAGAATTCGACTATTACATTCTTACTGTTTTCGATGAAAATAATAAAAATCCTTCTTATTTGTTGAATTACGATAATCTGATCCATTTGGCAATGATTGTGAAAGACGCGGGTGATAATTTTGAAAACGTTTTAATAAAAAACTTTCCTTTTTTTGATAGATGGACTATATTAGATACTGGAAGCACAGATAATACTATAGATATTATAAAAAAAGTGTTGGTTGGTAAGAAAAAGGGAACATTATATCAAGAACCATTTGTGGATTTTAAAACTAGTAGAAATCGTTGTTTGGATCTTTGTGGTAAAGATAGTAAATTTATTTTAGTATTGGATGACACTTATATTTTACAAAATGATTTGAAACTATTTCTCAATACGGTAAGAGGTGATCAATTTGCTGATACTTTTAGTATGTTTATTAAAAGCAATGACTCTGAATATGCTTCAAATCGAATATTAAAATCAAGTAGTAATATAAGATATATTTATAAAATACATGAAGTATTGGATCCGAAAGATAATATAAATGTAATAATTCCAATGCAACATAGTCATATTTTTGATCATAGATCTGATTATATGGAAAAGAGGACAATGGATAGAAAAAAATACGATTTGAAAATGTTACATGAAATGATAGAAGACGATCCTGATGATTCTAGAGCTTATTACTATCTAGGTCAAACATATAGTTTGTTGAAAAGATATGAATCGGCATTAGAATTTTTTTTAAAAAGAGTAGATCACCCTAATGAAGGGTTTTTACAGGAAAAAATTGATGCATGTTTTGAATCGGCTCGTTTGTGTAATTTTCAACTAAAAAAACCGTGGGAAGAGTGTGAAAGATTATATCTCAAAGCATATAAAATGGATACTTCTAGACCAGAAAGTTTATATTTCGTTGGAGTTCATTATTTTTTGAATAATGATTTTGCAAAAGCGTATGAGTTTATGAAAAAATCGTTTGAAATTGGTTATCCAATACATTGCCAGTATGGTTTGAAACCAACTTTATCTTTTTTTTATTTACCGAAAATTTTATCTCAAATATGCTTTATTGTGAATGATTTAAAACTTGGAATTGAAGCGAGTGAATTATTTCTAACTAATAATGAAAATGATGAAAGTTTCGACTATCAAACGGTGAAATCTTGGAATAAAATTTTGAAAAAATTAAAAGAATCTGAAGAGTGTAAATATTCTTTAAATCCAACACCTTTATCATCTAAACCAATTTTGGTAATTGTATCAGACGGGGGATTTACTAAATGGAAAGGCAGCGATATTTTGTCTAAAGGTGTTGGCGGGTCCGAAACGTTTGTGATTGAAATGTCTAAATATATAAAAAGAACAGATATTTATGATGTTTATGTTTTTTGCAATTGTTCAGATGAAGAAAAATTTGAAAATGTCGTTTACCTTGACTTGAAAAATTACAATTCATTCTTAAAAAATAACAAAATTCACACTTGTATAATTAATAGATACCCTGAATATTTACCAGTTACATACAAAAGTGATGTTTCTAATGTTTATCTTATTTTACATGATCTAATACCAAGCGGAGAAGTTATAATTAGACATGAAAAGTTGAAAAATATATTATGTCTAACAGAATGGCATTCGGATCATTTTTTATCAATGTTTTCAGATCTAGGATCGATAACTAAAGTTATAAATTACGGAATCGACAAAGAATTGTTTGAAAGTCAAAATATCAATGAAAAGATTCCTTATAAATTCATATATTCTTCTTTTGCTCATAGAGGACTATTACAATTACTTCAAATGTGGCCTAGTATACTATCAATTTATCCAGAATCTAAACTATATATTCATTGTGATATTGAACATTCTTGGTTGAAAAATATAAGAAAAGATGAAATGGAAGAAATTAAAACGTTGATTGAAAAGTATCATACAAGCGTTTTATATAAAGGATGGACTTCTAAAAAAGAATTAGCTCAGTCATTTAAAACAGCCGATGTTTGGTTATACCCATGCACATTTTTGGAAACATTTTGTTTGACCGCATTAGAAGCTGCCATTAGTAAAACTTTAGTCATAACATCTGATCTCGCTGCATTAAAAGAAACTGTTAGTGATAGAGGGATTATGATTGAAGGGGATGCCAAAACATCTGAGTGGCAAAAAAAGGCATTAAATTCTTTAGTTGAAGTTCTTAGCGACCCGATATTAAAAAATAGTCTGATAGAAAAAAATTATTTATGGGCGAGAAAAATGAGCTGGAAAAGAAAATCAAATGATCTATTAAAAATTTTAAATGAAAAAAATATAATTGAAGAAGAAGACGATGACGATTTCGTTTTTGTTTCTTCACCCGGAAAACAACATTATCCTTATTCTTCTTATTTGGATTTAAAAATCCTTGATTATTTCAAGTTCAAAACTAACAAAAAACCTTCTAAAATTTTAGAAATTGGAAATTTTAGTTCGACGAAAAAAAATATCATTTCAACATTGGTTGATTCTTTATCAAATTCTGAAATTACCAGCATAACTGAAAAAAAAAATTCTGAAGATACTATTTTAAAATATCTGAGAAACATGAAAACCATTAATCTTATAGAAACAGACGATATACTAAGTAGTATATTAGACATGAATGAAAAATACGATTTTATTATATTAGATGATAAATTTGAAGATGTTTTAGGGTTTAGTATAGCATCAATTTGTTTTAAAAATTTATTGAAAAAATCGGGAATAATGGGTTTTATTAAATCACCTATAAGTGTAAATAATATGGAACTATTCATTCAACGGAATAAAGATTTTATAAATATTTTACATAATGACGGAACCATTTTCATTGAAAAAATTGATATTTTTTGAAAGATTTTGTATAAAATATTGAATAATATGAATAGAACTCTTAATATTATCAAGAATATATATAGAGATAATGATTCACCTGAACTGTATATTTATTTTGAAAATCGAAGTATAAATTGTATATTTTGTGTAAATTGCGGCAATTATTTGATTAAAAACCCTAAATCACGAAATATTGATTGTTTCTGTGACAATAGAAAAACTTTTTTTCTCATTTATAAAAATTTTATAGAAACTTTTTCTGACTATTATAGTGGGGATGAAATAGACGATTATATTGAATCACAAGAAGGTGCTCATCCAGCATTAGTAAAATACATTTTCAATTTGATATTGTTTGGGGAGATATACAAGAAGCCTTTCTTTAATAGAATAGATGATTTTGTGACTGATAATATTATATCATTTATTGTTTAATTTTTATACTAGTTTTTAGTATAAAAAAATGATTTAATTAATATGATCTCTTTTTTGAAGATCTTTTCTTAGAAGGAGATTTTCTTCTTTTACGACGACCATCAGATCTCTTTTTTGAAGATCTTTTCTTAGAAGGTGATTTTCTTCTACGGCGACGACCATCAGATCTCTTTGTTGATTTCTTCTTAGAAGCCGATTTTCTTCTACGGCGACGACCATCAGCAGCAGCTGCTTTAGTGAATGAAGGTATTTTTATTCCAGGTAATGAATTTCTTAACGCATCATATTTAACTTTGCTCGCTGCAGCATCGTCTATTTTTTTTTTTGCTGATGCTTCATCTTCAGTTATTTTTTGCGCTTTTTTAGCCAATATTTCGGCTTTTAATTCTGATTGGATTTTAGGTGTAGAAATTTCAGTATTTTTTTTTAAAGATTCTTCCATTTTTTTTTGTTCTTCTTCAAGTTGTTTATATTTTTTAAAAAAATCTTCTACATCTGCTACTATTTTTTTTGATTCTGTAATTTGTCTTTCTAACTCAATAATCTGTTTTTTTAATTCTGTAATTTTTGTATTAGTAACAGATTTAGTATTTGCCTTTTCAGTATATTGGCTCTTCATAGCACTAATTTGTGATTTTAAAGCTGGTATATCTTTTTCTTTTAGTTTTGATGCCAAGAGCTGAGCATTAACAGCATCATTCAATTGTTTTTCCAAAATAGAAATTTTATCTGCTGTTGACGCTAAACCAAACATATTTTTTGCATTAGCTAAATAATTATTCATTTTTTTTATTAATATAATTTTTTTATTTTTTAAAAAAAAAACTATTTTTTTACATTTTAATTCGATCTTCTTCTCTTACGAGATTTTTTCTTTGATTTACTTCTTTTCTTGTTCTTGGATGATTTACTTCTTTTCTTGGATTTTTTCTTACGACGACGACCATCAGCAGCAGAAGTTATTTTCTTTGCTGCTTCTTCTTCTAGTTTTTTCTTTGCTTCAGCAAGTTTTTCAGCTGCTATTTTCTTTAATTTTTCAGTTTCTTCAGCAAGTTTTTCAGCAGCTTTTTTCTTTAATTTTTCAGTTTCTTCAGAAAGTTTTTTCTTTGCTTCAGCAAGTTTTTCAGCTGCTATTTTCTTTGCTTCAGCAGCTTTATCAGCAACAAATCCTTTTACTATGCTGCTCATTTTTTAATATCTTTTATTAAATTAAAAATAAAATAAAATAATTTTTTAATTTAAAAAATATCCATTGGAATAAAAATATTTTTATTAAATGGAATCACCGCCATTTGTTTCGGAAAATGAAAAAATAGCTGAAGAATCACCTATGAAAAGATTCGCTAGATTTCATCACGAAATTGGCAGAGGAGCATATAAAATTGTTTATAAAGGAATTGATTCAATCGAAATGAAAGAAATTGCATGGAATAGTATCTATACAAAAAAATTATCTATAAATGAAAAAAAAAGATTATTATTTGAAATAAAACTATTAAACAATTTGAATCACCCAAACATAATTAAAATACTTTCTAGTTGGAAAAACGATGATTTTTTGATTTTTATAACCGATATAATACAAGGCGGAACGTTATCTGAATATATTAAAAAATATAAAATAACTGATTTAAATCATATATTAAAATGGTCTTCTCAAATTCTAAAAGCATTAAACTACTTACACAATAAAAATATTATACACCGAGATTTAAAATGTAAAAATATTTTAGTCGACAGTTGTGATTCTAAAATTTATATATGTGATTTCGGTATTGCAGTTGATAAATATAATTTTATAAAATTAGAAGCTTGTGTCGGAACAGCTGAATATATGGCCGTGGAAATGTTTGATCAAGATAAATATGATGAAAAAGTTGATATATATGCATTCGGAATGTGTTTATTAGAAATGATAACGATGGAACCGCCTTATAAAGAATGTTCAAACACAATTCAGATTTATAATAAAAAAAAAGAATGTGTATTACCAGAATCGTTAGAAAAAGTATCTAATAACGAATTAAAAAGTTTAATTATGCAATTATTGGATGAAAAGAGTAAGAGACCATCATCTATTGAACTATTAGATATCATTGAAAATATATGTATCAAATAATAATTTGAAATAAAAAATAATTCAATATATATTTAGACTAATTTTATGACCTTTTCATTGAATTTTAAATTGAAGTAATTGATTTCGTCTTCTTCTAAAAAAGACGAAAAATAGTTTTTGAAAATCTTTGTTTTATGAGTTTTGTTTTTTACAAATATGACTAAATATAAGTTATGACTTCTTATATTTATCATTGGATAAAAGTAGAGAGGTGAATGGTATTCTCTGAAATAAATATTTTTACTATAGTAGTAAACTCCGTCTAGTAGATCTTCATTATAAATACAAATTCTTTCATTCAAAGATATAGAAACGTTGAAAATTAAATCTATGAACATTTGCAATTCTTTTTGTATATTCTCTTTGACTTTTTCGACAATGAATTTATAAACCTCGTCATTCTTTTCGTTGAAATTTTTTTTATACATTTTTCCTATATGACTGAAAAATTTACTTGTAACACTTAAATTATATCGATCTTTACAATTAAGGAACGGACAAATGCAATGTGAAATTACATATTCGTGAATTAAACTTGAAAACATACTCTTTATTAAAAAAAAGAAAATAAATATGGAAAGAAAAACAAAAGTGAAATTATTTTTATTTATTTTTTTAATTACAATAAATAAAAATAAATGAGAAAAAGAAAATCTTTGGCAGCAGGTTATGAAATAAATCAAGCAACTGGAAGAAAAAGAAAATCTTGTCGTAATGATCAAGTAAGAGATCCTCAATCAGGTAGATGTAAAAAAGTTACATCTAAATCAAAATCAAAAAGAAAATCAAGAAGAAAATCTCTTGTGACTGGATATGAAATAAATCCTGCAAATGGAAGAAAAAGAAAATCTTGTAGTCAAAATCAAGTAAGAGATAATCGAACAGGTAGATGTAAAAAAATAAGATCTAAATCTAAGTCCGCTTCGCCTAAGAAGAAGTCGTTAAAGAAGTCTGCTTCACCTAAGAAGAAGTCTCTAAAGAAGTCCGCTTCGCCACAACAAATGGATGAATGCACAGTTTGTTACGATGAAACTAATGCTAAAGTTCCTGGATGTAATCATCCACTATGCCCAACATGTTTTAGCGGAATGAGACTAAGTGGGCGAACTATTAGTTGTCCAATATGCCGAAATCGTTTCAATAATTTGAATATTGGTGGACCTAAGAAGAAGTCTCTAAAGAAATCTGCGCCGAAAAAGAAGTCTTCTAAAAAGAAGTCGTCTTCTCCAGATAATACATGTCCCGTTTGTTATGAGACATCAATTACTAATGTTCCTGGTTGTAATCACCCATTATGTATAAATTGTTATCATGGAATGAGAACAGCGAATTCTTCTGGACGATTAAGTTGTCCATCGTGCAGAAATCGCTTTAATTATATTATTTAAATGAAAAATTGAAATTTTTTCTAAAAAAAAACTCATCAAAAAAAATATGGACTTAGACTATGAGAATAATAATTTAATATTGATCGATGACTTAGTCGAAATTAAATGTAAAAACTACGAATTATGTGATGACACAGCCGGTACTATAGAATTTTTGGAATGTTGGGGTGATCGTCGGAAGTATCTTTGTATCAATTGTATTATCATGTTTGATACATGGGGCTCTAGCACGACAGGTTTAGGTACTGGAACAGGTTTACTTGAGTTTAGAGATGATATTGACTGTGCTATATGCTTTGAGACAAAAAGAGGTGTCAGTCAGCCAAGATGCTCTCACTTTTTTTGTATAGATTGCTTCAAAAAGTGGGTATACGGTGACGAGGAGCCTCAATTCCCATACTCAGATGATGTGGAGGAAGAATACAATAATGATAAAGATGATCCTAAGTGGGAAAAAGATTACCCGCTTATAAAAACATATTTAACAAATTGGGAAGAATGGCAAACGAAGACTGAGAATCATAATCAATGCCCATTATGTAGAGCTTAGTTAGTAATCTATTCAATATATATATGTTTTTTTCTTAACCAATATACAGGTTAAGAAAAATTGAAAAATTAATGAAATCGTGATAGTAAGATAAAAAATGGAAGAACTATTAGAATTAAAAATAGAATATGATCCTAATATCAGAGAAACCAAAAAAAGTAAAAGCTGGCTTTTTGCCATAATGTGGTTCAAGAGAGAATTTATTGATGTCTTAGTATTTATTACCGAGAAATATATTTATATTCGACCAGTTCAAATCCAAGAAAGTTTTGAATTTGAAAATTTGTTTAATTCTGGTTTGGGAAGTAAAGATTTTGATAATAAAAGAATGATTAAAATCAAACATGAAGATTTTCCACTACATCCATGGGCACATCTTGAAAATAGAACTACTGTTTACGACCATTTAATTAAAAAAGAATATTATCCTGAAATCATTAGTAAATATAATTTATAAAATCTTTCTTTATTTTACATATTTACCTATGACATGCGGGTAAGTCTCAACTAAAGGACTATAAATTTCTTTCACATGATTGTCTCTAACATAACCATCCCATAAGTATTTCATTTGCGGTAAATTTATATCATCAAATATAACATAACAATCTTTTTTAGTCATATAAAGAGTATTATAAAAATCACAATTGGCATCATTTAGTTCATGACTTCCATCAATATGAATTACATTATATAATTTTGTAGGATTTTCTTTTTTAAAAAGTGGTAAAACTGATTTGGAATCACCAATGTTTAAGGTTATTCTTCCTGGAAATGTGTTAGAAAGATATTCAAAACATTTTTGAGAATAAGAATGTTCGCATATATCGAAACAGTCAATTTTATTTTCAGAATTTGCCAATAAAAATAGCAAACAAGAATGTCCTGCATTGAACCCTATTTCAAGTATATCATTTCCACCGCTTTTACCAAGGCTATATAAATTAATGGCTTTATTGTGACCTTGAATTTTATCGAATGTTTTATGATAGAAAAAGCAATTTCCTTCAAATTCCTCACCAGTACTTTTTACGATATTTAAAAGAGCTTCGAATAGATAATTATATTTCTCAATAACTTCAATATATTCTTTTTGAGAAACATAGTCTATTTGATTTTCAAGCATGCCTTTGCGTTCGTTTTCCTTATCAAATTTTAATTTTTCATCAAAATCGCGTCTAATTGGTCCCGCCAACCATTCCATTCTAGATTTATAAGTTTCATCAGTGTCGATATCCATTCTATTTGGACAATGATCTCTAAGTAAATATTCCAAGAGTTCGCCTCTTACTCCAGCGAAATGTAATACAAAATGACCTACAAAATATGAATACCAATAAGAATTTATTTCTTCAGGGGGAGCTATTTTTATATGTTTAGCGCAATCTAGAACATTCTTATCAATACAATTAATAACAGATCCTTGTTCAAAATTAAGATAACGTTCTTTGACATCTTCATTTGGGTCGTAAACATTATCCCAAATAGCTTGTAAAAATAATTTTGAAAATTCACAATTTTTAACAAACCAAACACCAGTATTTGGCATTCTCCAATCAGATCCTATTATCATATCATTATCACTTCCATATTTGTCTACAAATGATTCTAATTTTATATTATCATTCATAATAAAAATGTCACTGTCAATCCATACCAACCAATCATAACTATCTAAATATTTCAAAAAAAGAAAAATTTTAGACCAGTGAATG
>Ga0209190_1000055_pt1 | contig 76700 bp, 74 predicted proteins | sample M_140205_XF_Meta_FD_187315 | JGI IMG/M metagenome (GOLD analysis project Ga0209190, IMG submission 187315) | Freshwater microbial communities from Lake Montjoie, Canada to study carbon cycling - M_140205_XF_MetaG (SPAdes) (version 2) | ecosystem: Environmental > Aquatic > Freshwater > Lake... | reverse complement strand
CTTTGTTGTCTTTGCTGTCTTTGTTGTCTTTGTTGTTGCATTTCACCGCCAAACAATTGTTGTTTAACACTACGTCTTATTTCTCGTTGAGATTGACGACTGCGTTTTTGTTGTTTTGAGCCGGAACGACGTTGTTGAACTTTAGAACTACGACGACCACCGCGAGCTTTACAATGACGATGATAATATGCCATACACATATCATATGCGAGTTTATTATAACTGTTTGTGTAAACAAGCAATGGATTCATGGGTGTCGGAACAGTATCATCATCTTGATAATCACCTGTAAATCGGTTAAGATATGATGTTACAAGATTGCATGTATTTACATTATACGCATTTATATCCAATATAAATGAATTTTCGTTGTAGTTGCTCATTTGTTTAATTATATAATATATAAATATAATTTGTATTTATTTTCAAATTAAATTAATTAAATGTATAACTTTAATTACATTAATAAAAAATTGAACAAATATACTGTGTTATGATTTAAAAAATTAATGTTTTAATATATTAATATGCAATTATGGATAAAGACATAATAGAATTAATATATAATTTTAAAGATCAGGCAAAAGAAGAAAAATGGGATTTATCCGAATATAAAAAAAATGTGATTGATACTCTATTACATGTATATAGTAAATCAGATTTTCATAATAATATTATAGACCAGATGATATGCATTGTTATACCTAAATTTAATATAAATAATCGGTATGATTTAAAAATAACTAGAAGAATCTACAATAATAATATTACCGAGTTAAATAGATTATTAAATATACCTAAAAGCAGTGCTCAAAAATCAATTGAATGGAAATTAAAAAGACATAATCATATAAATGCAAGTGAAGCTAATATAGTTTTAGGGGGCTCTCGAAAATCATTACTAATATCAAAATCACATCCATTACCGGAAGTAAATAGCTCAGGATTAGCAACAGACCATGGAACTATGTTTGAGCCTATATCAAATGATATACATAGTGATAAAATTAAAAAAAAAATATATGAATTTGAAAGTATTGAGCATCCAATATATAAGTTTATAGCGGCTAGTCCAGATGGAATAACAGAAGATGGTGAATTAGTAGAATATAAAAATCCAAAATCAAGAAAAATTGTAGGTGTTCCAAAAGATGATTATTGGGTTCAAACACAATTTCAAATGGAAGTAACTAATTTAAATCGATGTCATTTCGTAGAATGTAGTTATACACATTATCTATGTGTTGAAGATTTTCTAACATCAACCGATGAATATAAAGGTGCAATCTTAGTATATTATGATTTATACCAAAAAAAACAGATAATATATAGTCCATTAAATATAACATCGGATGAATATTATTCTTGGTATAAAAATGAGAGTGAAATAATTAATAATATATCAATTGATATACATATTGAATGTTCCTGGTGGGGATTAAACAAATATAGTTGTTTTATAGTCTATCGTGATAAAAAATGGTTTAAAGAAACATTACCTATATTTCGACAATTTTGGGATGAAGTATTGCAATGTAGAGCTGACCCTAATTTAATTCCTATACATATTAAAAGAGAACGCCCAAATATATTACCTAAGATAGATACTAATTGTAAAATAGATTATGACGATTATATATAAAAATAAATATATATATTTTTTTATTTTTAAAACTACTTTTATAAATCATAAAGTAGTTTTAAATATAACAATGCTAAGACCAATATATGATTTTTTGTTTATCAGTATGTATTTGATGAGAGCTAATTAATGTATATGTAATATATTTTTCACCATTCGAATATTTTTCTTTACTTATTAAACTATAGCTCAATGATTTTAAAAATTGTCGTAAAATAGTGACAACTTTTTGAGCATCAATATTTTCTAAATATATCTTGCTTTTACACGGGAAATAATATGCATTAAGCTCATTTTTTAATTCAAGTATTTTATCAATTGTTCCCCATTTTTCAAAATCTTTTTTACGAAAACTATATTCTTCTTTAAATGTATCAATACCTATTGTTTTTAACAGTTTATTAAGAATTTCGAAATTAGGGTTTTCTTTAAATACTTGTGCCATATTTAAATTCAAATAGGGTGTATATTATAATATGTATATAATTATATTTTTAGATGTGATTATTTATATACGAATTTACTCTATCATATAGTTGTGTCTCAACTCTTGGTAATACTGCATAACATTCATGAAAAAACCTTTTAAATAGTGTTAGTAATTTAAAATCACTTGGCATTAGGTATGCAAATTCTGGTTTAATATATAAGTCACGATATTCTTTCGGAATAACCTTAAGACTTTTTTTAGGTATAACCACTATTAATTGGTATAAATTTAATGTTTTTAAATTATTAAAATATTTTTTCTCTACTAAATTATTCATATATTGTGTATTTTTACGCATTTGCTCGATACTTAGATATAGACTATATAAATTAGGAGCTACAGGAAATCGATAATGCCAAAACCAATTTTTACACCCATTAGTATAATATGCTAAAATCCATTCTAACCCTTCCAAATAATTAACAACTACATTATTTAATATTTCAGGTTCATTATCACCTAACCAATATTTATTAAATCGCTCAACCCAACCTTTATTTCCCAATTGAATAGTGTCTTTTTCTTTAATATAATATGGATAATAACCGATTAATGCCTTTTTTCTTTCATATTCTGTTAATTTAGGATTTAAATAAGGTTTCCATCTAGCAATATCGACCGATTGTTCATATAACAGTTTATTTTCATTTTTATATAATCCATGTATAATAAAACTAAGAAATTCTAAATCAATACCATTATCACATAGTAAAAATCGCCTAAATCGTTTTAAACCATTTTTATATATATCTCGCATATATTCAAATCCATCCTTTTGTATTTTAAGTATAAACAGATTTGGAATAAAATCATTACCCAATAGAAATGTCAAAAATATATAATCTTGAAAAGCATTATTTGAATGTTCATATTCTGAAATTCCAAAATCAATCATAATCTCCTTTCGCAATTCAATTACATCCATGAAGAGATATTCTATATTTTCATCAACTTTAAAAGGATAATAACACGATTCTCGAAATAAATATGTATTAGGATAACCCTTTAGCATTGTTAATATTATTAAGTCGGCATCTAGTCCATAAATTACTTTATTTTTGTCTTTATGTGTATCTTTATGGTTATTCATATGCTCTAAAAGTTTATGTTCTCCTTCTCCAGCATTATTACTATCGTCTATAATTAATTCTATATTAGGAAATATCTCTTTTAATCGAATAGCATAAAATTCTAATGCTGAATTAAGACGCTGCATAAACTTAGTTCCAGGTGTAATTGCATTAGTATCCCATATTATTTTATCTGTTGTTTTATTATATTCTTTATTTAAATTTTGAAGTAATTCAGTCTCTTTAACACTTTTATATCTTCGCTGTCTTTGTTGAACCATTTTTGCCATAGGAGCAACCCCATCAATTGCAATATAAATAGTATCAATTCTTTCAAAACCTATACTATTTATTTTGTTATTAAGAATTTCTATAACTTTTTCAATTAAATGGTATTCAATCACTATTTTTTTTGAAATATTTGTATATGTTAATGATGCCTTTGCATCATATATTATACCATTAAAATCAAAATATAATGTTATTCGGTTATTATTAAGACATTCTAATACACAATTATTATAATTTGTTGTAATATATCTGAAAAAGTATGGCACTCCCATTTTATAAATATAATCTTTTAGGAATATAATATCTTTATATTCAAATTTATCTTTAAATAAACATAATAATCAAAAATATATTGTATAAAATAATACACTTATTTTATAGATTGTTTTAGTTATTATTTTTAGATATTATCATGTATCTTTTTATAGTAAAAAATATATTTATAAAAAATTGAATGATAATAAACATATATTCATGAGAATAAATAAAAAATGAGTGGAAATAAGAGATTACTCAAAGAGTTAGCAGACCATAAAGCAAATCCAGACCCATGTATTAATATTGAAATATTAGGATATATTACGCATCTTAAATGCACAATTACTCCTAATGATGATTCTATTTATCATTTTGAAGTGGATGGAATTAAATCATCGTATACATTAGACATAGTTATAAGTAATGAGTATCCATTTGTAGAGCCCAAAGTCAGATTTAGTCCTACAATATTTCATCCAAATGTATATTCAGTAACTGGAGATATATGTTTAGATTTATTGAAAGATGCTTGGACCCCAGCACTTACCATAGTTTCACTATGTTTATCTATTTTAAGTTTAATGAACTCACCTAATACGAGTGACCCTGTAAATGCAGTAGCTGCAACTCTATATGATACTGATAAAGAGCAATATAAACAAGAGATAATTAAATGGTCTAAGTCAAGAAAATAAATACTAATTTAAGTGTAATTAGGGCTTTAAATATATTCGTTAGTATATATAACTTTATATAATGTCTATAACAATATTTAATGAAAATTGTCTTGAATATCCAACATATCTATTAATTTTGAACAATAGTAAATTAGATAAGATTACAAACAGATTATCCTATTTTTTAAAAAGAAGAATGTTAATTCAAAATAGTATATATTTAATGTTAGATAATTATGATTATACAAATAGAAATGTTGTATTTTATAATAATAGTATTAAATACAAAACTATCTATAAAAAATTTAAAATTAATGATTTATATTTATATATTCCAATTGTAGAATATGCAAAATTTTATTTAAATTATAAAATTAAATTATGCACGCGTATTGTAGAAACACTTGGCGTTCATACACTTAAATATGATTATAATGAATTTACGCAATCACAATTAAATATTACACAAAATATTAGTGCTAAAAATGTAGAATTAGATATACAAATTAAAAATGAGTCTAATAAAACCGATAATAATAATGAAGGAAAAGACTACGAAAAAGGATTATGTAGTTATTTATTCTATTCAATCGAAAATTATGAAAAAAAAATATTAGATGTATACCATGCTTTTTTAGATAAAGATGATTTTATACATGATTTTGAATTGCGTAATTTGATACATTCGCGATTAATCGGTAATTTGTTTGATTATGAGGTAAAATACGAGACAAATTTTATAGACAGTAAAGAAGTAGAGTTCGCATTAGGATTTGCTTCACAGAAAAATATTGGTATAAACCTTAAAAAAATGATAAATAAAAAACTAAATGTAAATGTTAAAATTACATTTTATAAATATGAAGAGTTAATAAATAGTGAAAATATGCAAATGGATGACAGATGTTTGCAATTAATAAAGAAAAATAATTCATTACATCTATTAACGAATTATATTGAAAAACATATAGAAAATAATAGTAGTTTTGATGTTTACTATTTTATGAAAATAGCAAAACCAGAATATTTATCCAAATTAATTAATGATGTGAATACCAAACATGACCTTAAAGATAATGGTTCTTTTTTTACTAGTTTAAAGAATACTTTATATCCATCATTATTATCATTTGATAATTTAGGATTATCAAAACTACAAGATATTTATATTATGAAATTACGTAAAAATATAGATATTGAAACAGAAAATAATAATTTAACATGTTATAATATTCGTTGTAATAAAGAGTTTTGTTCATGCAGGCGTTACAAAACCTTAAAATCAATATATTGTTATATTATTCGGGCATATAATCATGCAAATCCAGAAAATATTATAACGTATGGTTTAACGAATACAAAACTGTTTTCAACGTCAATACATTATATTATTATGAATTTAAAGCATTTTACAAGCTATGAGATGTTTATAACTTATGTTAGTAAATTAATAAATGATTTACGAAATAAAATAGAAACAACAAAGGATGAAAAAAAAACTATATTTGATGTTCAAACTTTAGATAAAGTGCATCATGATAATTCTTCAATTGAAAATAGTGATAGTGATAATGCGCACGATAATAATGCGACTGATGATAATGCAGTGGATGATAATTCAATGTTAGTCCTTACATAGTATGACAACGAAAGCGCAGAAGTAAAATATCAAATAATAAAAGGGTTAACCTGATTAAAATGTCTAGATAGCGAACATAAAAAGTAATTGAAAATGGTAATCAGATACTTATTTTTCAATATATTGAAAAACTATATAATATTATTTATTTATTAAAATATCAAAATTTTTTTATTTACTATAAATATAATGAATAAAAAAAAACTATATAATAAGAGATCAAGAGGAACAAAATTAAATGCAAATGGTAAAAGAAAAATTAGTAAAGTTAGGAAAATACTATCTGGTGGTAAAATCATTGACTTTAATGACTTGGAAGAATATTCCTTATTAAATAGGGATAAATTAGATAAAGCTTTAAGGGAACAACTATTAGAGGACCCATCACAAAGTGAGCTTGCCCAACGATTGATAGAACAATATGGTGAGTTAATTGGTGATATATGGCAGGCTGAAGAGCTTTGCGAAATTTGCGAAACATCATTCGAAAATCTTGAAACGCGTTTTCAAGAATTATTTAAAAAAAAACAAGGTATAGCAATTAAACCTACCCCGGAACAATTAGAAGCAATAGAACAAATGAGATTATGGAATATTACACTTCGCGAACGTCAAGTGAAAGAAGGAATTCCCTCCGGCCAAGGGCGCCTCACATTTGCAGGTAAGGACCTACAACAACCTGGACAAACAGATGCTAATACTTTAACATTATTATTACCACATGAAACCTTACCCAGTGATGATTAGAACAAAATATTTCTTCATGTGGTAATCGTATAAAATATACAAAAAATATGTAAATCTATAATAATATATTTTTTCTATATTTGATATTAACCCGTCATACAACAACTTAAATGTAATGCGTTTATTTATCATTAATTTAAAATGCGTAAACTTTCTTATTTGATATACATTAGTCTTATAGATGATTGTTGTTTTAACAACATAACAAATTAAATTTTTATTTAGCATGTAGTAATATATTTATTGAGATTTATAGATTATATAATAAAATATAAATGCGATTACTATCTAATTTAACTATTAAAAATAGTATTAAATAAATAGTGAAAATACGGTGTTAAGATAATAATTATATGGTACTAACTTCTAGAAAAGGTGACAATGGTTGTATTGTAAGAGATGATATCAATTCAAAAAAAGTTCAATCTAAAGTAAGACAACAATATCAATTAATAAAATAGCAAAATGAAATTGAAATTAGCCGTCAATGCGAATTGATTGAAGAGTTATCAAATGAAATGATGAAGATGGTAAAGGAATGTTTTTTAACAGGTAAATATTTAGATATGTATATGAATGAAGAAGATAATCACGATACACTAACTGAAGATGAATTGAATAAAATAGAAGAGAGCAATTGAATTATCATCATTTAGTTAAATAATATATATTTGATAAATTGGAATAAATTTTTATATTATACTATTTCTAGTATATTATAATAATTATGAAATTGTCAAATTTAGAGAATCTAAATTTTTTAATTGCTGTAGGCAAGACCACCCATACCACTCATGATACGAAGAACGTTGTAGTTAGTGGCATAAACACGAACACTGCAAGAGCGAGAGACACCAGCAGAGCGAACAGCGCGTTGAGTAAGGGTAAGTTGAAGAGTAGCGTTGTCGATACGAGACATGTTGCAGGTGCCAGAAGGTTGGTGCTCTTCGGGTTTAAGACCGAATGAGTAAACATTGATACCGGTAGCGGGGCAGTTGCTGTGGTGTTGGTAAGGTTGGACAAGGTTAAAGTAGCGGCCATCACGTTCAGAGAATCTGTCGTGTCCGTTAAGTTGAAGCTTGCAAGAGGCAACTGGGTTGTCACCGCGGTCAAGAACAGCGGTAGTATCAGCAAGACCTTGAAAGAGATTGTTAGATTGAGCCAAGTTAAAACTGGAGTTGTTTTGAACAGCACTGAATCCTTGTTGAATAGTTTGGCTGATATTTCCAGTAATGGAATTAACTTGAACACTGGTGGCAAGACCGCCGTTATCAGAGCCAGTTAAACCATCACCGAGAGGGCTTCCGGGGGTGCCAGAAAGAGCAGAGCTATCGAGAGCATCAGTGTAGTTAAACCATTGAAGACCACCAACAGCTTTAGTTGTAGCATTGTTGGTAACATGGGCATCAGGTTGAACAACCCAGACAAGTTCCTTGACGGGGTGGTTAAAGTTCAATTTGATTTTGTTAGCAGTAGAGGAGACAGATTCATCACCAGTGAATTGTAATTGTTCGATGAGGTATTCGTGAGAAACTTGAGCAAAACGTCTGCGCTCATCAGTGTCAAGGTAGACATAATCAACATAGAGAGAAGCAGCAGAAAGAGATGGAACAACGACATTGCCATCACTCCAAGTGCAACCAGCAGCATCACGGAATTCGATGTTAATCTTGACTTCGTGATATTGAAGAGCGATAAGAGGAAGAGCAAGACCGGGGTTTCTGCAGAACCAGAACTCAAGAGGGATATAAAGAGTAACGGCAGGCATGGTTGCACTAGTATCAGCAGAGCCGAAGGCAAACAAAGAGTCATCACTGGTGCCTTGGGAGTTGAGATTAGCAGTGCCGTTAATGGGTTGAACAAGACGGGGAACATTTCCGACCATGGAAGCATAACCGGCAGCGTGACCGGCAGTTTGAGTAAGCTCATTCCAGATGTGAAGCCAGTCACCATAGTGACGGTCAATGCGTTGACCACCGATTTCAACTTCAACCATCTTGACCATAACGTGGCCAACCCAGTTGAGCCAACGAAATCTTTGACCAGCGGCACAAGATACACTGGGAAGAGTAACTTGAAGGTAAACACGGGAAATAAGATCACCGTTACGAGAGATTGTGCAGGTAACTTTGCGACCCCAATCAGCAGCACCATTAAAAGTTTGTTCTATAGATTCCATAGAAAAGTTAGTGTGTCTGCGGTACATTACTTTCCAAAAAGTTATTTGAGGATTTCCAGTAAGATAGATGTCCTGAGCACCATATGCGACAAGTTGCATTAAACCACCACCCATTTTTGTTTTATATAATATAGTCAAGAAAAAAATTTATGCAAAACGCAATTAATATTAAATTTTATTAAAAATTTCCTGGATATCAATGTCATTTACAAGAGCGCGACTTTTTTTAAATTCGAAAACACTGTCAGATATGTGCTTGAATTTCCAACCTTCTTTTATCATACTATATATAAAAGAAATTTTAATTAAATCTAATATTAATTTTTGATGTGACTTTTTTACAGTATTTTGCATTACGATAGACCAATTATATTCTCTTATCAAAAATCAATTATATCATTTTAACGAAAATGATTAAATTGAAAATTATTGCGTATAAATTCAAAATTCTATTAAAAATAGATAAAATAATTATATTTAAAAAGAACTACGATAATATTGAATATATATAAACTATAGTAATATCATAATATGTTACTATTTAAGGACAAAACTAATAATAAGAAAAATGCAAACAATTCACATGTAAATATTGATAATAAACATCAAGAACTTATACGAAAATTCAATGAAAATAAAACTCGTAAAGTAGAATTAAATAAAGAGCAACACGATATTCAAAATCAGTTAAAAAAATTGGAAGCTATACCTAATCAAAATATATCAGATGAACAATTAAATCAAAAATTTGATTTAAAGGAAAGAATTATTGATATAGAAAGGGAACTTTCAAGTATGTCCACAATTGAAGACCCGCAATTATACTTTTTAAATACAGGACATATTTTGTTTCAATATTATAATATGTGTAATGAGCCCGTGTCAATTCAAGATGTTGATAAGCCAGCATTTATTTCAGATAAAAGTCCATTATCTAAATCTATTTTAGATTTCTTTAAAAATGATGATGATAATATATTAAATGAAAAAATGGCATTTTGTAATCAAAATCCTAAATTAGTAAATCAGAAAACAAGAAAAATATTAACAAAAACAGAAATGATGGACAAATATATGAATTATGTTGATACGCGGTTTATTTCAGATAAAAATAAGGAAGATGATATTGAAATATGTCGTAAATGTAATGCACAAAAATATTTCATAAACGCTGAAGGAGTTATGATATGTCAAAAATGTGGAGCGCAAGAATATGTTCTTATTGATTGTGATAAACCAAGTTATAAAGAGCCTCCCAAAGAAATTGCGTATTTTGCTTATAAACGGATTAACCACTTTAATAGTTGGAGTGGAACAGTAGGAGTATATTGTCTAATGGTTTGGACAATAATAAAATCTTGGGAAACCATCATTTATCTAAATATGACCAAATTTAGAATAAATGCCATAACCTACTAGTGAGATATAACTATCTTGCGACACTATCAAATTGCTGGGACTTCCTTATAGCCTATTTTACAATAATATTTCTAGTGATAGAATATTAAATGTCAAAATAAATAGGATTGGATAATCAGCAGCCAACAACTTATTACTACTATTATGGTAGAATAAGTCAGGGGTTCACAGACTAAACGGTAGTGGGTTTTGTATATATAATACATACTATACAATGCTTAAGATATAGTCGACTATATGTAGAAATGCATATAATAAACGCAACGAATGGGTCAGTCAATTTCAGGGTAAAGAATCAACCGATATACCAAAAGATGTATATGATAAAATACTTGATGAGATTAAGAAAGAGCGTATTACTAATTTAACTGTTATTGATCCAAGTAAAATACGCGAAATATTACGAAAATTAAATCTTAATAAATATTATGAGCATATACCTCATATAATTAATCATATCAATGGTATACCCGCACCACATATAACAAAAAATCAAGAAGAAACATTACGAGTTATGTTTAAAGAAATACAGATACCTTTTATAAAATATTGTCCAACAGAACGTCAAAATTTTTTGTCATATGGTTATGTATTACATAAATTTTGTCAATTGTTAGAGCTTGACCATTTACTTCCATGCTTTCCTTTATTAAAATCTAGAGAAAAATTACAACAACAAGATATAATTTGGGAAAAAATTTGTATCGACCTTGGTTGGGAATTTTATAGATCAATATAAACATGATAGCATAGATTTACTAAAACTAATTATAGATAATACATCAATAATTAGTTTTACATCTTTTAATCATTTAAATTATAATAGATGCATTGAAATTTACATTTTTATTTTCATCAGGATAACCAATAGGGTTACATAAAAACGGTATTTCATTTATATTAACATTCGAAGGTGTATGGGTATGACCATAAAACCAACATTTTATTTTATGTCCTTTATTTTTAATCAGTGTATCCATATCAGAATAAAACCATTGATTATATGGTTGCATTTCGTCTGTTTTATATTTTTCATCTATTAATGAATATGAAGGCACATGATGTGTTATAACTATACAATTATCGTTGTTTTGTAATGTATTTTCTAAAAAATCAATACATTCGGCATTCAAACAATTATATTGTGCACAATTAAAATGAGGTATTTGATATACATCATTTATTTCATAACATGGATTTGTGATTTTCGACCATAATATTGTTCCAATAAAACATAAATTTTCATAAATTTCATAATTATTATTTAAAAAGCTAATATTATTATATTTTTGAAAATATAGAGTCATAAACTCATTTGTTTGTTGTATTCTCTTTTTTTTGTTATAATATTCATGATTACCTGGAATAACAAATGTTTTTTTGAAATTTTTACTTATAAACTGCATAAAAATATGATAAGTGCTTTGATACGGGTTACCAATATCTCCTGCTAATACACATATTTCATTAATACCAGATGGTATTTTACTAATAAATTCGTGTATTTTATTAGGTTTAATAAATTCTAAATGTAAATCAGAAAAATACCTAATATGGTTTTTTTGCATATTAAATAATATATAAAGTTATTATGTATCATTCCATAAATATCAATTTTTAATATTTAAATATTTAATTATAAATAATGTATTTGTTAAATCTAAACAATATATTGTTTTTATAGACTTAATAAATATTTTATTGTATCAACATAGATTACGGGGATGGAGGATACAACTGAACATCACCTATAATGTTATTACGAGCGATTACTGAATTTTTTGAGCCATCAAGATTTAAATTAATAATTAATGAATTTGACCTTCCTTCTAGTGAATTATTATAAGTAGGAGCCCCATTCATTCGAGACATTCCTGTGTCTATTCTATAAATATGACTATCACATGTGGATGTAGGTAAAGTTATACATTGGTCTACAGTGCCATCATGATTTGTCCTATTCCACTGTAATCTAGTGCGAGGTATTGTGCTATCATTTGCGGATTTTTGGTCAAGACATGTTGCCTGCATAGTATGTCCGATCACTAAATTATAGTTTGGATTTCCAAATTTTTGGGTAAACAAATCAATTGTATTTGTGCATAGTCTATTATTGCGGATTGGACAAGAATTTGGTGTATATCTCGGGTCACCTTGATGCCGAAACCAAGTAATAGAGTTTTGATTTGCGTCAGAAATATATCGTCTTAAACGCGCCATATCAAGGCCCGGCGTCCCTAAAAGAAATTGTCTAAACATTGTATTAATATCATCTAACTCGTGTATGTTATTAATATCGCTTAATGTATTTGCGTATAGACCACCATGACAAAAAATAAAATCACCAACGACTACAATTACTTTTAATATGCAGGCAAGTTTTGTTGCTAATTCGCCAGTTCCAACTGTAAGTAAATGTCTTCTCATTGGATAGTCTGGACCACCAAATAAAGTGATATCCATAGGATGTACATAACCATTTTCTATTGCGTGATGATAATTATCTTCCAAATATTCCATAACATTTGATACTTCATGATTTCCACAGCATAGTAACACTCTGCTTTTACCGAATCGACCACTTTGAGCTTGTACGTTTAAATCTGCTAAAAACTTTAAAATAATTATTTCGTCTCCTTCTTCACCAAAAGGTTCATTAAACACTACGGGTTTGGGCTGGCTTATTGTTATAGGCATGCCTGCTCTATTAATTATATCATATGGGACATAATTCGCTAATCCAGTATCAATATTATCAGGCCGTATACCAACTGATGATAACATATTTAAATTTCTCCCTTTATCAAAAATATCTCCTGTTTGAACAAGAAATGTATCTATTGCTTGCCATTGTCCATTGATATTAATAACCTCTGCATGTAATAAGATAGAAAAAACAGCTTCCAAATCACCATGTATATCACCGATAGCGACAATTCTAGTTGGTAAGTCATTGGGCTCTGTAAAAATTGCTCTATTATCAAAACAAGGAATGCTGCCGACATAAGCGTCTAAATTATCTGGATTTAATTGATTCTCTGCACGAAGTCTTTCCATTATTAAGTATATAATAATTATTTATTTTAATAAATAGATAAAATATAAAAAATATTTCTATAATTGCAATGATTTTTAGTTATAATGTATATCGTAACATTATTAATATTTATTTATTAACAATTTGAAGGACTAAAAAATGTTTGAATATTAAATTGACGAGTTTTTAATTCTTCTTTTGATTTTTTAATTACTTTTCTAATTGGGCCTGTCTCATTTGGATGTTCTTTATTTATTGTAAAATCTATTGCATTAATATCCGGTTTACTACTATGTGCTAAATCTTGTTTATTTCTTTCAATTATTTCTTTTTCTAAATCTTCATAATACCGAATAACTTTAGGATGACATCGTATTCTATTTGGGTCAAAATTTAAAATGCATAATCCAGCTAGACTTCTTACGCGACTTAATGCTACATATACTTGACCATAACCACCACTTCCTACAAATATATTATTTCCGATATCGATAATTGCTAATTCTATTGTCATTCCTTGTGAGCGATGTATAGTGCAACCATATCCTAATATAAGAGGTATCCCTACTGCTTTTACAAGCATACCATTTTCTTCAATATCCCATGTGTATGGATTAATAACTCGAACTTTTCCATTTAAGAATGTTACTATAGGAAATCCCTTTTCATCAAAATCGGTAATTATGCCTTTACTTCCATTTACTAATCCATCATCAATACATAAATTTACAACAAGAATAACCTGCAAATCTTTACATAATTCAATATTTTTAGGAATGGGTGTTTGTGAAAGAACCTTTTGTTCTAAAATTTCGACATTATATATTCTCTCATCAGAATTACCCATAGGCTCTACACTAATATTTAATGAAAACATATGTGTCTGATGTTTTTGTTTAAGATTTTCTAAAAATGAATTATTTACACAGTTTGCCTTATCTCTTGTTGGATATAGTTGAGTTGGTAGAATACCGTTTTTATTATCAAGTGCTTTTTTAAATCGCGACATTAAAACACTGCTTGTCTCTTGGTCCGATACACCTAATCTTATTTTCTGCAATGTTTCTATAAATTCTAAATCAGATTGTCGATGTATCTGTTTAAAATATACTGTATAAATATTTGCATCTTTCCATTCAGGTGTTTCAAAGCAGTAGTCCATAGTATGTAAAAGATGCTGCTCTAATATAGGAGATAATTGACAGAAATCTCCGCTAAATATCATTTGTATACCTCCAAATGGAAGTGTATTTTTTCGTATAAATTGAGCTAATTTATTTAATAATCGTAAAGTTCTAGGAGTCATCATTGATATTTCGTCTATAATAAGTGTTTTAAGCTCTTTCCATCTATTCTTAATATATTTTCTTTTTGATATTGTTTCTATAATTCGGTTTTCATCTGATTTACTTACACCAATCCCTGAAAATGAATGTATCGTTGTACCGCCAATAAGAAGAGCGCTCGACCCAGTAAGGCTTGTAATACCTATAAATCGTTTAAAATCTTCTCTATATTTATTTTTAGCATAATCAATATAGTGCTCTAATACATATGATTTTCCAGTTCCACCACCCCCTGTTAAAAATACATTTTGGCCTTGTTTCATACGCGATATTGCGTCTTTTTGGTCATTATCTAGATTTTCCATTATTTTGATTATTTCAGATTATCTTTAAAATTTTTTTAACTAAATGTTTTAAAGATAAAAACAAATCAATTTTTTATGATTATATTATTTATTAATTATTAATTGTAAAATCAACAAGTTGATTTGAATTATTTATAAATATTACTATGGATATTACAAAGTATATAATTATAGATATTAAAATGGATTAAAATATAAAAGCATATACTTATTAAAAAGTATAATGACAAATAATAAATTAAATTCTAAATTAAAAGATATTGTATTAAATTATGACGAATATAATTATGTCAGGATATTAGATAAAAAAACAAATAAAGCAATTGAAATTATTGAGCGATTAAATCTAAAAAATATATATATATATTTTTTTGAAAAATCTGATTATGAAACTATTATATTTTATAATAAATCAAATAAAGTATATCGTATAATTGTCCGTTTTGATAAATCAAGCACCGATTTCTATATGATAAACGAGTTTTTAGATTTAAAAATGAAAGAATATTTTAATATTGATAATATAATAGTATATAATAAATTAGCACACATTGAAATCAGCGCATATGATTTCAATTATTTTGATTTTATAAAAAAAATTGATGCATAAGATTCTATAGCTTTTATAGCTTTGTGCAGTAATTGTCATTAGTTCCCTTTGTAGGAGATTTGATGTTTCTATCTTTTAACCACACATTTTCATCTTCAAAAAGACTACTAAATTGTTTTATTAAATTAGGAGTGCTTAATTGCTCATCATAAAATGTTCTAGGTATAAACCTATATTCTATTATTGGATTAGGGCATTTAGAATACTCTCTATAGTATCCCATAACTATCATTATAATACCAAATAGAAGTAATAATAGAACGATAGATTTCATATATTATTTTAAAACATTAAATTTATTAACATTTTGTTATTCATAGTGCATATTTAGATAAATTTAATGTTTTAAAATAATTTATATTTTCAATATAAGTGTTTCAGTATTTTTATTTATTTTTAATAAATTTTCTTTGACTTTCAATTTCAATTTACCTAAATATGAATCTCCACCAAAGGAATTTAATACTTTATTTTCTAATTGACAAAAGAAAAAATGTTCATATCTAGATGTATTTATGTATATAAGTATTAACACTAAAAATGGAATAAAATATATCATATTAAGATCATCTTTAAAATGTAAAGAAATTAATAAAAATAATAGAACAATAGCGACATTGTTAATCATTAAATATATATATATTTTATATATTTAATAATTGATTTGCAGACTTCTAAATTAGATATATGGGTTTATGCTTATTAATCAAAAAAACTATCATTGATGGTCATTAAACATCTCAAATAATACATTGTAAAGCATTTTAGTATACTAAATAATTCAATTATAATCATAACCTATAATTGGATACGGATAAGTCTTTAAATATTGAAACTAGGGTCATAGTTGAATTACACCCCAGTTTCAATTTCTAAAAATGTGCCATATACTCTAGTTATGTGCATTCTCTTTGTAAGATAAAGCAAAAAATCAGTTTTTTCAAACCTATCAGACAACTCAGTCATAACACTATATTGTCGTCCAACACTAGAGGACAAACATACAAACCTAAAACAGATTTAATACATTCATAATTATATATAACATTATTTTTTTAAGTATTAATAAAATAATGTTATTTAATAATTAAATATATATATTTAAAAATAATTATATAGTTATATTTAATAAATGTTAAATTATTATTACATAATTAGTTTTTTAGGATTATGGCACCTATTATTTTTAGGATTTTGTAGGTTAATAACGCATAGCCTTAGTAAAAATATTGTTCATTTTATCCATGCTTTAATATTTGTATTTTATTACAATACAAATTATGACAAATCGTATCTAATTGATTTAAGTTCTAGTTTTTACATATATGACCTATTTTATATTATTTCACAGATTATGCATTTAAAATATAGCATATACGCACAAGGTCCATTTGTTGTACATCATATAATAGCAATATATGGATTGCATCTTTGTTCTTTAGATATTTTGTCTGAATTAGTTTTAAAAATATATTATATTTTGGAAAATTCAAATTTTATGTTATACATTGCATATCATGTAAACAAGACATGCAAAAAGGATACATATTTTGTCAAATTTGTAGAGTTACTACAATATTTATGGTACACTTATTTCAGAGTTGTGTATTTTACATTATTTATATTTAGCAATATAACGACAATATGCGCTCATGAAAATATAGTATCACATATTGTTTTAATAATATTATATTCAATGGGTTTATTTTGGAGTTATAAACTATTTATCAAAAATACGGAAAATTTATCATTAATTGCAAAAGAAATAAAGCCTAAGGTTGAATAGAATAATATTTAGATAAATTATTTTATCAAAATATAATTTTTTTAAATTATTAAATTAAAGCATTGTTGCTCCAGCCATTCCTCCTAATTGAGGAAATCCTACCATATTAGCACCCAAGCCAAAGCCTGCACCTTGACGAGCAGCATAACTTATGGATGGAGAAAACATATCTAAAATTGCAAAAACAGCGGCAGCAGTTAAAGCAATTAATAATATTTCTTCAACATTTAAACGATTTTTGCCAATTAAATAACAGGCAATTGCAGTGGCTCCACCTTCAACTAAATATTTAGTTGTCCTTTTTACCATTTCTTGAATATCGGTTGCTGGATTCTCAAGTGATGACATTTTAATTCTTTATATTTCAAAAAGAGAAAAAAAATATAGAAATTATATTATTAAATAGTAATTATTACTTAAAGAATGCGACCATTTATATTAAATATATAATGGGTGATTCTGTAGAAGATTTTTTGGAAGTTGATAGTGCAGTTCCAGGTCAAGCATATGGTGTGTTTTCATTTTTAAGTCCTGAAAATGTTCTTAAAAAAAAAGAAGTATATGTTATGTCTGAATTTCTTAAATCCATTTGTGACAATAGTGAATTTTTAAAAAATAACTTAACCGGTAATGATAAACTAAAACTCAACTATACTACAACAAAGGAGTTGTATGATGACTTTATCTTTAAAAAAGAAGAGGAGCTCGAGAATAAATTTCATGAATTGGAAGATTACAGAACCACTGTGCGCGGATTTAAAGCTAGAGGTAATTATGCCACTCAGCGTGAAGCAGAAGTTAGAGCAAAAGTATTGCAAAGACTATATAAAAATGATAATATTTTTGTAGGACCTATTGGGTATTGGTGTCCTTGGGACCCTAATCCAGAGCGAATTGAAAATCAAGAGTATTTAGAACCAGAATTAAATACACTTATGCAGAAATACAAAGATAATAGCACAAAAAGAGATATGTTTTATCAGCAACAAAAAGATGAGCAAATCAGAGCAAAATCAGAAGAGAGAATAAATAGAGAAAAAGGAGAAAAGGAAGTGAAAGAAGTAAAAGAATTAAAAGAAACCGATAATTCACATAATATTGTGAATACTATGAATACACTAGAAGATAAAGATCCTTGGATGAAACAAAAAGAGGGTGATAATAAGTAATAAATATATAGAGGTGTTTATCGTTTTTAAATAAATTGTAAGTTTAGAGTAAATAATATATATAATTATTAATTATAATATATATATATACTATTTTCATATGGATAAAGTAAATAATTTGGTTAGACAAATAAAAACATTACAAGATATGCAATCATTATTTAAATATAGTAAAGAATCTAGCAAATTTGTTAAAGGACTGCGTGTAGAAGTTTATAATAAAATGGATAATGGTTATTCATATACACTTAGTAAAAATATTGGTGAAATAGACAATCCCGAATTTGCACCTTATTTTACCCCAGGAGAAATGCTTGAGATGGGTGTATTTGAAGGAAAATACTTAAATGATTGTATTCTTGAATTTCCAAGGGAATGGTATGAAGATGCAATCAAATCGGGGTCACTTAGTCCAGAAATGGCTGATATTGAATGTAACTGTTTCTATATAAAAAGTCGTATGTCTAGAGGTGAATGGTTAAATAAAGGTTGGATACCTCAAATTCCAGGAGACCCTGATAATAGAGGTTGGTTTCAATGGTATTGTCGATATTATATAGGTAGAAGGATACCAGAATTAGATAATATTCAAATTAAACGATGGAAAGCATTTAAAAGGCATTATGGTCAAGTTCGTAAAAATTGTAATGATATAAATTGTCGTCCAAAGCAAAGACAAGCATTACTTCAATGGGGATATGACGCATTTGTTACAAATAATATAGAATGATTTGTAACTATTTCTGAAATAGCAAAATAGAAAAATACATATAATTGTTTCTATTTTTTTATTTTCCAAAATTAGTTTTATTACCATTAAAAGCACTTATATTAATAGAAAGTTTTGAAGAGGGTGATTCTGCACATGAAAAATTAAGTTCAGAAGAAGCAATTTTGACAGGAGGATTGGGCAAACGGATCAAAGTCATTTTATATAATATATTAACAATTTATTCTTTAAATAAAAACGATGAATATTATTCTTAATATTTATTATTTAAGTTATTTACAATTGATCCGATTTGTTATATACATTTAATACTCGAGCACTAGGGTCTTTCGTATCGCCAGACCATTTAGGTAACCAATAATAGGGGATTGTGCTACCTCGACCTGGATAATACTCTTCAAATACCTTACGATAATAATAACTCTCTTTTAGAAACGGAGGATTAACATCAAAACTATTTTTTTGTTCTTCAAATTCGCTATCTGTCACAATTTCATTTATATGCTCTTGAATAATTTGATACCAAGATTTTTCAGTGCTACTTACACCATCACTAAATGCTTCCTTTTTACGCCAGAGAATTTCATCAGGCAAAAGACCTGTGCCATCAAATGCCTTTCTAATAAACCATTTTTCCATACCATCCTTTGGCACTTTCCATTCAACTGGAACTCTCATATATTCTGTTAAAAATTCTTTATCTAAAAAAGGAACACGCACTTCTAATCCATTACTAGCCGTAGCTTTATCACATCGTAAACAATCAAAATAGCATAAATCTTGTAAAAGTCGCACACATTCATCTTGAAAATCGTTGTTACACGGAGAATTATGAAAATACATGTAACTTCCACTGGCTTCATCACTTCCTTCACCACTGAAAACGACTACAATATCCGTATTATCTTTTATATATTTAGAAAGTAAATACATTGGAGTGCTGGCCCTTACTGTAGTAGTATCATATGTTTCAGTTTGTTGTATGACAGTTCTTATAGCCGATAACATATCTTCAGCAGTTACTATAACTTCATGATGAATAGAACCAATATGCTTTGCAACAACCCGAGCTTTAATAAGGTCAGTGCTTCCATCCATACCAATTGAAAATGAATGAATAGGATTGGGAGCATTATGTTTTGCAACTAATGCTCCAACAATACTACTATCAAATCCTCCACTTAAAAATACACCGAATGGTCTCTCAAACATAAAACGCTTGAATACCGCATCCTCAAAAAGTATACGCATTTTACTGAGTTGTTGCTCAAGTGTAAGGTCATTGGGTTCAATTCTAGAATAACTATAATGATAATATGGAACTGGTTTATCACTATCTAAATCAAGATAGTGTCCGGGCTTAAATTGCTCAATAGATGTTATAAAATCGGATAATCCTTTCATTTCACTGCATACAGCAACATTCCCATCGATATCACTACCAATATATAAGGACCTGACACCAATAGGGTCTCTTGCTATAAATATTTTATCATTTAATCTGTCATATAATACAAAAGCAAAATAACCACTTATCAATTCAAGAGTTTTTTGAATTCCAAATAGTTTATATAGATGTAAAATTACCTCACAATCGCTATGACTATTTGTTTTAATATTATATTTTGTTTCTAAATCAATATGATTATAGATTTCTCCGTTGCATATTAAAATATAATCATCCAATATTAAAGGTTGATTTCCATTTTCACTAATATCATTAATAGATAAACGATGAAATCCCATAAATATCTTATCATCAAAACTTCTATATTGAGTATTATCGGGACCTCTATGTTTTATTTTATTACAGTTATGGATTAACAAATCACGCCAATCACTTATTTTTTTATTTCTAATAGAAATGAAAGCGAATATACCACACATAGCTTATAATAATTATATTATAACTTATGTATTATTCAATTTTTTATATTAATATTTAAAAAATATATAACCAAATTAATAAATAATACAAAAAATTGAACAGAATACTCTCTATGTATAATAATATATAATTATATAAATTAGACTAAAAATGTCTACTACATCTATTCAAAACTTAATTTTAGAAGAGAAATACTATCCACGTAGCCGAGTAGAAGTTGCTAATATTGATTTATCATTTATTAATGAAGTTTGCTATTCAGATATGCTTCGTGATGCTATGAATGCAGTGGTATTATCGCAATTCAACCCGGAAATTATCAAAAATGAAATCGACGTCTGGAATTACTTATCTTCGTATGACCCGCCCGTATCGGAGGGATTTATGTTTAGTCGTGGAGATAAGGTTATAAGTTGTATTCAATCAAATATGCAAGATGGTCATTCCGGTAATACAATGGCAATGACGATGCGCGAGCTTCAACTACTAGCAAAAATAGGATTCTCTAAATATCGTGAAGCATATATCAAATAACGCATCATTCTATTGCAACTGTATTTTTGTTTTTTTTAATTTTTTATTTAAGTATTCTGTCATTACTAGGGTTTATTAGCATATGTATAAAATATATATTTTATAAATAAATTATATATTTTATAAATCTGACCTATATTTTATATTCCTTCGATTTTTTGGTCATATCTTAATTGGTTATTAAGTATCTCTGCATATCTTTGTTCATCATACGATTGTAATATAATTGTTTTAGGGATTCCGGTTGCCATATTTGTAACTTCCCATTGAAGTTTATTTCCAACATTTGGAGAATTTTCATTGAAAATAGTTACAACATCTCCATCATTAATTACGGCATTTGGCAATATTTTAAATGTTAAACCAGATAAATCACCAGGGTCAACTGTATTCGATACGCACCATTGCGATGAATTTGAAATTCGTAATCTTCTTCTTTGAACTGCCGTTAGAGTAAAAGGATATGAAATGCTCTGATTTGTGGGTGCGTATGTTGTATTTTGGTTAAGCGTATTTTTATTTGAAGCTATTTCAAGAACATCAAAAGTAGCACTATTGTTATTTTGAAATACGAAATAACAATCCAAAGAATAACCAAGAGAAAACTTATTGCTGAATTTCATTTCCAAATATGTTCCCAACACAGGGGTCCAACCTTGATTATAAACCATACTATTATTCATATCTACTACAAATCTTGGTTTTATATATTTAGTCATAGCTAATGAAGATGATATACTATACACAATATCTGATAAATAATTAGCGGTTCCGTATGAACTTGCAACTGGATTTACATCTATCATATTATTGCTATTTTGGTCATATGATTCATAGAAATATGCCTTAGCTGGATTAATATTCAACATAAAATTATTGACACTAGACAAAGACCCTTTTATCAAAAGTCTGAAAAATGAGTTGCTTCCTAATTTTATATTATATGAATTAACCTTTGTTGATACTTTATTAAGAATGTCATCATCACTTGTTTCGTAATTAAAATATCCAAACTTTTCAAAAATAGCGGATACTGGTACTATTGTTGTTGCACTTCCACCGTATTTATAAATAAGCTTAATGTCGGATAAAAATGAGCTGGCATAAACAAATATACCAAACCATCCAAGTGTTTTATTACTAACAGTTTCTGCATTAATTCTAATTTTTAATCCTCTGTATAATACAAAGTCTGTTGATTGTGTCTTTGTAATATTTAACAATACTACTGAATATGATTGAGATTTTACAACTGTATCATCTACGAGTGATGCATCGTTTTGACCAATAAATACATCTTTCGCACTTGAAAAGGAAAATACACTATTAGTTACACTTTCATATGGGATTTCATTATTATCAATATTGACTGTGTGTAAAACTAAAACTTTAGTGCCACTATATAATATTGATGAAAATTTATTATTAAATACAATTGGAAATCCGGGTTTAAAATTTATAAGATATGATTGACCTTGACTCATTGACACCAAAAAGCAATATTTACCATTTATAACATTAATTTCTGATGTAGAAAACCCACCCGGTGAACTGGGTAAACTAATAGTATGATTTAAGTTTTTCGATAATGGTCCAGTGTTTGTTGGACTTGCAGGGACATCATAATCATTAAGAATTGTATTGTAATGTCCTGTAAAATCTTCAATGATATAACTTATTGTTCCATAACCGGAATTAACCATAGTCAACAATTTATTATTAGTATTTAGTGGTAAATTAACGAAATATTGAGATATTGTTCTATTACTATAATTCAAGATAAAATCATCAGCGATATTGGTAGATGGGCTCAATTTATTAGTAAATACCGATTTACCTCCAGTATTAATTAATACACCAGCTGTGCTATCAAAAATTGAATAATTATCTGGAACTATTTTTACTCTAAAACAAGCTTTAAGAACATTGCTCAATGTTACTGGTTCAAATGTATCATTAGTTGATGCTAATCCTGAACCGTTAGTCATATCTAAATTATATGGATAACCACGAACATTATTTAATTTAATAGTTGGGAGAGAACCACCGAATATAGATGAAAGGTAAATATCAGAATTAGCTGAAATATTATTTATAACTCGTTCAATACGAATATAGGAGTTATTGTCTGACCTATATGATGCTACATTAATATTTAGTTTATCAGGTATTGTATTAATAATAAATTCTAAGGGTTGAACTTGAGTACTAACTGTATTTTCAGACTGATAAATCAATCTTGCACATAAATCGATTAAATTGTGGCTAAATGTTAATACAAAACCTGCTTTAGATTGGGTTAAATTTTCAGTAATAACATCGTCTGTTCTTACACTCAAAGAACCATTTGCACTGCGGGATAATAATCCACTACCGACAAGAACATCTACACTATTGCTGACATTTGCGTTTCTAAATAATTGATAGGATGCGGACCTATACACTTTAATAGAAAAACCTTCACTATATTGTTGAGTTTTATCCATATCAACATAAACTGCACTACCGAAGCCATCTAAATAGTATCTAGTAGTAAATGGCCCTACCTTTAGTAAATGTGGATTATTAGTATCTGAGATATAACTATTGGTATTATTTTCATAAGGAATACCGTATAATTTTTCTTGATTTGACCCATCCATTGCTAAATTATTTAAATCATAATCAGTTTTAGCATAAGTAATCAAGCTCTTTATTGTAGATGCACTATATTGCATTGTAACAATTAAATTGTTTATGGGTTGTGAAAATATATTTACAGATACTACTGAATCAACACCATTCGTATTGTTTGGAGTGTAAAATGTATTTAAGTTAACAGTTTCACTGTAATCTGAATTAGAATTATAACTTTCTTTTATTACACCTTCCGAGTCATATGCTCTAAGAGCAACTGTAAATTTAACTTTATTCACGTTCCAACTTGAAACAGGTTTTACTTGAATAGTTACAGGCAAATAATTCTTAACATATAATGGTAAATCACTTGGTGTAACATCAGGATTTTGATTATCAGTATCTAAAGCAAATAATAGTACCATATAATCTCTGCTTCCAGCGGAATTAGTTAAATATACTGTTACATATGAATACCAATTCATTGCACTTACACCATCTTCTATATATCGGCGACCTAAACGAATAGGTCTTATTGGAATAGATTTGGCAACACTTGAATCTAATGCAATTTTAACAGATTTATTTTCATTATCATAAGCATAAATTCTGAAATTCCGAATACTTGAAGTTTGTAAGTCAGTATTAATTTCAAAATCACAGTCCAATGCTGATTTATATGTATAGAATTCTTGAGCACTTCCTCCAGTTGATTTATATATAAAACCAGGAAATAAATAGTTTGTATCATTTTCTACTCTTGCAGCTGTTCTTCCTTGCACATCACTAGAACTAAAAAAGGGATATAACGATTCCTTTGGTGCAGAATCAACCATGCCTGTATAACAAAATGTTAAAAAGGGTTGAGCACTAAGATTACCTTTTAATTCCGAATTATAAGTTTCATTAACAAATACATCAGAATTGATATTATTTAAAACTCCATTTGTATCATAAAATCCCATAGTATTATTTATATCAGATGTGCCAGGTCTTTTAACAGCATCAACATATGCTTTATATTGTAAATCATAGACAACTACTTTGTGAACATCTGTTGGATTTATATCATTAAGGGCATTTGAATAATTTACTAATGTATTCAAAAATGTATCAGAAATTGCAGTATAACCTTCACCACTTCCACTTTGAAGTATATTACCATATTTTGGTAATAAAGTTTTATATTTGTAATTCGACACGTTTAGATTACATACATTTCCTTGGTCAGTCCATTTGGAACCGATACCATTATCAATATTATATTCAGTATATAATACACCGTTTAGACACAATGATTTGAGATGATGGTTTTGATCTAATGCAGGTAATATATTTTCATAATCAGTTAGTATGTTAGTTGAAAAATCAGGACTTATTCCATCGAGTGATATATTTGGAGAAAATTTAACACCTGAAGGCGCAACTACGACCGATTTTCCAACCCAATTACCAAATACAACTTTATAACTGGGTGTTGATTTCGTGAGAGCCCCATTTATAGATAAAGCGGATGATAAAGTATTATCATATATAATTCTTACTTTTGGATACAATTTGTCATTCCAAGCTTTAGCAACATATGAAGTTTGAATTGGAACAACGGCGCTAGGTGTTAAATCAACACGTTCATTTTCCTTAGAATTACCATAAAAAAATATATGATATTCGGGTGCAGTATTTGCTGAGAAGGTTTGTAAACTGCCATTAAATAAGAATGACCTGTTTAAATTATAACTATATGTTGATAAATCACCATTTGCGACTATGCCATTGCCATTGTTATTATAATCGTCTAATGTTACACTACTATCATTAAATACCAAATTACCAATATATGCCGGAACAGAGCTTACATATGGATTTCCGGCTATGTTTGCTTGATTAGAGCCTAATATAAAATTGTCTACACGTACACTGCCTTTAACACAGTATAGGTCAATCCTATTTCCAGGTGTCCATGATGGGTCAATTCTTCCAGTTGGATTTGGAACAATATTGCTAATAACATTAGTATTTATATTACTGACAACCCAATTTTCAGTGCTTATATTACTTCCAAACATAGTAATCACTTTTGGAGTGGATATTGATACCATAGAATCAGTTTCTAAGTCTTCTAAAAATTGACTTTGAGGATTAATATATGTATAAGACAAACTACCTTTTAAAATAGTTGGTTGTTCATTTTGTCCCACATTTACATTACCCATAAGAAACACACCATAGTCTGCATCAATAATATTAGCTTGAACGAAATTCATAGAATCACCTTTATTTAACAATTTATAATCACTATTAATAATTTCAGAAACAGAATCAGGGTTTAAAACATTAGAGTTTAATGTTACTGAATATTCAGAGTCAAATGCACTTGACACAGGTTCTACATTATCATCAATATTATTATTTGTAGCAAAATTATTATTTATTATCGTAGCTGTTGGTTGTTGCACATTTCCACTAATTTGTATTTCTTTTAAAATATTATTTTCGTTAGCATATACTCTATTACAACATGCAGATTCAGATACACTTGAGAAGAACTCTTTTGTAAATTGTGTTAAAAATACATTTCCAGACATACCAGGTGAACTTGAACTAATATTTCTACCGAATCTTTCTAATCTAACCATGTATATCGGATTATTTAGGTCAATTCCAGACGCATTAATATTTCCACGTTCGGCGAATTGATGTCTATATAATTCATTTGAAACCGCGCCTGAATATTCAGTCTGTGGGATATTACTAGCCTGTCCATTAATATCACATGGGTCACATGATGCATTTACAAGGACATTACCTGCAATGTTTGCATTTATAAGTCTGTTCCATTGATATGAATTTGAAAGTGAATTTGAATATAATAAACTAACTTGTGCTGTGCGAGTATCAACATTTACATTATTTATGGTGCTAGGGAATCCACCACTTGTCGCAAGATTTCCATTACCATTAAAATTATTTAAATATGAGCTGACATTAATACTGTTGGCACCCTGGTCTAAATAATTAAATCCATTAAGTAAAGAGCCAGATATACCTACGTCATTTAATACATTAGAATTTATATTACCATATATATTTGTTCTAGGAACCAAATTTAATGCAGATGACCTTACATCGCCAGTAGCAAAACCACGCCATTGTTCAGTATTTGTAAAACCACCATTATCTGCACCGGTATTGCCATAAAATTGTGCGTTATAATAAGAAACATTTGCTTGCCAAGAGCCTACAGCTTTTAATACATAAATTGTTTTATTTTTTCTACAAGAAAATACATTATCGATATCTAACCATTTTTTTAATGATGGTACTGATGCGGAATCGTATTGCATATTACTGTTTAGTACATAACTATTAGACGAACCCATATTAAGTGTCACTGAAGGGGTTGAAATATTAAGGGTCATTGTTTTTATACTATAGTTTAAGAAAAAATTAAAATATGCAATACTTAGTTAGTTTCTTACTTTTTAATTTAAAAAAAAATTTAAATCTATTTTATTTAAATAGATTTAAATAAAATAGATTTAAATTAATAATATCTTAATACGATTTTAATTAAATAGTTTTTATTTAAAACTATGTAATTATTATTTAATTATTATTATATTAATTCAATTAAAATAATTAATTAATTATTTTTTGAAAACCAAATAATGTATTTCTTTTATTTAGTAATTCTTCCATATCAATACCTTTTATAATATTTTTGCCCAAACTTTTGCCTAAACTTTTGCCTAAACTTTTGCCTAAACTTTTACCTAAACTTTTACCTAAACCGTTGTCTATACCGTTTTCAGTATCTATGTTTTTTACCAAATTGTGATGCAAATTATCGTGTAAATGATTTGCCCTATTATTTTTAAATTTATTGATAGAACCATCAATTGCTTTTAATTTTTTATTCATTAAATCTGAAAAAATATCTTTATATTTAATAATTTCAATATTTGGTATCAATTGTTTTGCCTTATCTAAATAGTTAATATCAATACCTTCCAATATCATTTTTTGTATAACTGCTGCTTTAGGAATACCTAATCTTATCATTTTAAAAAAACGAGCATAATTGTCATGTTCTTCTATCATAACTAATTTTATCTTTTCAATATCATCATAATCTCTATTTAGTATTTCTGATGCATCTATATTACTAATTTCATTATTCATTTTTTGTATAACTGCAGCTTTAGGTATACCCATTTTACGCATCTTGAAATATTTACCATATAATGGATGTTCTATCATTTTAATAGTAACATAATTACTGATTTCATCACTAATATCATTAGTCTTACTGATTTTACGGTTTTCAATATAATGAGCACTATCAAAATCAATAACACATTTACCGAATTTTTGATACAGTGGAAATACACAAATTTGAACTAACTTTAAATTTATACGCCATTTATTATCCTTATTAATAATATTTTCAACATAAACTATAGGAATAATATACGATTTTTCAGGAAATTCAAGTAAATTACCTTCCCATATTGTATCATTTTGGCGTATATAAATCTCAAGTTGTAAATTTCCTTTATTATTTTGACATGGAATACATATTCCGTTATCATAAAAAAATGTCTCCAATGTTATATCGCAATTTTTTTCTACACAATTTTTCAATTTAGTAAGGTAATTAAAAGTTTTATTCTTTTCTATTGTATTTGAAAAATAGCCCAACCAAATATATTTCGTTGTTTCCTCTATTTTTTTAGATAAATATCCTTTACTTAATTGCAAATAAACTGGATTACCGTATTTTTCATAAAATAATTCATATCTATCCTTTTTTTTATAGTATAAAATTTTATCGAGATGTGTTTCTTTATACATCTTATTAATCTAACTTATATAGTTATTTTTAAACCATTTTATTTTATGTTTAACCTTTTTTTCAATATATCAAGATTTGTTTTAAGAATTCTATTGTCATTGATAAGTATTTGATTTTCTTTTTCCTTAAGTGTTGCTAAAGTATTATAATATATAATTTTTTCATTTAGTTCATTGATGTGTGCCATAATTGAATTTATATCCATTTCATGTCCATTATTAGTATTAGTATTAGTATTATATGATATATAGTTATCTGTCTCTTTTGATAAAAGCGTGTTTAAATTTATAATACCGTGCGATGAATTTTCTATTTTAATTACAGGTGTATCACTATTTATATTTGGTGAAATATTAATATTAGGTAATTTTGCTATATCTACAAGATTACTAAATATATTGTCCATTTATATATATAATATAATTATTTTTAACAATGTTTATATGTAAATATTACTAAATTTATTATAACTAATTTTTTAAAATTTAATTTATTATTATGATTATAATCTAAATATGTTAACCAATGTAGTAATAATATAACTTACTTCATATTATTTTGATTGATTCATACTTCATAATAATAACTGTAAATTTATGCATAAACCGCCTTTATATATTTTTATTTGTTTACGCCAATAAATTAAAAAGTTATAATTAAATAATAAAGCAATAATATATATATATATCTATTTCTAGATGATTAAATCCATAATAACATGGAATAATATATCAAAATATTGCATAGATAGTATTATTTTAAATACAGAAAGAATACCTATTTCAGAGCAATGGTTTAATGAACAATTAATTCATATGACTGAACATTTAAATTTAGATATATTAAATGAAGTAGGTATAGAGATACCTCGAAGAATGATAATAGAAAAAATAAGAATACTTAATAATAAATTTAATTTTGAGCTTTGCGACCAGTGTGGTTTATTAGGAATGTCGGCACTTAATAAAATTGCGAATCAATATAATTATCAAAATATTGGAGGTAAAATTATACAATCACTTAAATATGAGACAAATAGAGTGCCAATTGATATAGATGAACCATTATTTGATATTGATAATAATGATATTATTGATATTATACCGGTTATTGATAAACGATTTATATTATCATTTGCAAAAGATAATAAAAAAAGAACCAAGAAACAAATATCGTTTGTTTCATTAATTGAACAAATAACCCAAAAAACACGAAAAGATGTGTCATTGCAAAAAATGACAAAAGCTAAAAATATTTGGGAAAAATGGGGGAAATTTGACCATTATCAAAAAAGTAGTTCAATGGATTGTGTATTAATGATGTTTTTTCTTTCAACATTAGAACCTTTTTTTAGTGAACTAATGATTATATCGGATGATGATGATTTTTATAGTTCACTTTCAGATACGATTAATCCAATGACTATTAAAAAAAAAATAGAGCTTTTTTTGGATGAGATAAATAGTTATAAGGACCAAATACTTCAAGGAACTATTGTAAATATATCACATTTTCGTGAAAGAATCCGTGGTTTATTTGGTAAAATAAAATTACTTAGTAAACCATATTATAATACTGTAAATTATTATCCATTATTTTTTATAAAAGACATTTTTAAAATTTTTGGTATATCATATTCAATATATTCACGACTTACACGATATTATATAGATAAAACCGATGTTATTAATTATAGTGGAACTGATGGAATAAAATTTAAAAATCCTATTGTTAATAATATATTATATGAAACAAATGATGAATTATTATCAAAAAATATTATATTTACAATTGATAATTTATTATTAAAATATTTATTAACTCGTAATTTAAATGTAAATTATGATGAATATGCTTCAAATGGCACTTTAGATGAAATTAAATATTGTGAAAAATGTAATGAATTTTTTGATAGAAGTATGATTAGGTCGCATGAAAAATCGTGGCATAAAAATAATAAAATAGAAATACAAGAGCTTTTAAATGTACAAATAGATATATCAAATACTGATTGGGTTATATCTGATGGATGGCAAACAAAAAAAATAGGTGATAATAATGTATTTTTTAAAGATGGTCATGAAAAAGATATTGAAGACTATTTAACAGAAAATGACATGTTAAAAATGGATGAGCCACCAGCTGTTAAATTCGAAAGAAATGTAGATAATATATTAATAGTTGATGCAGAGCTTATTATTTTTAATTTTAATAGAAATTTTGGAAGAAAAAATATCAATACTCTTGCTTGGGAAACAGATTATTATGATGAATTACCAATAATACCTAATGAAACAATAGTTGATATAAATAATAATAGTTATAGTTTAGAAATAATTATTACAAATCGGAATAATTTGTGTGTATTATTTATGAAAAATGAAAATACATGGTTAATTTATAATAGTCATTATAATGTTGAAAATGCATCTGATTATATATCAGTAATAGGAAATTATGCGAATTTATTAGAATACAGAGATAAATTTGTTAGTAAACATGGTGCATTATATATTTACAAATTAGTTATCAAACAATAAATTATAGATCATTTAATTAATATATATTTTATTATTTTAATAAAAATAGTAAAATATATGCAACCCTGGTAATTGTTACATTGTATAATGAAATCGACACACTGGAATATATATATCGTCACTCCCAACTAAAGTTTGCGCATCTTTATCTAACATAATACGCTTTGTAAAATGTGCTAAAGTTCCATCATTGCATTTTTTGCAAAATGCAGTCAGTAATTCAACATTTTCAGACATTGGCATTAAATCCAGTATATGGCCAAATTTTTGCCTTTTGTAATCTCCATTTAATCCTGCGACGATTACATGTTTTTTGTCTAAATCAACTGATAATTTTACAAAATCAATAAGATCACTAAAAAATTGGCCTTCTTCTACTAAAATAATTTCACTATTTATGTAATTTTCAGTTTGAATTAAGTCCATTAATTTATCAGTGCAAATTGCCTTTTTTTGTATTTTATTATGGCTACTAATTACACCATTACCATATCGATTATCAATAATATGAGTAATGTTTAATACATTTTTACCTATGGATTCATATCGATTTGATATTTCAATAACTCGCGTGCTTTTTCCTGAAAACATTGGCCCTAAGATAAGCTCAAGTCTACCTCTTTCCATATTATTAGTGTAAGTTATAATAGACATGTCTCACTTAACATATCTTTTTCAATTTTTTTTAATTTTTTAATAAACCGTTTTATTATTAAATGATTTACGTATTGAATGATTTTAATAAATTTAAGTATAATTCATTATAATTATCAATATTTATAAATAATTTATTATTGAGATAAATCACTTTGAAGTTTTAAAATACTTTGATTAATTTGTGCAATAGCTGTGAGGCATTCTTTGTCTTGATTAAATTCAACCATAAATTTTTGTTGCACCTTTAGTAAGTTTTCTAGAATTTTTTCTTTATCTTTAAGTTTCAATTTTTTAAGGTCATTTAATAATGGAAAAATGGTTCCATACTTATTATAATCACGCAGAAAAGTAGCTTTCTTTTTATCAATTTGAGCTTGGACAATTTGCGATTTAGTATCCGATTCAAAAACAGATGAGTCTTGAGCTTCAGTTGATTGAGAACCTGGTGCTTCACTATCTAATGATTGTTTTAATGTACTATCGGTTTTAGCGCTTATTTCCGATAATACAACAGCTCTCTTTGATTTAGTTTCTAATACTAATTTTTTAGATGCGATTTCCTCCTTTATTTTTTCAACTAATTTTTCGGAAACACTTTTTGATATTGGTTTAGGATTTAATTCTTGAACAACATTAATGATTGTTTCCCAATTCTTTTTGGTTTTTCCTTCAGATAACGCTTTATTAAATTTAGGATCTAATCTACGCATAAATATGATTCTATATAAATCATCAACCTCCACAACATCATTTGACTCTTTTTGAAATATAAATAATCGATTCATACCACTGAATTCTTTTTCACTTATACATTTATCCATATTATGCAATACTTCTTTAAATTCAGGTTTATCCTTATATTTGTTAAAAATATCAATAAACAGATGACTTTCTAAAGGTATTAAATGAATTTCTTTCATCTTTCTTTTTAAATATTCATAATTAACAAGATATTCTGTAATTGTTTTACCAATTGAATGTAAATATACATCAATTGGCATGCCAATAGAATTGTGTGTATCAAGAGTTGCATTACCTGTTAAATTTTCATATTTTTTACGAATACGCCATATTAATTTGTCTTCATTAAAACCATCTATATATCCGTCAACCGATTTATCTTTTAATTTGTTATACACTAAATTACCATCAAAACAACAACCAATAAATAAGCCACCTGGTTTTAAATTATCTTTTATATTTGTAAGAAGATTATTAAGCATAGTTTCATCTTTAAACATATAATGAATAGCAAACTGCATTGATATCATATCGAATTTATTAGACGAATACTGTGAATTTGTGGAATCATTCCATAATAAATCATGTAATTCTCGCGAATGCTCACTTAACATAGCACTGCCATCTAATATATTTTTACTTGCATCTCCATGTAAAAATGATACATCAGGTATAAAATCAACTTTAAATGCCTCCATATTTTTCTTAAATTCGGTATATCTTATACACGCCCCATCTTTTGTATCATAAATATTGCTATCAACTAAATCAATACCTACTATTTTATTAATTTTGTTATCTCGCCATTTATACAAATCACCACCTCGACCAGTTGCAAAATCAAGCAAACTTATTGGCATATTAACATAATCTTTCCTTAAAATTTTACAAGATTTCTCTAAAAGCTCAATGTTTTTTATAACTTTATTATGAAATATTTGCATATTAAGAGTCGCCGATTTATCGCGAGACACTTCTCTAGTATAGTATAATGTCTCTTTATCGGCTATTTTTGGAATATCTTTACCTGTTGTTATCATTACACTTGTTATCGGATTATACATTGAACTCCAGATATCATTTGCTGTTTTAAAATCATTACCAAATTTAATAGGTATTGGAATATCAATAGCTCTATCAATAGATAACACTATTTTTTCATTTTTTTGGTGTTTTAAAGTTTTATAAATCCAACTATTATTAACTCTGTTTTGACCAATAGTCGTTAATCGGTATTTCCAAATAATAACTTCTAAATCACCTAATTCTTCAAGCTCATTTCGAGACCATTCATTGTAAGATATATCATATTTTGCATCCATATATTTTTTAAATATACGAAAAACTCGTTCTTTATTTTTTAATGCAATATGATATTCATTTGTCTTTTCATGTCTAGTTCTCAGTGGTTCCCACCTAAAAAATTCTTCTTCTTTATTATCACATTTTTTATGCATATTATACCTAAATTCAACAATTGTATTATCAAGTATTTTTGAACGGTCATTTATGCCATATATACCATTATTTATATCTTCACACGGTATATTTGCAATATATGCAAGTTCATTATATGGATTTGTAGGTGTAAAACGGGTGTCAATATATTTCTCAATATATGTAGACGCAGATGCATTTGAAATTTCGCCACATGGATTGCGTATAATACTTGACTTAAACCCACACCATAATTCAATAGTTTTATATGCTTTAAATTCAGAATTACCTCCATTAACTACAGAAATATATTTTATCTTATCTCTTTCTATATATGTATTTTTTTCTTTATTAACTACGATTCGTTCTTTTTCAACTTTTACTAAAAAATCGATAGTATTTTCATCAGCTGGTTTCCATTTTAAATTTCTAAACCAAGCAGTTCTCATCTGTGTAAAATAGTCAAATCGTCCAATGTCATAACCGACAGGTTCTAATTGCGGTGTATAGATTAATCCGTCTAATTTGTATGGATACAAATCTTTATTATCCCAAATTTGTTTTGAAAGTTTAAAAATATCATCACCATATAAGAAGTTTTTTATACGCATTGTTCCTAATGTTTCATCTGTAATTCTAATATTTGCAAGTATATCATATGCTTTTCCAATTCTACAATCAGATATTATTGTATCTTCGGCATCTTTATTGATTAATGGTAAAAACCGAATATCATGTTTTTTATAATAATACGCATCAAATACCCAAAATGAAGATGATTGGTTATCATCAATATATTCACCTGCAATTATTGTCCCGCTTATATCGCTAAGTAATTCAGCATTAATTTTATTTACTTCTAAATTACTATCTATCATATATACTGATTTATCACTACTTACAAACAATATCATAGTCTCACCATCTGCTTTATCAGTTACAGTAAAACCGTTAATAATATTTCTAGGAAATGTGCTTTGAATATTTTCCATACTCATTGAAACAACATTAGGAATGTAAAAGAATTTATTTTTTTCATTTGGATTATATTGATAACTACCCGTTTGAGACTCTATTTTTCGTTTGGTGCTTTCAAGAGAGTTTAATATTGTTTGTTCCTTTTGTTTTTCTGATGGGTTTTCCAGTCTTTTAACTTTTTCTTTGATATCTAATATACTTTTATCTACACTTGAATGAATCATATGTAGAATACATTTAACATATTCATCTAATATTTCTCTTCTTTTAGGAGAGGTTACAATGTTATTATTTCGGAAGAATAATTTAGTTATTACAAACTTACAATGTTCGCTAAACCCATTGCAAATCTCAACCGCAGTTAATTTATCACCAACATATTCGATTTCAATTTCAAAATTTTCCTTTTCATTTAGACAGTTTGAATCTCTAAATAATTTTGTCTGATACAACTCCTCTCTTCCCGTCAGATTTATTACCTTTTTGCTTGATTTAACAATTGTCAAATCGATACGAAATCCATCTCCTGTTAAAAATGAGGTGCGTTTTTTAAACCGAAATGTTTTCTTAACATTTTCCCATCCAACGGATTGAATAAAATTCTGCAAATTTTGGTACTTTTGTTCAGCTTCTCTATCTATAAATTTTCCTGATTTATCATCAAACTGTATTTCTAATTTACTATTGAAACGAAGATTATCATGGTCATTCACATCTAAAACCATTATATCATTTCGATAGTAATTTGCTGGCAAACCCCTTAGGTTTTGCAATTCCTGTGCTGTCCAAGGTATATTTGTCTTATACATTTTAGTAAAATGTAATGAATTATCTTCTTTACAATAAGCACGAATATTATCTATCCCGGTTATACTATAACGAATAGAGCTATCTTTTTTTTTATCAGTTGTAAATAAGAATATATCTAAAACTTCGGGATTATTTACCTTTTCAAATTCACTATTAGTTACACATTTTTCCTCAAGACACTTCGCTAAATATTTAAATCGTTCGGTGCTAATTTCTCTTTTTATAACTGCTTCCATTTCAATATTTGGTTGTAGTATTTTCCTATTCGCGAGTTCCTTTAATATTATACTATCATTTTTTGAAAAAATGCTAGAAGACATAATAAATGTTAATATATTATATAATTATCTTTTTATTGTTATATCAAATTTTTAAGATTTTTATACTGGTTTTCTAATTCTAAAATTTTATCAGCAAGTCTTCTAAAATATTTAACTTCAAGTTGATTATTTTTTTCTAAATATATATTTTCATATTTATTTATTAATAGTTTTTCATTATCAAGAATTTGTTTATTATAAATATCGTCGGACTTAATTTGTAAATCCTTGATTTTATTTTCATATTCTTGCTCTAGTTCTTTCATTTTTTCAATTATAATTGGTTCACTCTGTAGATCAAACTTTGTTTCATTCGCAAAACTTTCCAATTTTAAAGTAAATTCTTCCTCCATTAGATTAATCTTCTCAGAATATGTCCTATTTAATTTTGTCTCTAAATTATATTCAAAATCTATTTTATGAGTTTCAAGCTCTTTCATAATTCTATCTGATAGCTCTTGTTTTTCTATTTGATGCGAATGTTGTAATTCTAATATTTTTTTTTTAAAATCACGATTAAGCTCGGCATTAATTTCGATAGTCTGCGTATTAAGTTTCAGGTCATATTCACGATTTAATTTATCTTTATATAATTGAACTTCATTTTCAATATTGACTTTAAATTGCGCTTCTTTCTCCTTCAATTTCAAATTATATTCTTCAGTATATTCTTTTTTTTTATCAGTTAATTTTTTAAAATAATTCAATTCATTCTCACGCAATTTTTCTTTCATTGCACGCTCAAAATTCTTTTCAATATCTAAAATTTTTTCATTCATTTGCATATGATACGAAATTTCATTTTCTGTTTTATATTCAGCCATTTTAATGTCATTTTTATCTTCTATTTCTTTTAATTTTTCAACAGTTTGATTTTGAAAATCTTTAAATAATCGGTTTTCTAAATCATTCCATTTTGTTTTAAATTCTAAATCAACTAATTTGCGATATTCTTCGTTTTCAAATGAGCTTGTTTTTTCTAAAGATAAAATACGCTCAATAACACGATGATCTTCAGTAACTTTACATGTCATAATTTCTTCAAGTTGATTATATTTTATGTCATATTCTTCGTCCAATTGTGAAATATGTCTATTTACTTTCTCTAAATAATCAGCATCCGATTGCGATTTTCGTAATTTAAAATCTTTTTCAAATTCATCAAGCTTGTCAGATGTTCTTATTTGATATTCTTTTTCTAAATTTGATATTTTTGTGCTATAGTTTTGTTCTATTTCTAATTTAAGTTCATTATATTTATTAGTGTGGTCATCAATTAAATTTTTTACTTTTTCATCTAAATAAATATTCTTTTCCTTGTATTGTGCATCTAATTCTTGATTTCTATCATAAAATTTCTTATTTACTAATTCTTCAATTTCAATTGTTTTTTGATTTACAAAGTTATTAATATTATCTTGATATTCTTGAACTTTATCATTTGTTTTTTTTGCATAATTCTTTTCTAACTCATTACTCTTATCTACAATTTTTTTATTATATATTAGCTCTAAATCATTACTTTTATCTATAATTTTTTTATTATATACCGACTGTAATTCGTTATTTTTCTCCAAAATTCTTTTTGAATAATCTTTTTCTAATTCAGTTTTAACTTCAAGCACCTTGATTTCCATAAACTGATTTGAATTATTTTTATAATTTTCAACATCTCTATTGAATTTCTCTGCATATTCGGTGTCTAATTGTCGTTTATGTGTTTCAATATCGAATGTAAGTTTATTATAGTTCTCACTTTTTAATTCTAACACTTGCAAATTTACTCTTTTATTTATAGTGCTCTCTATTTCAGCAATTTGTATTTTTAAATTTTCATCAATTAACTTCTGACTATTAAGAATTGTTTCAGTGCATTGAACATTCATCTCAGATATGCGTCTGTTTGCCTGAGATTCTATATCTCTATATTTTTCATTTAATTTATTCTGATACATGGCTTCTAATTCGATGAATTTTTTATTATATACATCTCTTAATTCATTCGGGTCTTTATTATTACTCATTTATCTATATATGTTATATACTATTATCTAATAATCAAACAGACGAGAAATAATTTTAAATATTTATACAAATATCCATATTATTAGTGATAATTATATAATATTTTTAATATTATGAAATGAATTGTAGTTTACATCTAATTTATGAAAAAAAGATAAGTTATTTTCCTCATTATAATATTTTTGTAAAATATATTTTTTATATTCTGGAAGTTCGTCCGGGTCTATATTATCTAAATCAATATTTAATATATTATCATTTATACTAATAAATACTTTATCGTATAAATTATTAATATTTATTTTTAAATGGTCATCTATTGAAAAATCAATAGGTTTATCTATTATAGCAATACAGTTATATTGAAAACTATATTTAACATACACTTTATATTCGTTTATTTTTGTTTTCATATACTCTACCAAATATGGTCTTATCATAATATCATTAATATTGCCAACAGGTATTTGCCCAAGACACACTTCGCAATTTTTACCAATATACAGCTCAATATAAAAATCTATTAATTTATACATTAATCCTTTTTTATGCTTTACATATGCATTATATATAATTTGCTCTATATCATGCTCTGCTAACTTACTATATATACGGATTTTAAAACAATTTCCAAATCTTTCAATACTATTAATTATTTTAGCCATAAGACAATTATACTTATGATATTTTGAAATAGATAAATTTTTACAATCTTTTTTTATTTTATCAAATCGTCTATAGTAATAAAGCGGTTTATCAATATAAAACGGTTGTGATATCCCTTCTAACTTATATAGTAAATCCATATCTTCACCACCATATCTAAATTTTGGATTGTAACCTGTTGTATTATAATAGTCTCGTAATTTAAAAGTTCTGAATGCTAATGCAAAACCGTCCTGTAATAATGATTTTTTAGGTTTTTTTGTAAAACCTAAAGATACGATTTTGAAATTTTCGTCTGTTAAATAAAAATTAGTAAAAATAAATATATTTTTATTATTTTCAAATTTATTATATGTATCTAATACAATTTCAATGCATTTAGGATCAATTTTATCATCAGCATCTAATATTCCAATATATTCCGTAGTTGCAAAATCTAATGCTTGCGATTGACAATATACAACACCGTTCCATTCATTATTTTCAATTATAGTAATACGACCTAAAAAGGGTTTTACTATATAAAAATCCTTTCCAAAAATTTGGTCTAAAAAAATGCGACTAGAGCTACCATCATTTACTATAATAACATCCCATTTATCACTACTTTGAGCAATAACACTTCCCAATGAATCTTTTAAATAATCAAAATTATTTCTAACACATATTATAATTGAAATGTGTCCAGTTTTTAAATATTGTAAATTAATAAGTTTGCTTTGATTATATTCTATGTTTATTCGTTTATACTGGTCATAAGGGGTATTATCCCAAGATTTATATATATCGTATAAACTAGGAGAGTGTACACTTGATTTATCATACAAAATATATTTATAGTTATCTAATATTGGATTATCCAATATGACAGATTGTTTAAATAATTCTAAATTATCTTTTATAAAATCAAAAAAATTAAAATATAATTTTTGTATATTTTTAAAAATATTTCGTAAAATTAACACTCGAGTATTACCCTTAATTTGAATTCTATCTTTTGTATTAAATGTATTTTCAGAAATTAATTTGAATTCTTTCTTGGGTTTATCTAATATATCACTACTATTATTATCATACTGTATTAAACTATCAATAATTGATTTTGGTATTTGTTGAAGAATTAGTCCCGCATTATTTATAAGGTCTTCTGTAATCTTAATACATAATTTATTATTATCATCAATCATATTTTCAATAAATGTTTGTTTAGTTAAAAAATTAAATTGTAATAAGTCGCGTTGTTTTTTTCGTTTTAAATTCATATTTTCAATCATTTGCGATGTTAAATCAAAAAAAGAATTTATTTCTTCGTGATATTTAGCTATTTTATCTATATTATTGGGATTATTGGGATTATCTAAATTAGTATTATTGTATTCTTGATAAATCTCATTTAAAACGGTGCTCATATCTGTATTTACATGGTTATTTAAAACTGTATTTGATATATTATTTGATATAGTATTTAATATATTATTTAATGCATTATTTGATATGGTATTTAATATGTTATTTAATATGTCTTTAATTATATAAGTATTATCATAATTATCGTCTCCTGAATTTATTAATAATTGATTATTATTAAAATTAATATTCTCCATATTTTGTCTATTAATAAATTTATTAACAACCATCTATATATTTAGTATTATTCTTTAAAAATATAATATTAAACATAACTATGTCATACGATATACATTATAATTATTTTCACTTACCTTATGAACTTTGAACTGTGCACTCGTGGCATCATATATCATTTGAAATCCAATCACTTTATAATCGGTTGTATCATTTAATAAAAGTGAATGAGTGCCTTGATTAATTATAGTGAAATCAATACTATCTCCAATATTTAATGTAATTAATTTTGGTGGTAATTCTAAATTTAATATAATATCATTGCTATTTCCATATGATTGTGTTCTTGTTAATGCAATGCCATCCGAATTTTGAAGTTGATAACCTATACTTGTATCAACAGTATATGGATTATCACTGTTTAATTTAGAAAATTCAAACGGCATACCTGTTTTTTCGTTATAAGTTGAATCCGTGCCTGTATTAATTTGTCTTTGTGTTTCTTCTAAAAATACTACAATACCTTTTAAAATATCAGTTTCATCTACTTTAGGATGAAATACATCACTGTATAACTTTGGTTTAATATCGTCAATACGATGTTTTATCGTTTTACCAGATATACTGTTACTTACATTTAATTCAGAAACATCGGCAAACACTCTGTTGGCTTTAATAAAAACATTATGTAATGCTTCAAAACTTATAGTTCGTCCAACCAAAGTTTTTAAATTCGGATCATTTGGATTATTCATATTATATTTAAAATATAGTATATTATTTAAATATACTATATTTTTGAATATTTTACTTAAATCTCATGTAATAAATTAACAACATAAGTATTGATTAGATTTATACCCCTAGTGCTGTTTGTTTTAACCCATTTATTATTAATTGGGTCATATATGGTATGAAATGACGTTCGATTATATCCTCCTTTTAAATTACGTTTGCTGATATTACGCAAATTTGGTTGGGATTTACTTATTACTCCTTGACTTAATTGAGTTACATTTGATTTTAATGAATCAGTGTATTCATTTATTTTTGTTTCAACTTCATCTAATTCAGGTATTTCTATATTATGCACAATATCACTTACATTAGATTCAATTGCTGTAATTTGTGATTGAATTTTGTCAGACATAGTTGTTAAAGCCTGTTTAATTTTTTCAGGGTCAAGATTTATATCATCTATATTTTTAGTAATAGCTATACAAATATCTTTAGCTGATAATTTTGGCATATTTGTTCCTAAAACAGATAAATAAAATGGAAGTGAATACATTTTGATTAATTCAATTATTTCATTATAATTTTCTTTCTGTTCATTCTTTAAAATTTCTAACATTCTCTCTATTTTTACTTTGTATCTATTATTTAAATCAATAATAAATTTGAAATAGTAAGTTGCTATTATCAAATCTTTCATTTGTACATTTAGGTATTCATTTAATGTAATTTGTAAATTAAAGTATTTCAAAACAAGCTCTAAATTTAATATAACCAATTGCCTTATAGCTGGTATTTCCAACATTAATGGTATTTGTTCATATAAACGATTATCTAGTTCTAAAAGTCTTTCTTTAGTTAACTCTATATTTTCTCGTAATTCAGTTATATTGTCAATTGGATTTGTTTGACGAAATGATTGCATATATATAAATATATATAAAAATATATTGATATTATATATTATATATAACAATAAATGTCAAAAATTAGCAGTGAATTTATAGTTGGTAGTGCTATAGGATATTTTTTTGCTAATAATATTTTAATTTTTACATTAGGGGTTGCTACAGGTGTCGTAATACAAGAAAAATTTGGGTCAGTATACAAATTTAGTCAATTTTGCTATGATAGCTCTGTCGAATTATACAAACAACAAATTACAAAATTAAAAAGTAAATTTAATAAGAATACTAATAAAAATGATATAATAGTCGAACCTTTACAAAATATACAAGAGTTTGTGAACAATTTAAACAATAAAGATGATTAATTATATATAAATGAATTATGTCAAACATTACGGAAGACTTTAATATATTACGTAAGCAGGTGTCATTGACTTTAGTTGATGATACTCAACTAAAAATTATTTTTAAACATAATAAATATGATTTAGTGTTATCATTATTAGAGATAGAAAATACTTATTTTAATAATAAAACATATATATTAGATAAAAAACCTGAAAAAGATATTGCCCATCAAAAGATAGAAGAATTACGTAATATTGTAAATGAAAAGGATAAATTAATGGAAAAAATTAAAGCAAATGCTGGAAATTAGATAATTATTATAGTTATAAAATATTTTATTATTCGATATAATAAAATAATTTATAGATATCATTATTTCAACATGATTACTTTAGTAAAATTCATTTTCATTTTGCCCAGCACGTCTAGATTGTTCTCGTTCAAATCGTTTTCGAGCTTCTTCCTCTCGCCGTTCTTCATCTTCTTCAGCCTTGCTTATTGCGTGTCTTCTTATTGCATCTTCATCCATTTTGGGAGGACTGCCGCCTTCTTCAAGACCGTGTGATCTTTGTTGCATGAGAAGTTCCCATTGCAATCTCTCTCTGGCAAGGCGTGCCGCTTCTAATTCAGCAGCAGATGGAGGACTTCCACCTTCTAATAAATTTGCATATTGTTTAATAATTTGTTGTCCTAATCTGCTACTAACACTAACCTTACGATTAGTCAAAGGATTTACAATTTGTCTATAGACAGAGCTGCCACCAGTCATCATACTAACATCTTCATACGGACTGAATGCAGAAAGACTTGGTCCCATTTCAGTGCCACATGCATTAGGTTGAGTTGTGTTTACTGCATTTACAGGACCAAGTCCTGAAACGTATTGTTTAGTAAGCATTTCGTGTCCAGATGGATAGTATGCCGGAACTTTGGCAGAGGGGTTAAAATATTGGATGGGCATACCAACCGATTGTATATTATGATTTCCATCCCCACCTTGTTGTTTTCTACTATTAATACGACGATTACTACGTTGTTTAAGTGAACGCATTATTGTTTTATATTAATATAATAAGAAAAAAACATACATAAATGAAAATAACAACGCAAATTTGATTAAGTATATACGAATTATTATAGTGTTATAATTTTCTATTTTATAATAGTAAAATAAAAAATTATTTTTAAGGTATTGTTGGAAAGGTATGTCATATTAACATATTTTTATTTGTAAATTAATCAAATTGGCTTGAAGAACCACTTTCGTCCTGTCCTCTAACCATATTCATATTATATGTAGATGCAGCTGTGGAAACCGGAGTAGCAACAGGAGCAGCTGCAACAGCAGGAGGAATACCGCCATTTAATACACTAATATATTGATTAATAATTTGTTGTCCTAATCTGCTACGAATACTAACTTTGCGGTTAGTCAAAGGATTTACAATTTGTCTATATGCAGACCCACCACCAGTCATCATACTAACATCTTCATATGGACTGAAAGCAGAAAGACTTGGTCCCATTTCAGTACCGCAGGCATTTGGCTGAGTTGTGTTTACTGCATTTACAGGACCAAGTCCTGAAACGTATTGTTTAGTAAGCATTTCGTGTCCGGATGGATAGTATGCAGGAACTTTGGCAGAAGGGTTAAAATATTGGATAGGCATACCAACTGATTGTATATTGTGATTTCCGTCACCACCTTGTTGTTTTCGACTATTAATACGACGATTACTACGTTGTTTAAGTGAACGCATTATTGTTTTATATTAATATATAAAGAAAAAAACGGTTTAATGTTTATTTTATATATCGAAATTATTTAAATATAATTAAACATTTATAACCTTTAATTCATTAACTAAAGGCGAATGTGATTTACAAAAGCAACTATCATTTACACCTTTTTTGCCACATATATTACCAATATTTTTCCCTTTTTTTAATATAGCAATACATGTATTATTCGATGATGTATTTATATGATTTATATGCAATGTGCATTTCTGGTTATTATTCATAGTTAGTTTTTTACATATCTGTCCTTTTTTAGTTCCTTTTTCATAAATATGACAACATTCTAAAGAACTTTCATATTTTGCATGATAAAAACAATATTTTTTACCATTATCGCAAAGTGTATTACAATATTTTTGTCCTTTTTGTATAGGACAAAATCCAGAACCCATAATTTGATGATTCTTATGTATATTACAATATTTTTGGTCTTTTCCATTACCATATGTAAAATATTTATTACAAAACAAATCACCCATCTTATACCAACAGTTATGATTTCCATAATGTAGTTTAGACCAATTTGAATTATATGTATGTTGAATTCCTCTATGTATAGTTATATCAAAATCAAATCCATCTTTTTCTGGAATATGAGTTACTGTTTGTCTACAGTATGGACACTCTAATATATTTGTATTACGTTTTCTATTATAGATAAAAGCATCATAAATACAATCATAGTGATATTCATGTCCACAACTAATTTTTGTATACATTGGGTCTGTGTTATCCAATGTGGACTTGCAACACGCACACACTAATTCATCTGATTTATCCTCGGACATGTTTACTTGTATTTCTATTATTAATATAAAATCACATTACTTTAAATCAATTTTTTATATTATATTTTCATTAAATAATGTTATATTTTAAAAAAATATAACATTATCTATGTTAGAATTACTGACCTAAAAGTAAATCGGCGACATAATCAACATTTCCATTATATAATTGTAACAAAATTAGATTTTCATCACGATTATCAAACCCTAATGATGATAAAGTGTCTAACTCATTTGTATAAGAATTATTAGAATTGGAGATATTGTGCGTTGGTTGCATATTCATCATACTTGTAAATATATTATTATAATGATTAAGAGGTATATTACCAGATTGTGTATATGTTTGTATTATATTTTGAAATATATTAATCAAATCAGTTGATTTAGTATCTACTGTATGAAAAGCATATATTATATTATGTTCGTCTAAGCCAATAGTCCCAAGTGTAGAATCATCATCTAAAATATTTCCATTATATATCATTTCAATATTTTCACCAAATTTATTTCGTATATTTGATAATAATGTATCCTTAGTTACTAACAAAGATTGCGTTTTTTTACCATCTACTTCAATATTTATATTAAAATATCGACATATTTCACTTGCCATTATTTATATATAATATTCATATTATTCCTATATTTCTATTTGATTTATATTAACTATAATAGAATTATATATATATATTAGTATTTTTATTTAAATAATAAAATATATATTTTTTTTACAAGCAGATATTATAGTTATATACAATAATACTAAATATTAATATGCGCAAGTTGTAGGTTATGCATTTTCTACATATATATTCATACAACTATCAAGTGTATTTTGTTTATTTACAACTGGTTTTGTGCGTTTCAATGTATAATCTCGGTCTTTATTTTTATATGCGCCATCATAACCTTTATTATTATTGTGTATTGTTGTTTGTACATTTTTCTTATAATAAATAATATTATTTTCCTCTTGTAATGGAATAATCGATATTACTGGTGGCATTATAATATGATGATTTATATGATGATTATTAAAACTCTCCCTATATTTATCTATATCTAATGTTCCACCGAAAATTTTCAAACAAGTTCGATGACTTGCAATTTTAACCCTATAATTTGGGTCATTATATATTTTACGATACATCAAATTAAGTAAATTGTAATTTTCATTTACATTTTCGACACAAATTGATTCATTAAAATTAAATGCAGCGGCACATTCTGGATAACAAAAACACCCATAAACATAAAATATTCCATTTTGATATTTAAAAGGAAGGGATGCTGGAGTATGCTCAAATGAATGAGAGCAATTAAAACAGTATATATTAGTTCGTTGTGGCCATATTTTTTTACGATTACATTCTTTAAATTGTAACATCGTATAATCAATAGGTCGTCGCACTTCATTACTTTTTGTTTTAGACATATCAAAATCATTTCTTCTACTTTCAATCATATTTTCTAATTTTGTATTAATATCTTCAGTGGCAACGTTATCTACATTATCTACATTTTTACTAAAAGTATCACTTAAATCATCTATTGTCGAATACCAATTAGATACAGTTGTATCAAATGACAAGTATGCATTATCCATATTATTAACAACACTATCTACTTTATCACATTGAATTTGTAAATGCACAATATTATTTTCAATAGTAATTGTATCACTTTGTTTACCATCATCTGTAAATTTATTAATAGTAATAGATGCCTCTTTTTTATCATTATTGGTTTTTTTATCTGCATTTGATAATGAATTCTGATCCTTCGGCTTTGGCTTTCTACCCCTTTTTTTAGGAACATTTGTCATTTCATCATCAACAATAATAATACCTGATTTTGTATTATCCGGTTGTAATGAATTATTTACATCTACTAGTTCAATAGGCTTAGGTTTAGGTTTGCGACCCCTTTTTTTTGGTAAAGTATTCATTATTTATTATTTAATTACTATCTATAAAAATATATGTTTAATCTTTAAATACTAACCAATAACACGACCCTTTTACATTTGATGACACTATTTATGTTTATACTTAAACATAAATAGCGTAATTATTATTTACAATAAAATGGTTAACTAATGATTACGATTAATATTAATTAAACCATTTATCCAGTTTTTAAGAATGTTAGTATCATTCCAATTAAATTTTGATATATCATGAAAATTAAAATACTGAATACTTTGATTTCGGCAAATAATACATGGATGTATTTTATATGTAGTTAATATCCAATATATAAATACGCTTGTTTCAATGGTATTGTTTTCGGTTAAATGAAATAAATATAAAATCAACTCATTTAATGCATCATGGTCAATTAATACATTTTGATACAACATATCTATTTCAAAACCAATATATATTCTTTTACCATTAGATATATTTACCGTATTATGTGCATTTTTAAACCAATCAATTACTAGTTGTCTATTTTCTAAATTTTGGTGAAGTCTGTCATTTTGTATAGTTGTAAAAAAATGATTTGCACAATATGGGCAAGGAATTATGCGAACAATAATGCTAAAATATTTAAGGTAAAACGATTTATCTTCATCTGACGGCTTTAATGGATAATTATAACTTATTTTATGCAGTAAATACCATAATCTTGGACCCCAATACTCTTTTCCATATCCATTTTGATAAATTGGTATTATATTCATATATTATATATTATGATTATATATGAAAATCTTTTAAACTTATATAATGAAAGAGATATTCGTTTTTTTTATGATATTATTAATATTTTTATTAATAATAAATTTAAGGAAACCGGCAATTTTAGAACATGCTATTGAATTTCAACCACCCTATCTTACAAATAGTAAAGATAAAAATACAATAGGAGAATTAATGCGAATTGGAACCCAGGCAAATACTAATTCTACTTATGATACAGTTGATACTAATTTATTAATGAAACCAAAATAAACAAAACTATGGACTAAAAAAATGCATACCTAATCCGATACCTAAACCTAACACTAAATTATTAAAAATATACATGTCAGTTACACCTAATATTGTTAATAATACTGTTCCTAATAATATAAATAGAATAGTATTTATAATAGGAGCTTGTCCAGAATCTGTTTTAATATATTTTGTTTTAATGTATATTAATGAAATAACCACAGTTAATAAAATAAATGATTTGATAATTGATTTTGCAAAATTAGCTAATTTATCAGCACCTTCATCACCACAAGTCCCTTTATCTGCCATTTGAGTATATAATATAACATATAATATTTTCTTTATTAATATATAAAAAATTGAAACTTATAAATCTTATTACAATTATTATTAAAAGATATGGCAAAGGAAATAAAGATTAATCCTCTAAGTATTCAATATAATGAAGACAATATACACTCTCTTACCAAGGGAAAGGGATTATGTGGATTAGAAAATCTAGGTAATACTTGCTACATGAATTCAATTGTGCAATGTCTATCGAATACGCGTGACCTGCGAGAATTGTTTTTAACTAATAAATATAAAAATTTTGAAAAATTAGATGTGCCTCAATTTATTATGGTATCAGAATTAAATAAACTTATTCGTGGTTTATGGTTTGATAATGCAATTGTATCACCAAAAGGATTCTTTCATTATTTGCAGGTTTTAAGTTTTAAAATTGGTAGTGGTCAATTTGTAGGTAATAACCAAAATGATAGTTCAGAATTACTTATATTCATTTTAGATACAATACATGAAGGTCTTTCTAAATGTATAGAAACACCTTTTTTTGAACAAGACACTTCACAAATGAGCGTTATTGAAAGTAATGCATATAATGCTAATAAACAATGGTATAATATATATAAGTCAGGTGTGAGTCCTATTTTAGATATGTTCTACAATCAACAACACAGTCATGTTACTTGCACAAATTGTGGGTCTGTATCTAACAGTTTTGACCCATCAATTATGATTACATTGCCAATTCCTAGTTCAAATAGTAATTTAACAATATATGATTGTTTTGACACTTATACTAAAGAAGAAACATTAGATAATAGTAATAAATACCATTGTGATAAATGCAATACGGAATGTAATGCTACTAAAAAGGTAATTATATGTAAAACATCTAAATATTTAATGATATCATTTAAGAGATTTCAAAGTGATGGTAGTAAACTAACTAATCCTATTCATTATCCAATATATGACTTAGATTTATCAAAATATTCTGATAATAATATTAAGTGCAAATATAATTTATATGCTATATCAAATCATACGGGAAATACAATGGGTGGACATTATTTTAGTTATTGTAGAAACGGTGATAAGTGGTATGAATATAATGACCGTGTAGTTATGACTATGAATAATGAACAAATACTTACAAATGGTGCATACATATTATTCTATGAAAGAAAAGATTAGAAACTTAAAGATATCCCAATATTAATAATGTATATATATAAATTAAATGAATAGTAAACAGGATTTATTGCTTGAAAGTATAAGCGGTTTTTTTTTGAATAATCGTTCAAATGTTGATTTATTATTAGAAATAATAGAAGGGAAATATACATCATTAAGATTAATTGATTGGTTTGTTACAAACTACTCAAAAAAACACAATATATCATACAATAATAAAGATAGAAATGAAAATTTTAAAGTATATACAAGTTATAAATCACAATTAAAAAGTTATTCAAAAAAACAATTTGACCCCTTTAATCGAACAGAAAGGATAAATTTTTATTATGAAAAAGAAAAATTTATTACAACAACTATTGGACAATTGAATTTTTTTCGATGGGCAATTCAACATAATATTATAGATTATATTCATAGTAATAGTAAAACAATTGAAGATGATATGAACAGTAGTATTAATTATGTATATAATAAAACAACTAACGGTGAAACGAAACCAAGTCGTAAGAAACGTAAGGAATTATCTGTTTCTGCAACTAAATTTTTAAATAAAGATGATATTACTATTTTAGTTAAATTTAATTAGTAATTAATATAAATATATCTTCAGTCTTAATATCTAAATAATTTAAATTGCTTAGATATTAATACTATTTGAAAAGTGTAAAATACACTAAACCAAGTCATAATTTTTTATTTTTTATCATGATTAATATGTATAATTATTTCGCTACTATAGTTATCACCTGGTTCAGGTTCTGCTTTTTCAATTGTAACAAATTCATTTAATGATTTGTTTATTTGACTTTCCGTTTCTTTTACAGTATTAACACCATCGCTTTGAATTACACTTAAATCATGATTTGCATCATCATTTGCATCATGATTTGATGCATTTACTATTTTACTTAATTCGGCATTAGATGCACTTAAATCCTCGCTTAAATCCTCACTTAAATCCTCACTTAAATCCTCACTTAAATCCTCGCTTAAATCCTCACTTAAATCCTCGCTTAAATCCTCACTTAAATCGTCATTAGATGTGCTTGCATCACTACTATTATATCTTTTTACATTATTAATCTGATTAAGAAAGTCATTATAGTTATTACTTTTAATATTTTCAAGTAGTTCATTTATTTTAAAATTAGCATAAAACTTAGGTTTTCCATCAACATCTATTTTAATATTAGCATTATTACCATCAACATCTAATAAATATTCACTTTCACTCATAATATCACCGTCTTTCTTAATAATACTTGTCCCATATGCTAAAACAGTTTCAGGATATTCATATGAAATATCATATTCATTATATGTATCTGATGTATCTGATGTATCAGATGTATCTGATAATCTACTTAAATCCATTATTTCTAAATTAGCACTACTTGTTGTATCACTATCTTCTTCGTCATCTTCTTCATCGTCATCTTCTTCATCGTCATCTTCTTCATCGTCATCTTCTTCATCGTCATCTTCTTCATCGTCATCTTCTTCATCGTGATCTTCTTCATCGTCATCTTCTTCATCGTCATCTTCTTCATCGTCATCTTCTTCATCGTCATCTTCTTCATCGTCATCTTCTTCATCGTCATCTTCTTCATCGTCATCTTCTTCATCGTCATCTTCTCCAGAGCTTGCTTGACTATCTTCTTCAGTGCTTGCGTGACTATCTTCTTCATCAAGGTTAGTTGTATCAACTGTTATATCGATAGGTATTGTATCTAATATATTAGATAATTGGTCATTATGAATTGACTGAACATTTTCTCTAAGTATATTTTCAGGTATTTCATAATTAATTAAATTAAACTTTTGTTTATTATAAGGATGTATGTCTGTAAAAATTGCATTATGATATTTTTTTTTTTTAAATTCTGGTAAAAGTCCAAGAATACCGTCGTCTAAAATATATTGGTGAAATAATTTACGCTTCATCACAGTTATATATATAATAAAATATATAATTTTATTTATAAACATAATAATAATTACCATTATTATCAAAAAATATTACAGGACAATCATCATCTATTTCCGATTCTAATAATTCAATATCCTCATCATATACATTGTTTTCACTATTTTCATATGTTTTATTTTTTTTAAAATAATAAACACATCCACTAATAGAAGCAACGACCGGTATGTATATTTCAGTATACATAATTTATATATTATTAATATATAAATGATAAATACCGTCAATTAAATTATAGTAATATTTGATTGAGAAAAATTTTTTGAATTAGGTTCTAATTTACTAATTTCAAAAATAACAACCGGTTGTAAATTTACATTCATAATTACTCCTTCTGTTGTTGCATATGGATTTTGATTATCGATAATTTGTTGAATTATGGTCTGAAAATAGGGCTCAATCGTATATAAACCATTTGTATTTACTTTTTTTGGAAAATCTATATATATTCTATCAACAAATTCATCAGTACTAGTATTTATTTTAAGAAAATGACCTGTTTCTCTATTCATAAAATTTGTAAAACTATCTATTAAACCTACTCCATAGTTTTTAATTATTAGCGTATCACCTTTATTATACTGTATTTTTTTTACATATTTATCTAAAATAATAACTATAAATTTCGGGTCATTATAGTCATCTATATCAATACCCTTAATCTTAATATTATCTTTTGAATCATTATATGGATATCCGAGTGGGTTCAATATTTCAATTGTCATATTGCTTAAATCGGCGATAGGATTTGCTAAATAATAATTTGCACTAATAAAGTTTATATATTTAAGTTGTCCATTTATTCTATCATCTAAAGTTAATATTGTAAAAATAAATTTCCGATTAATACAACTAGTTTCTATTCTATTTTCTAATTCGGGAATATACACATAAATAAAAGGAGGAATATACGCATTTTCGGTAGTGTCTAATTCATTCATTGATATATATACTGTGGTTATTCTTATTGCTGAAACATTTCTTTGTCTATTTTGCAAATAAATACCTGTTGTTTTATTATTGTTAATCCCAAATTTATATCGATATTGCTCTAAACCGGCATTAATAACATTATTTTCTATATCACCATACCATCTTCTATCTTTTGAATGTACTATGAATTGTCTATCAAATGATCTGTATTTCATATTTGTTTTATATTCATCATAACGAAACTGTTGCAATTCAGTTTTGTCAATAAGATTTGACCCAACATTTGACACCTGATTTAAATTATCATATGATGTAGTTTTAACTTCTAAATTATTTTGGATATTTGTTTCTATACTGTTAGATGTGTCATATTGACCTAGTTGTTGAACCGAATTTTTTTTAATTTTTTCTAAATCAATTAGATTTCGTTCTTCCATCATTTTATTTCTATTTGATTTCATTTCCATGATTCGCTCATTAAAATTTATTTTTCGTTCAGAAGGGTCTAATAATTCTGGAATAGCTGTTAATCTTTGATTTACACCACTATCTAAACTAATATAATTATTTAACAATTCATCATATATACTGTTTTCAGAACTAGGTGTTTCTGTTATCGTATTTTGAACTGTTTTTATATTATTAATTATATTATTACTTGCATACTCTCGTTCTTTCATTAACTTTTCATATTCATTATTAACATCATTATTAACTAATTCATTAGATGATGATTTTTTCAAAACATGCGGTTTTAAAATATCAGAAAATCCGTTTATACTTTGGTCTATAGTAATTTTGTTTAATTTGTCTATACTATCTGATATAGTCATATCTCTTGGTAGTGATATCGTTTGCGATATATGTTGCATAATTTGAATTATTTTTGTATCAATTGTTGTTAACATAGGTTGTATATTATATTGTTTAGATAGCTCAGTCATAATGTAACTCTTTACCTTATGCTCATTATTTGACCCAAGAAATTGGTTTCGAATATTTTGGTTCATAATATATATTAATTTTAGTTTATATTTATAATTAAATTATAATTATACTATTTAAATCATTTAATCATTTTAAATAACAAAATAATTAAATAATTAAAATATTAAAATATTTACTTACAATTATACATTATTACGTAATGACTCTAATGATGTCAATGGTAATCTGGGATAATTTGCCCTTACATATTCGATCAATGTGTAATTTACTATTTGATAATCATCATTAAATGTATAATCAACAGTTCTGCCATCTAACCCTTTTTCTGCAAGATCTATTTGTTCGGGACTATTTGATTTTGTGCCATCTGGGTTTATAATGGGAACGCCATAATTATATTCATATGTATTATTAAGAGAATCAAATTCCGGAATATTTGTAAACTTTTCGGAATCATCCCGATTATTGGGGATATACACATAGATTTTATCTCCTAATCCTTGTAAATATAATTGATTTAATATATATCCTATTTCACAAAAAAATTCAAAATTTTTATTATCTATTATATTACTTATTATAGCTCTCCCAAACATAATAGCATCATTTAATATATAAATGTGTGTTAAATGATTATGTGCTAAAAAAACAGAAATATTATGTAAGAATAATCCCCAAGTTTCACTTAGTCTGTCGCATTTAATAGAATATGTCATTTGTTCTGGAATATCTTTTCCCAAATTAGGTAAGGATGGATATCTAAAATCATATATACTAGGTATCCTTAATGATAATAAATATATTCTACAATTTATTTCTGAAAATAGTATTGACATACGATTAATGTCAATATTTATTTCAAATGATAATGGATTAAATGCTGAAATCAGGTATTCATTGGTTAATTTAAAATATGATTCGTCATAATATTGGTCAATAAAATAAAAAACACTATTATTTACATTATAACTATGAATTTCTCTTGTCTCTTTATTAAGCAATACAATTATCTTTTGAAATGCCAATTTAAAAAGTAAAGATTGTAAAATTAGTGCATATTTATTTGGATACGTTGATTTATTTAATAATGTAGGATATGTTCCTATTAATAAATATAGATTTTCAATTGTATTTAAATTAGCTAATAATAAATCATTTGTTACAAAATAATCAAAATCGGGGTTCATATACACTTTATATATAATTTAGTAATAAGTATTAAGTTAATATTACTAAATATTGTGGTATATGTAAATCATAAATTCCAATTTACAGATTGGGCATCTTTTAATATTTTGATGCTGTTTTTATATATTCTATCTATATCATAATTGTGTGGTGAATTTATTACTTCTGCTAATTCTTCCGCATTAGAAACCACAATACAATTTATATTATGATGCCATATACTATTTGGATTAATTGTCCATTTACTATTCAATATTAATACACAACCCGCATCAATTGCCTCTAAAAATGTATATTGAGTACCACCACCATCTTGTGAAATAGATGACATATCGACAACAAACCGTTTATTTGTTAATATATTTGTTAATGTATCAAATGTTTTAGGGAAATGCCCCCGATATTGACTGTTTATATCATCTTTTTTAAAACTATCCCAAGTTAATAATTTTTGATATATATATCGTTCATTCGGTTCACCATATATTTCAATTTTTTGAGTTGGTATATTTATTAATGAATTTGCTTTGACGATGATATCTATATTTTTATCATAATCAATACGACTTATCGAAATTGCACCTACACGATTTCCTGAAATACTATGATGATTTATCATTGAAACATAGGGATGAATAATAAATCTCGATGAGATATTTGTATTTAATAGTAAATCATGCACTGATTTGCGTATTGTGATTACTCTTAATCTTTTCAAATTATCGATTACTATTTTTTTAGATGATTTATTAAATTCGGTTGGGTCATGTATTACTATATATGCATTATCCGGTATATGGTCCAATACATTGTAAAAATTTTTATCTAATGCCGAAATAATAGGTATATTTCCATTTTCTATCATTGTATCTAATGTATCTAAATTAATATTATTATAATTTACATTATAACCATAGTTTCTTGAGTTTTTCTCTGTTCTTTTTGATATTTTAAATAAAGGAATATTATTTTTAAGAGATAAGTGAGCTGTAAATGATACCCAACCACCATATGTAGGTTTAGCTAAATATAATAAAAATAGCATTTATATAGTATCTTAAAGTTAATACTTTATATATATAAATATGGAATTATATGACTTCAGTAGATTTTTTGTATCTTATTTCAATAGATAGTTTATTTAATGGATTACTATTTATACTAATTTATAATATTAACTTATCAAAAAAAGATAAAATATCATACTACCAAACATTTATTATAAGTGCAAAGGTCAGATATTTATATTTTATATCTTTATATATCATTAACAATGTGATAAACATTTTAGTAAATGCTAATATAGATATTGGTTTATTAGCATGTCCATTATTTACATATATGTGGTATAATAAAACATATATAAACCGATATGTGAATATATTGTTTGGTGAAATTAATTTGCGCATTCAAAAAATGATATGTTATATACTGTATATTGTATTATTATTTCTATCTAAAACTATACTTATAGAGGAATGTAATATTAAACTTAAGGAAATAGAGGATTTTTACAGTAAATCTGGTTTTAATAAATTATTTGATTTTCTTCAATCATTTGTAATTGCATGTGTTTATGAATATATAAGTGTTAGTTACATTTCACTTAGTTTTTTATTTCAGTATAAATCAGGTTTTACTGAAAATTACCAGAAAAAACAATATATATTAGGTTTATTAAATGATAAACAATGGGACAAATTATTGCATAGCTCTACAATGTCTATTTTTTTTGACATTTATAAGAATTCAAATAATAAACAAATTTCAAAATTTATTCAATATCAATTGAATAGAATTCATTATCGTTTACTTATTTTTTTTACGGCTTGGTCAATTATAGGATACTTAAATAAACCGTTCATAATACCAATAATTTTCTTTTTTTTCTATGTAGATAACTGGCGTAATAATAGGTTATTATATAATTTTATAGGAATAATATCTATTATTAATATTGTTAATAGCACTATTCCAATAATATTGTATTCTATACCAAGTGATTGGTTATATATAGTTATTAAAAACATACGGCTTATCTCCGTTAGAAAAGATAATATATTATTATCAATATTACTTTTTTTAAATATATTAAATATTAATAAGGTTGAATATTTATTAGGTTATCTTGTAATTAATTTCATTCTATTTAGGCGTATATTTCATATAAATATGTTTTTATCATTTTTTGGTTATATATCTGCGTATGATACTACACATATGTTTCAATTATTATGTGTAATTAATCTATATGATGTGTTAAAAATAAATATAAAAAAAAGAATTGAACTATATGTATAATGAAGAATAACTCAGACAATAAAACAGACAATAAAACAGACAATAATACAGACAATAATACTGAATTAAAACGTATTAATATTACTAAAATACGAAATGAGGCAAATGAAATCGGAAATTTAATTGATAAACCTAATTATAATATTGATGAATTAAAAAATAAATTTAATTCATTTTATAACGCATATCCAATTCTTTTTAATAATTTAGTTGATAAAAAAATGTCATTAGAAGAGTTAAATATTTTATTAAATACTTTAGATAATGCACAAGATCATTTCTTTAAATCTATTTAATAATTATTCTGTTTTTTTTTTATAAATCTTTAATATATATATATCAATATGGTAGAAGCAGACCCCGCTTTAATTACAGGCATAGTTATTTTAACTGTAGGAGGAATATTTTTAGCACTTTATCTATTAAAGAAATATAAGGAGGTTAAAATGATATGGGATAAACAAAATGTATGGCCACCCGCATATAATAGATGCCCTGATTATTGGGCTGATTTAGGTGATAAAGGATGCCAAAATGTCCATAATTTGGGAAGTTGCCCAATGGGTAAGGACAAACGTGTTATTGCCAATGGGATTCAAAAATTTGCAAGCGTTGATAATTTGGAATCCAGACGTACTGCTTGTTTAGAGGCTAAACGATGTGGGGTCACTTGGGAAACTGTTGATAAACTATGCTAAAGTTTATGGCAAATTTATTTTATTCAATTTAAATTAAATTATGAATAAAATAATTTTAAATCATTTTTTTACTTCATATAAATAATAATTAATATTTAGATTACTTTTAAATGTTATTTATTTAAAAGTAATATAGAACACTTTCTATATAAAATTTTAATATTATTATGTTTAATACTTGTAAATTAATCTTTAAATATATCGATAATATAAGCTTGATTTTCTAGATATTTTTCTAGTTTTTTCGCGCATTCCACCAACTTTAATACTATTACAATCACCATTACAAGAATTAAATATATCTTGGCTTTGATAACTATAAATTGGATTTTGTCCACATGTCGTTACTGGGATAGACCCTCTTATAAATCCTCCTACTAGGTTTTTAGGCAGATAATTGGCCTTTTGAACCAAATTTGTTCTTGATTTTTTAGTACTATTGTTTTTACTCATTATATATATATTTGAACATTTTTTAAATTAACATTAAAATACATCAAAATTAGAAATAAAAAGATAAAAACACAAATAAAAATCTTTATTCGTTATATATATAATGAACTCATTACTATCATTAATAGTTGTTGGATTGGCACTTGCTACTCTATTTTTTTTCGTAAACAAAAATAATCAAGCAACCAATAAAAAAATTGAGATGTTAGAAGATTATAGACAAGAAAAGTTTAAAAAATTGGAAAATATAAATGACTCGGATTTTTTGGCACCCGACAGTAAAAATGATTTTGAAGTAAAAGCTTCTGAAGAAATAGGTAAAAACGAAACATATAAGGTAATAGATGCTCAAGTATCTAATACAAATAATAGTTTTAATCTTAATGATAATCAAGTTCCTAATGATTGTTTTCCTAAAGATCAATTAAATCCTGCAGAATTACTTCCTGCTGATGCGAATAGTGTTTGGGCACAAGTTAATCCAAATGGTCAAGGTGAATTAGGAGACCAAAACTTCTTAAATGCGGGATATCATGTAGGAATCAATACTGTAGGTTCAAGTATGAGAAATGCAAACTTAGGTCTAAGGTCTGAGCCTCCCAATCCACAAGTAGCAGTAGGACCTTGGATGCAATCTACTATTCAACCAGACCTTATGCGTCGTGGTTTAGAAGTTGGAAAATAAAAAATAAAATCATATTATTTATAAAAGAAAACATATCTTATTTTATTTAGATAATTAAAATAAGATAAAAATGATATAAAAATAATACAATTTATTATTATTATCATAGTGTAGTAAAATTGTGTACAATGAATGGATATTTCGGCACTAACAGTATTTATACAAATATAAATTTAAGTAAGAGCGAATTTCTTGAAATATATAAGAGTGAAATAGATGAGCTTTTTAAAATTATAATTACCGATATTAACAAGCGTAATATACGAATAATTTCACAGAATAATATGTATAATGATTTTATTAATTTTGTATACAAATACAGTATAAAAAAACTCCCTATTCTATAGATATTATTCTATAGATATTATTTTTAATATATATTATTTGTAAAAACACTTTATTTTTAACGAATTTGATATTATTTTTATATTATTTATAATATAAAAATGGGATCGTGTGCAAGTGTAGTTAGGAAAAAAAGTATACAATATCAAGAATTTACTGAAAATAAAAATAAAAAGTATCATAATAATAATCAAAACGTAAAAATGTCAGAAGGCAGCTCAAATGTAATATATAATACTAGACCTAGATATCTATAAAATAAAATTATGTTATTTTATAGAATAACATAATTTTAATTTTTGATTAACTAATTATGATTAACTAATTAATGATACGCAAATTTAGAATATATAGGCACAAACTCTTCATCATCACTATTTAAATTATCTTGTATATCACTATCACTATTGAAATTATCATACCTGATATGATAATCATAATTAAAATTACCAAATATCATATTTATAAAATCTCTACGCTTATTGTTGTTATCAATACTTAAAATAGTAAAATACCCATTATTCATGCGCTCTAAAATATTATTATATATTTCAGATATACTATTTAAATGTTTATTTTGAACCAAATTGATGTCATTATTTTCTTGTTCTACAGCAACTGTAGTTTGTAAATTACTATCATCATTTGATTTATTATGACAATTTTTACGGGTAACCTGCAACCAACTACTCATCTAATGAGATTTAATAATTTAAACTATATTATACATATATTATAGTTTAAGTTTTATATCATAAAAAATCTTAATTTGAAATTATATAAATAGAATGGATATCAACACACAACTCAAAAACAGCATAAGTAAATATGTATATTATGATAATTATATACGAGAATATAAGAAAAAAATAGACCCTATAAAAAATAAAAGGAAACAACTTTTAGATGAAATACTCTTTACAATTAAATCAAATAATATACCAGAATTGAATGTTAAATTGCCTGATGGTAATTTAGGATATATTGAAAAAGATATATCAGCCCCTATTAATAATAATTATATTAAGACAATGATTATAAACTATTTTATGGAAAATACTAAAGACCCATCACAAATAACCGCAGCACAAAATACAGCACAACATCTGATTAATTATATTTTAGATAGTAGACCTACCAAAAAATCAGGCACATTAAAAAGACAGTTTAATAAATAGATTCTTTACATACTAAGAAGAATTAATTCTATTTTATCATTTTCAATAATAGTGTTATCTATTGATTTATTTTTAATCGATGTATACACATTACTTCTATGAATTATATCCGATAATGGCGATTTTAATGGCCAACTATATACAACAATACGATATTTTTCATCTGATTCTTTAATTATAGTAACAAAACCAGGAGCATTATCTCTATCATTTGATGATGATGCTATTTGTTTTAGAATATTAAGAAAAATATAAACATTATGCATACCCATTATATTGATACATCCTTTAGTATTATCTAAGCTACTATCATTACATAATTTTATATTTTCATTGTCATATAAACTATTAGGTATTTTAGTTAAAACTCGTTCTTGTTGCATTGTGCTTATTAAAAGAGGGCTATCATTTCTAAATGTAAACCAATCAATATGTTTAGGCATTTTTTTACACAAGTTTGTTCGGTCACTTCCATTTTTATCTCTATACATAAAGTTGCATTCATCATCATACATACATAAATTATTACCTTCTCTACAGTAAGCATTAGTATTTAAACATTCTGTTGATTTTGAGCAACTTTGTAAATTTGGAATGTGAGCTTTTGTTTGCATTTCTAATCCCATATTCCGTATGGATACCGCTTTTACTAAAAATGTATTAAGATTAATGTATTCTGTATCATTAACTGGGGTAATAGTATCATTTTTTTCTTGATACCAAATACCATCAATCCCTTTCGAATATAATATATTATTCATATTTAATAAAAGACTAAAAATAGTATAATAAGGTAGATTATTTTTTTCTACAAAATTGTTATTATTAATTGTATAATTGTAATTATTAAATTTAAGTGCGTCATTATCACCTTTATTATAGACAAATATACCTGATTTTTTTAATTTATCAAATCTTACAACTTGGGTATTTAAATAAGATTTAATTTGTTTTAGTTTATCAGGTTGAACCATTTCATAATAATTATCTTTAATAAATCTAAGATATTCTTGATTGGGAAATTTCACATATAATAATCCATCACTATCTTTTATAAAAGAACCACTTTGTAATGTAAGGCTAAAATCATTATATGTGAATGGTTTTTTATTGGTTGGTTCATAATAAGTATCAGCCATAACTTTATTTTCCGTAATATAATATAATAATTTTTCGTCAATAGATTTACTTTGCGCATCAGACATTGCTTGTAATTTTATATTATTATCAGTTGATTTATCATTAACCCACCTACCTGTTTTTGTCTTAAAATAAATTTTGTTATCATACTGCATTATTGTAATAAATTCTAATGTGAGTTTTATTGTATTATTGCTATCTTTATCTGATTTTATAATAGAATATATGTTATTATCTATTGAATATAGATATGTTAATTTATTATCTTGCTTTATATTTAGTGGAATAGTATCAGAAGGTATATAATAAAAGTTTTCGTAATGTTGTAAAACAGGGGTTTCTAAATTATTTATAAAAGACTTGCGTTTTATCATTGTATTATATAGTTTATTTAATTCACTAATAGTGTTAGATTCATATATTGGATTAAATGTGTTATTTCTAACAAATATCCAATTATATGATTGTGATAATATATATATATTATCATTTAAAAGTAATATTACTAAAGCATCTTGATTAACATCCTCTAGTTTTTGAAGAGTTTTATTAGATATAACTAATTTGCCATTTATAATACTGTATTCATATATTTGTGAATTTATTGTTTTTTTAATTGGAAATATATCATTATTAATGTGAAATGTTGGAATAATATTTATTAATTTTGAACCAGATTTATTAAGAGATGACCTTAATATCGTTAATTCTTTTACATAATATTCTAATTTACCTATTTGTGTGTTATCTGTAATCATTGTCCAAGAATTATTTTTATCTACATACCATGAATTATTTTGTGTATTAAATGCATAAACATTATCCATAAATTTAATAATAAGCGATGCATTACTTTTAAGAGGCGCTTGTTTTGGGTCCATTGTTTTTTTCCGTATTAATTCTGGTTCTTTATTATTATTAGGATAGAGTAAATATGTATATTGACCCAATACAATAGGATTACTATCACCAAGAACATACATATTATTTAATTCAGTTTCTGATATATTTGTTTCGTGACAATTTTTTGACCTAAAATCTTTAGCGATAGTTAATAGTTTAGGTGAGTCAATTGCATTTCTATTTATTTCTGTTATAAATTTATTATTCATATGACATTTTTCTTCGTCAGTAATTGAGTTATTATTTATCATATCATAATATTTACCTAATAATTGTGATTCATTTTTATTATATATATATGCTTCTTCTGTTGACATATGCTCATTTGGTCGATTATGTAGATAAATTTTAAAAAGTATTAATACTACTAATAATAATAATATTATGTCGAATAACATTAGTATATTTTTAGTATATATTTAATTTTAATAATAATAATTTATTTATAGTTATATTTAAATTATTATTAAAATACTCAATAAATTAAATACTGAATAAATTAAGTGTAAATATATTTTTTCTTTTCGAATAATGATATATATTAGTTAAAATGGCTATAAATAATATAGATATTATACCTTTTGGTAATATAATTGGTAAAGATTTTTATGGTATTACAGCATATTCATGCTATACTAAGGACAATAATGAAATTCGATATGAAAAATCATATATATTTAAAAATATATTTAGTGGAATAAAATGGGAATGCGTTGAGTTTATTAGAAGATGGATGATTATTCGATATTCGATTACTTTTCAAGAATTAGATAATGCTTATAGCATATTTGATTTACCATATATTCGATTTACTAATCTAATTACTGGAGAAAATATACCATATATAAAATATAATAATGGTTCTATCGGAAATTTAATTCCAAATATAGGCTCTATCATTATTTGGGATAAATTTGGAGAACATCCTTATGGACATTGTGCTATTGTTTCAAAATTAGATAATAGTTATATATATATAAGCGAGCAAAATTGGCATAATAAAAAATGGCAAAATTATTATTCACGCAAAATACAATATAAAATTGGTTTGGGTAATTCGGTGTATTTAATAGATAATAATGAATTTAATGTTCCTATATTAGGATGGGTCTCTTTAGAAAATTTAGAAAGAAATATATTTTACGGTCAATTTGATACAAAATATATCATATAACGATATTTTCAACTTGCAACAGTATTTTTCAAAATATTTTTTTTATTTATAATAATTAATATATTTTAGTTTATTTATTGAACCTTATATTGTGCGAAATGTTTGATGTTTTAATATTTCTAAATTATATGATTTTAAAGAATTCTAGGATACATCTTAATCAAATATTCAAAGTCTGCTAGTATTTTTTGATAAACATATCAACATTATTATTACGGGCCAATACATAGAGTTCTTTCATGAAGACAAGTATATGTTATAGTTTTTTTCAAAATTTTACGGCCTATGTTTAATTAATTAATGAATAGAAGGTGGGTCTTTTTTGTATGAATGTATATGCTTTAAACCTTACGGTTGAGACTTAATATCATATTTGTTATTAGATCGTTTTCTGCGATTTACGCTATTTTTACGGTTTGAATGTAACATTATTATATATATTATTTTTGTAAGATGATTGTTTACAATAAATATAATAATTTTAAACAATCAATTGAATCAAGTATCCCGAGCTTAAATAATTTCTTTTGATTATATAATCTTTAATCTGTGTTTGTGTATAATTCCAGAAATGCCCCCCCATTCCATTGTGCCAAGCATTAAATTCTCTTAATTTATTACAATAGTTGTTAATTATCTCAATTAAAGCGTATTGTGTAAAATCATACATGTTGTTTTAAATATTATTAAATTACAAAAAGCTAAAACTATTTTGTTTTAATAATAGAATCTACTTTATTTTTTTCAATTTTAATATTAGAAGGATCTTTTGATTTATCTGTTTTAGATGTAGTTATTACCGTGGTATTATTAATAGTAATAGTATCCTTTTTAAAACTATATTTTGACCATTGATGAGGATTATAGGGCTCTAATTTAATTGTACCTTTATTAAGATTTTTCTTATATTTTTCTAGAGATTCACGTTCATATTCATTAAACATATCAATATTAAATATTGTATCCAATGAGCTATACATTTTTTCTTCTGGTTTTATGCCAAAGCAATTTATACCTAATTTTAAATTGTCTGAATTAGCAAAATTACCACCGTTTAATCCTTTTTTCCCACTACATACAGTATTTTCAGTATCTTCACTCAATGGATAATATCCATTATTATCATCGGCCCATCCATAATTACACCAATTTGCTCCTTCATTACTTGCAATTTCAATTTGAGATTTAGTTGCAACATCTCCATTAAAAAGTGCTTTACATACCTTATTTGCATCATTTTTAGTGAATATATTAGATTTAACAAGATATACTTCTTTCTCTGTTTTATTAGTATGTGTATTATTTACATCATTTTTATTTGTTTTTAATTGAATTACATCAATATTTTTCTCTTCATTGGAAATGTCACTTTCTAATTTTTTAAGTTCTTTATTTAATTTTTCTATCTCTTTATCGATATCAGATGTATTCATGGGTATATCATTATTTTCATTTTTAGGTTCAGACTTAATTGTAGGTGAAGGTGAAGGTGAAGGTGCATCTACCGGTTTAACATCTGTAATTTTTTTATTCAAGCTACTATTATTTAGGTCATTTGTAATATTTCTTGTTATTTTATTTAAATCATCTTTAACTTTAATTTCAAAATCTTTACTGTCTTTATTATGACTGATAAGTTTTTTAATTTTATCCCAAGATAAATAAACATTTAAAGCTACCGATACTATAATTAAAAAAACTCCTATATAAACAAGTGTTTTTATTTCCATATATGTTATTATATCATAAAAAATATGATAAATCAATTAAATTACTCAAAAAAACTAAGGTTTATTTGAATAGTTTAGAAGTCTGCAATATTATACCCATATATCTATTATATATAACCCATGTACCCCATATAACCCATGTGCCTGCGAAAATGTGTTAGTATATATTTTAAAAAAAAATGGTTGGTAAAAATGATAGTGTCAAAATGGTGTGCTCAATAAATATTGCAATTAATATGTTAAACAAATCCTTTAGTTTTTAAGTATTTTGTTTTCATTTATGCATTTTATTTGCTTTTGTTTTATTATCATTTTTGTTTGATTTGGTTTTATCATTTTGTATTTGGTTTTATCATTTTGTATTTGGTTTTGGTTTTATTATTTTGTATTTGGTTTTGGTTTTATTATTTTGTATTTGGTTTTGATTTTATCATTTTGTATTTGATTTTATCATTTTGTATTTGATTTTATCATTTTGTATTTGATTTTGGTTTTACCTGCGATGCGTAATGTATAAATTTGGCTGTGTGTAGCAAATCTAGCTACGATAAATTGTGCATTATATCATATAGCTGTATGTAATCTAAGATTTACATATTAAATCTCTTTTCAGACTACTATTGAATATTAATATATTCAAATCTTTATATCCTTTTAAAAGATAATAATTAATTCCGTAATTAAAATGATTATTAATTTATTTAGATAATATATTCATTTTTTTTTAGTATACCATTATATAGAAGAATTTAAATGGCTATTCAAAAAATTATTGTATCTAAAATTATAAGTGATGAATTTATGCTTTTAAAATACGGTGAATACTTTCCTTCATCACATTATACACATGTAATTCGCGATGATACCGATGTGTATAAAGAAAATGGTGATTTATTATTAAAATTTAGAAAAGGGGTAATACCCTATGAATTATGTAAAAAAGCAGTTGAAAGTTATAAAAAAGCATCAATGAAAAAACATGAAAATAGAGGCGCTTCTGCTGGACCACTTGACAGAGATAAAATGCCAAATTATGTTGGTCAATTTGTAAATGAAGGGAAATATAGAACTCATTATATAAGTAGTGTAAGTGGAATACCTAGTAAACAATATGTTAGTAATTTAAGCCCTAGTAATATTATTGGATATTATGACAGACCCGATAGAAACACTAAGAACAAAGGACCTCCTTGCCGACTAACTAGTTTTAATAGAGATTTTCCTGATAAATGGGAATCAGCTTTACCTTTTATACAATATATTGACAAATGTTTTAAGACATATGTTCCAGACCGCTATGCAATTCAATATCAAAGAGCATCAGAAGTGCCGCAATTTCAAATAGATAGCACATCTTTTTCTACAGTTACCATTAATTATAGTTGGAGAACTGCATTACATAAAGATGCGGGGGATTATCATCCTGGATTTGGAAATTTAATTGTATGTGAAGACGAAGAAAATCCACACACCTATAGTGGAGCTTATACGGGGTTTCCACAATATGGTGTATGTGTTGATGTCAGAGAAGGCGATTTTTTAGCAATGGATGTTCATGAATGGCATTGTAATACCGAATTTATTCCTACAAATAAAGAATTATTTCAAGAATATAGTCAAAATAATGAAGAATATAAAAATAATTGGCATTTTAATAGACTATCTGTTGTTTGCTATCTAAGAGAAGGAATGCTAAGATGCAAAGGTTTATAAATATTTTGTTAGTTTATTTTATTAAAATAACAAATTAATTATATAATAATAATTTAAATAATGATTATCTTATTTTCTATACACAGAATATCCCTTAATTCCACCTACACCTAACACCGCAAATGATATCCCTGCAAAGGGTCCAGCTAATACACTAATAGGTATGGATATCATAATAACACCAACGGAATACATTATTGTTTTTTTATTTGCCATATTTTTTTTTATTTTTTCAATTTCATCTAAATCAGTTTGAGTAATAACGACATATTCATGTGCATTATCAATACTATCTTCAATAACATTAATAATACCCTTTTGGTTAACAACTAAATCTTGAACAGTATTAAAAATTTCAACAAGCTCTATCACTTCTTTTTCTATTTTTAAATCTTCTTCGTTATAATCTATATTATTAATTATATGTTGCGTATGATTATCATCTATATTACTCACTATATCTTGACTATGATTATCATTATTATTAAAGTCTATTTTTTGCATATTATATTATATACTATATTTATTTTTTAAGCAATAACATATATCTTTTCATTTTTAGGTATTTCACTTTTATTTATTTTATATTGATTAAATACAGGTTTATTAACTTGTTTTATAGGCATACTATTATTACAATATTTTGCAATATAAATATATAATTGGAAGTCAGCATCATCTCCATTATCCGTCCCAAATTGACTATAAATATTACCACCATTACTCATATTTGTCCAATCAATTAACATCTTATAAAGTTTTGACTTTTTATTTATTATATTAGCATTGTTTAATATTTCATATGCAAGTAGAGCTAAATCAAAGTTAGGATTTGGATTAATTTTATTTTTTTGATTATTTATACTACTTTCAAATCGATACATATCTCTACAATCACCTACACCAGTATACTCTAAATTATTTAATTTTACTCCATTATAATTCATTGTTGCTCTATTCCAATCAATTATTTTAACCATTTTACCAAAAGTAGGCACTTTATAATAATTATTTTTATAATAATAATATATGTATTTTTGTTTTGTTTTTTTAAACATTATATTACCAAGATGTAAGTCATTATGATATAATTCCCAAAAATTATGTACAACTGATAATGCCGCAATAGTTTGAAATAAAATAGATATAATATTATCTTCAAAAAAAATAGTTTGGTCATCAAGACTATTTTCATAATTTACTAGCTCTTCTTCTATAAAATCGCCAAGGTCATAATCCATAACTTCCGTCGCCATTAAACATACAGGAAAATTATGATATTGAACTTTATATTTATCAATATCATGATGACATATTGTATTATATAACTCTGATTTATATACACCGTTATTATCCTCAATAAAATCATCAAATTCTGATTTATTTGTAAATTTATTTGTAAATTTACTAAAAACAGTATTGTAAACTCCATAGAAAAGAGGGAAATGCGGTGATATACCATCCTCTACTAATCTACTACATAAAAAATGACTAAATATGTCAATATAACTTGGATTAGAAAAATTATATAAAAAATTAGAAAGCTCTTGATTATAAAAACTAGGATATCGTGAGCTATACTTTGCGCGTGTAAATTCCATATTATTTAAAAATACATCAGGATGTATAATAGGTAATTCCTTTATAAAAATTTTTCGTTTTAAATATTGCCCATTATGTTTAATCAGACTAAAATATATATTACCATGCTCAAATACCTTTTCTAAATGTTTATATATATGTAGAAGTCGATATTTTGAATTTAATATACTATTACTATGAATATTGGTATTTAGTAAATTTGAATTATAAAAGTAAACATCAACTGTATTAATTTTAAAAAAATTAAATAAATTTTTACAGATATGGTCTAGGTCGGTATGGTCCATAAGACCAAGTGTTATATTGGGACGTGTTAGTTTCATTTCTAAAGAATTATTATTTTGCTTATATATTGGTTTTTTTGTTATAGTTAAAAAGGAGCCATTTATATTCTGACCAACAACCCGCATACTTATATGTATTTAATTAGAACATTTTTTTTAAATATAAACTAATGTTTTAATTATTATAATTTAACATAATAAAAATATTAGAGCCTTTTAACTAAAATTTTAGTTTTACTCTTTGATTTATTAATAGATAATATGTCATCATTATTTTCATCATGTGTTTCCTCTGCAAAATTGTCTTTATGATATTTCCAATATTCTTCCGCCCCAATTTTAAAATCATCGTGGATTTCGGCTTTATAATAAAATACTTGGTCTTCAAGTTTATTTGATTTACTATTTGTATTTATAACTAAACATTCATAATTTTCAGTGCATTGGTCCATAACTTGACAAAATACATCAAAATTACCAAATACACCAGCAAAATTTTCAAATATTTTACGACGATTTTGAACATATGGCTCTCTTAAAATAAATACATAATCAATATTTGTGCGTAATAACGGCGGTATTCCTAACACATACTGCATAGTAATAATAAAAAGTAAGTCTTTGTGTCGCCCATTCATAAAAAAAGCTTTAATATTTATATCCTTAGTCCAACTATTATCATAGAGACAATCATCTAAAAGGCAAAATGCTCGTGCATCAATTAACGCTGGCACGCGCTCCTTATTCCATCTAACTAAATATTTACCATTATTCTCTTCCTTCACTTCTTTGATTTTATCTTTATTTAGATTGTATTCATTCGCATTTAAAAAACATTCTTTGCGTTCTATTTCATATTCAACATCACAATTTCGATTACCTATCTTACATCGATCTTTCCAATCAAAATCATATGGTATTCTATCTTTAACCTCTTTTTTTTGTGCTTCAATTACTTTGTTCTGTCGTTTATGAACATTCGCTACTAATTCTGGCGAAAATTCATAATGTATAAATAGACTGGGGGAAAATTTACCATAGTATCCACTTGCACTTTCTGTGCCAGAAATAATTGTACCAATAGGCATATCTCTTTTATGATATAGACAATCTTTTACCAAAAATGATTTTCCAGTATTTCTTCTACCAATAAATACTAAAACGCTATCATCTTTTATTGATGACATATCGAACTTTTTCATCTGTAAATTCATTATCCAATATATATATATTATTAAAGTATGATTTTTATAATAATAAATAGACGTTTAAATCCTATAATATTTTAAGCTTTTACTACGATTATTTTGATATAATATATTTTATAATTTATGTTATATCAATTTATATCAATTTATTATATCAATATAATATTTATTTAATTGCTTACAAAAGTCTCTCGACATCTGATATGCCCCCGAATATCTATAAATATAACTTATTATTTTACGAATGTATTCTTTATTTATGGGTTGATTATCTAATATATTTAATTCATTATTAAAAGTAATATTTCTAAATTTTATCATAATGGACACAAGAGCAGCTAATGATACGCTAAAATTATTGCAAATAAATTCGATATGCGTAATATTATACATGTATACAGTTTTAATGAGTCTATTTGTTTTATGAATAATATCAATAAGACTATTTTTTTTCTTTAAATCATAAATATCTATATTTTTATTAAATGTAGCTATAGAAGTTATAACTCTTATTGAAACCATATTTGGATGTCTTTGGTCCGAAACAGATTGCTCTATAAATATAACTTTACCTTCTAATAATGTTAACATATTTGTATCACTAGTTTTATTTTCATGCAATACTATAGATTTAATAGTATTAATAAGAATATTTTCATCAATACAATCTATATATAATTTCGGATTTTTCCAAAATAAATCAGCGGTAAGCCCCATTGACCACATCTCTTCATCATCGCCAGCACCTAAAATATAATTAAATTGACGGTCTATTTGATTTTCAATAAACACACTGTCATTATTTCCAACAGATAAACATATCAATGGAATGCTGTTATTATCTAATATATTGGTGTACAGCTCTTCATTAAATATATCAAGAGATGAAACAAACATTGGAGATAATCGCTTATAACCAGATGATACAACCCATTCAATAATATTAGATTTGGTTGTATCATCTAAAATATTTTCTAATTCATTAACCCATCTATCGCTATTTTTTTCTAAACATGCTATTAAATTGATTCGTTCTGTAGCCGGTATAAATCTAGATAGTTGAATGCTAATTTTATTTACATTTTCAACTTTAAATAATTTATCTATATACATATTTATAATAAATATCCATATAGGTAATGTTTTTGATAGTGCGTCTGGATATATTTTACGACGATTTGTAGTCGAATCAACAACTATAACCGCACGATTTGTAAATGCATATTTCAATAAATCAATGTTTAATCGTCTTGTATTAAAATCCCATTGATTATTGTGTCCATCAGTCGATTTAAAATAACAAGTTTTCACATTCGGGTCCTTGCAATACCATTTACCACATCTTAAATTTGCAACTAATCTTGCATCAGGTAACATCTTGCATAAATTATCAACTATATCACTGTCATAATATATAGATTTCAATCTATTTAAATTGGTTTTTTGCATAGAATCCAATTGGATATATATATATTCTAACTTTTTATAGTAATTAATATATTACTTCAAATTTATTTAATCTTAAAAAAAATCTGTCTTTTTTAAAATTAGATTTAACACCCCACGGGAGGCTCGAACTCCCGGCCTCGAGATTAGAAGTCTCGCGCTCTATCCAACTGAGCTAGTAGGGCCATAATAATAAATATCGATCCATCAGGGAATTGAACCCCGGTCTGCAGCGTGACAGGCTACCGTGCTAACCACTACACCAATGAACCTATGAAACCAATAGTTACCGTATATATAATAATGTATATTATCTTTATATCATTTTAATTATTCTATTTATAATTTACTATATACTAAATAATTCATGCTATTTAAAAATGCAAACCTATTTAAAAAAAAATTTTATCTATATTAATATTGTAATTATTTGAGATAGCGTTTACTTTGTTTGCGCTTACTTTGTTTGCGCCTGCTTTTAAACCCACCATGACGCATTCTCATATCTTCAATATATGCGGCAGTTATATCCGCTTGCATTTGTTCTGGTGTTTGTTGGTCTAATTTTCGTTGTATTTGCACTATATGTTCATCAGATGCAAGTGGTAAAGCATCTGTTATTTCGTTTGTTCGTTTGTGTCTATAATACATTATAGGTTTACCATTTGGTCCTTTTTTATCACTTGAAAAACTTTCCCAATCTAATGATTGCCATTCAGTTTTTGGATAATAAACGAGCATGCTATTTTTTTCGTCCCAAGTGCCTCTGGGGCGGTCATCTTGCCTGCATTTTCTACCCGAACCGCATATTCCAACATAATATGGGTTTTGAAATTTATCATGGTGTTGGGTCCATCCATGCGGCAATGCATCTTTATCTGGCGGACAAGGAGGACGCGTTGCTTGAACGAGGTTTCGGGTTTCATTAATATACATAGTTTTTCCATCTATAGTGACTTCCTCCCATCCAGATGGAAGCGGTCCCAAACATGGTGTCTTTCTAAATCTTTTAAAGAAATCCATTAAATTATTATATATTATATAAATATTTATATTATATATATATATATATATATAGCACAATTCAATTAGAATAAGTATTAAAAAAATTGAATTGCTTTTAGTTCGGATTCGATTATAATACAAGACGATGACAATGAAACCCGAAAATAGTGAAACCAAATACATATACGGATATGACGATGAAGGAGTAAGATGCAGACATAGTGAGGAAGACGGGTGGGAGCCAGTTGAAGAATACTGCCTAAACTGCGGAAAAGGAGCTGGAGATTGCGACTGCGGCCAATACCAATGCGGGCGCTGGTTTTGTGAAGACATAGGCGAATGGCAAAATGCCGACCCAGAGACAGATGAAGACCAATAAGGCACTTAGAATAGTAGGGGTCTATTTCATTTTTAGTCGTCTAGATAATTTTCGGATACCATATTTTTTTTACTCATTCTTCTAACTTTACCTATGGATTGTGAGGTATGGCTAAATCCACCCGTTCTCATGGAAGCTCCACTTTGAAGATGTGTCAGTATTTGAACTATAGCAACACCTTTATTATTAAAAAGTGGAGGTATATTTTTTGAATATGTACATATTAAGTGATCTTCTGCAAATGATGGTAATAACTGTTTTATCAATTCTACAAAATACTCCTTATACGGATTTGTATCTAATGTTTCCGTTTTTTTATTAAGAATTTGGACATTTGCTAAATTATTAGAAGTTACAATATAGACACGGTCAGGACCAATTTCTGCAAACATCCGTTTCAACAATGTTAAACGCCCATTCGGAGGTTCCTCACCAATATAATCAGAAAAAATATATTTAGCATAATCTGGAATTAGTTGTGAAATGTGTCCTTTTACTTTTCGATCACCAAATGCAAATGATACACCTTCAATTTGGGATAACAACATATCAAAGTCAAAAAAATATACACGCACTTTTGGATTACTAGAATTAGTTTCAAAATCAATTATTTGCTGAATCATAGGTATTGTTATGCCATTTCCTATTGCAGATTCAGTAATTACACTTAAATAATCTCTGAATGAACCTTTAGCTGCTAATGCTTTTTTAATAGAATATCTTTTAGGATTTGGTATTTTAATTTTACTACCACTTTCATCATATAATTCAACTTCTCCAGGTGGACAATGAATTGCGATTAGCGGTATTCCTGTCGCAGTTACAGCATCATTGACAGCTGCAATAAACTCAGGTTTGTCGTCAAAAAATAAATGTGTTCTGGAATCTATACTTGAAATATCAATACCTGATACAGATGCGGCTGACGCCATTTATTGTATATATATATATATATATAATAAATTAATTCTAGAATGCCCAAAAATTGGGCTGGACAGGTGTCATCAAAATTTGGTAATAGTTAAATAGTAAATATAATATAGTAGTTTATCCTTAATTAAAAAAAATTGATAAAATAAATATTAATTAATACTATAATATTAGTCTAAAGTTTAGTTACATAAAAAAATGAGTGCAGATATGCAAATTGAAAGTAGTGGTAGTGATATTACGAATTGTCCAATGGAAAATTCGGATGTAGCGATTAAAGAGGTTCATACATCAAATGTAGTGATAGCCATAGATACAAGTGGCTCAATGGAAAGATATCTAAAAAAAGGGATAGAAACTTTTAATAGTGAAATCCTTGCATCACAGCAAAAAATTTATGCAGATGCCGTGGATATTAAAGGAGTTGCAACACCAGATGAGCTCTGTCTTATGACATTGATATTTTTCTCAGGTAGTCACGATATACATGTTGTTTTTCAAGATGTGCCAGTGCAAAATGTTAAGCCAATTGACTCACTTTTATATTCCGCTCATGGAATGACCGCTTTGCGTGATACCATTGTGCTTTGCGACCAACTTAAACTAAAGTATCCTGAACGCAAAACTATGCGATTCTTTATTACCGATGGTGAAGATACCGATTCCAAAGCAAGGCATCACCAAGTTAACGAAATATTTGCAAAATACGAAAAGAGTAAAATTGAAAATCCAGATTGTGCACATAGTGCCACCTTTATTGGTTCAAACCAAGATGCTATTTCAAAAGGAGCATCGATGGGACTTCATGCATCATCTGCACTTACATACGATGACGATAATATCGGCGATGCGATGACTTCTGTTGGAAGAATGCTTTCGCGCGTAGCCACAGGTATCGACCAATCACCTATGGTATCTGAGCAAGATAGACAAGAATCTTGTCCTATGTCATATCATAGCACCCCAAATGACTACGATATAATTCAAACTGATGACCTACAATAAATTATGGAATTTTTCTTAAAATCTATTATATCATAAAGTTATTATAATAAAAAATATATATTATTTATAGTGACCACTTTTTCTATTATAACTGTTTTTTTATTATAATACCTTTATATTATAACTAAATTAATTATCCAATCCGGGTAATGTGACCTTCCGAGCACCTTAATAGTTTATCGGTAATAGCCTTATCTAAGTCACTATCCTTATCTGCGAATTCTTCTAAATTTTTAACTGATATTATAATACCCTTTGCACCAGAAACTTTTTCGGCAAGTCGTAAAACACTATATATATTTTTGGCAACATCAACTATAGATGCCCCTAAATCATAATAAATAAGGCATTTATCATTGAATTCATTTAGAGAGCCATTGGCGCCAATTATGACATAATTATATAAATCCATAGGGTCAATTGTATGGTCTGCATCCGAATTCTCAATATATGCTGGTATAGTAGGTGCGTAATGTCTGAATAATTGACCTGGACAATCCATAGCTGTTTCATCATTGCCCAAACGAACATAATATTCTAAATCAAACGTCATATTATGTGCCTCTAAAATTCGTTTAATTCTATTTCCACCAACTAATCCGGTGCGGAGAACTGTAACCTTTAAGGAACCAAATACATTTTCTTCTAATTTTATTACAGATGATTCAATGCCGCACCGTGAAAATCTATTTTCTGAATCATCTAAAATGCCTAAATTACGATTATGAAAATCGTTAGCTACATGTTGAGCTGTATATGGTGAGCAATGTCCAGATATATTGGCGCTTGGTGCAGCAATTAGACATGAGCACTCGTTTATTAGTGCAAGAGCTACGCTATCATTGGGCATCCTTACACCAACAAAGCTTTTACCTGCAGTAACTTCCTTGGGCACTATATCTGATGCTCGTAATACTAGTGTTAATGGTCCAGGCCAGCACTCTTTTGCAATAAGCAGCATAGCATCTAATTCTAATTGTGTCAGATTTGTTATTTTTGAAAGTTGAGACATTTGTGAAAAGTGTAAAATGATTGGATTATTATTGGGTCGTCCCTTCCATTCAAATATTCTATTAACCGCATCTGGATTTAATCCATCGGCACCTAATCCATAAACAGTTTCTGTTGGAAATGCGACCAAGCCGCCTGACATGATTTGCCTTTTACATTGGCGTAATGCTCTTTTATTAGGAGTGTATATAGTAGGATATTGTTGCATTTTGGAATATAATATAATAATTATAGTTGCTATATTTATTATCAATTTTTTTATATCTTATTAAAAAAAAAAACTACAATAGATATTACTAATAATATCTATAACTTCTTAGGAAAGTTTGTCATTTTACCGCGTTGAAGTTGACCACAAGGTGATATAGTATTATCTTTTGATTCATAGCATAGATTATT
>Ga0209190_1000052_pt1 | contig 78982 bp, 59 predicted proteins | sample M_140205_XF_Meta_FD_187315 | JGI IMG/M metagenome (GOLD analysis project Ga0209190, IMG submission 187315) | Freshwater microbial communities from Lake Montjoie, Canada to study carbon cycling - M_140205_XF_MetaG (SPAdes) (version 2) | ecosystem: Environmental > Aquatic > Freshwater > Lake... | reverse complement strand
CCATTAGTGCCGCTGCAACTGACGCAACCACTAAAGCTAACGCTGCTCAAGCTGCTGCCATTAGTGCCGCTGCAACTGACGCAACCACTAAAGCTAACGCTGCTCAAGCTGCTGCCATTAGTGCCGCTGCAACTGACGCAACCACTAAAGCTAACGCTGCTCAAGCTGCTGCCATTAGTGCCGCTGCAACTGACGCAACCACTAAAGCTAACGCTGCTCAAGCTGCTGCCATTAGTGCCGCCGCCGCTGACGCAGCCAGTAAAGTCTTAGTTGAGACAACTCGCGCCATTGCCATTGAAACCGGTTTGCGTGACGATTTGACCGCTCTCGACGGTCGTACTCCATCTAACGATTCTTTTACTGAACTTAAAACATATCTTATTGCACTTGACAACTATTTCTTTCACAATGAGCATAAGAACTTTCCACAACCTACCAGAACTTTTTGAGAATTTTTCAATAATATTATAAAAAATTGATAAATATTATTGTCTATTATTAAGCCAATATTTAAAGAAAAAAGTAATTCAAAAAATAAAGATAATTTCCGATAAATAAATAAAACCAAAATAAAAAATATTTTTATTATATTTTTTATTCATTCATATACCAATAACGCTATTTACATTCATTCATTACATTATGTTATTTTTTTAGTCAATAAGGTTCTGCACATGGGGCATGTTGTCTTCTGTATGACCCATTTCGCCAAACATTTCGAGTGGAAAATATGAGCACATTTTGTTTTTACCATTTCTTCTTGTTCTGCATTTAAACATATTGAACAACAAACGTTGCTGTCGTCACCATCACCATGACAATTCTGAGAAGATGCTTGAGCTTGAGACGGTGATACAACCACAACCACATGGTGTTCAACGTCAATATTGAACTTTTCAAACGTGGACGAAGCTGAAGCGACTACGACGGGTTCAACGACTTCTGCTGCCGCTGCTCCCGGTTGCCCATGATTGTAAATATAGTTGTTTATCAAATGGTTGTTGTAAATATTATGAATCAATTCAATATTTTCTCTTTCCGTTCTGTTCCTCACCAAGTTGTTTAACATATTATAATCATTGTAATCATTGATTATATTGCGACCGTTGATTCTATTATGATTGATATAGTCGAGTAAAAATTCTCGATTTGGCACTGGCTCCATTTTTCCCGCAATCAATGAAATGGTTGTTTATTAGATGAAATAATAAGCAATTCATAATTCAATTTAATAAATAAAAAATAATAAAAAATATTAAATAATTCAACGAAGTTTATAATAATAAATGTATTCATGCGCAGTTTTCTCTGTACATTCTTCGAAACTGCCTGCTATCTATAGACAAATCTTGGTTGTGCGCCAATTTGCAATAACAACGAAGACAAATCAAAACATCAACTTTGGAATTGTGCGCGTTATTAGGAATCTTCTTGAATAAATGGTTGTGCAGTTCCAAAAGCGTCGGATATTTAAAATAGACTGTTCCGTCACCACGTAATTTTTCAATTTTACATATTTCAACGGACTTTAGCATTGTACAAAATTCATTTTTGAACTGAAATTGCACATACGAATTGTCACCAGAATCAAAACCCTTGTTACGAATCGCCTCAACAATGAGAAGTCGCTTGTCGAATGAAATATTGTGACCAACGCAGCACTCACACGAGTTCAATGCGCGCTTAAACGCAAGCAGCGCATCAACTATTGGCACACCGCGATTGGAAATAACATCTCTAGATATTCCGTGTATTTCAACACTTTTAGGAGTTAGACAAACGCTTTCATCAATTTTTATAATTTCATCGTATTCTTCAACTATTTCACCCGCTTCATCATCGTAGACCATGAAACTTAATTGAACAATGTGCGGCCACTTTGATGTTTCATAAATGGATGTATTTCTACATTCAGGCAGTCCGGTGGTTTCTGTGTCGAAGCAAATTACGCGCATTTCGGTAATTGTTGTATTGTATTTGGTAATTGATTGTAGATACTTATCCGTAATAAATTATCAATTTTTTATAAAGTTCAAAATTTAAATTTTATAAATAAATTAAATCAAATGAAAAAAATCACATTTATAGATAAAATACTGTAGAAAAATATTAAATAATAATTAAATATTTTTTTTACAATAGATATTTATATTTATATATATATATTTATATACGTCATATTATATAATCTCTCGTAATGAACCTTGATAAAATCCATATATTTATAATATTACTACTAGCGCTGATATGTTCTTCGTGTTTAGGAAGTTTTATGCGCGAAGGTTATGAAAACGATGTTAAAACGAATGTAAACTCAGACACTTCTTCATCCCAAGTGTTGACTGCACGAAGAGGAGGTAAAGACACATACAAAAATTATGACGAGTTCAATGATGATTTACATAGAGACACTGTGGCATATTCTAATTCAAAACTTTCCAAAAATAAAAAAATAGAAGGTTACCATGATGATGATAATGAAGAAGACAATAATATTAATAGTTATGGAAATTTGAATAAGTATCCAAATGTTGTAATGAATAACATGTTGATGTCTCATAAAAATAAGTTCAAAAACGTTTCTGGTATTTCAGGTTCTCGAATACCGCCAGGAAGTGAAGACTTGTACATGTTGAAATCTGAAATTGTTCCTCCCGTATGTCCCGCGTGCCCTGCCGTAACAACTTGTCCGACAGAAAAAAAATGCCCGCCGTGCCCACCGTGTGCAAGGTGTCCAGAACCAGCATTTGAATGTAAAAAAGTCCCAAATTATTCTGGACAAAATGATTCATATTTACCACAGCCTGTAATGTCTGACTTCAGTCAGTTTGGATTATAATTATATTTGAAAACACATTAGAAAGAATATAATATTTATAATATATACTTGTTTAATATATTATAAAAATAAATGATTGGTCTTGGTTGGATAATGATGTATAATTCAATGGTTGAAAAATGCATTGATGATAATAATATAATGAATAATATTAATGGTAATAGAAAAAGCGAACTAAAAAATAATAATATAAATCTTAATAATATTATTGTTGTTAATAAGATATAGAAACTAAAAATGAATGTTTAATTAATAAGATTAATAGAATGCAAATGCAACTTGAAGTGGAAGAAATAGCATCAGAACAGTTGTCGTCATCGCAATATAATGATGACGCTCATAACAAATTTATGATGCAACAACAACAAATTAAAAATAAAGATGTAAAAAATGCGAATATTGCGCCGAGTTCCAAGATAGATTCATTGAAATATTTGAGAGATAAAATAGAGTTACTACCTGCGTTTCATCAAATTGAAATATTGAGAATTCTGCACACGAATAAAGTGACATGTAGTGAAAATAAAAATGGCGTTTTTGTGAATTTGACCTATGTTGGTCCAGATATAATCGATACAATTAGTGATTATATTATTTATGTTTATAAACAAGAATCGCAGCTCAACGAGATTGAAGAGAAAAAAATAGTCTTATCAAATCAATATTTTAAATAATTAAATAAATAAGATTAAATTAAGGTTTAAAAATAATTTCATTTAATATAATAACGTGTACACATCACATACAATATCTATTATATTAAATTTCTTACCTATCAACCTATCAACATCAACATATTAAAAAAATGGAAACTTTGAACCATGATCAATTAGAAGAGTTGATATCTTCATTACAAATGCATGTCATAGGAGTATCAAGTAAAGAAAAAGAAAAAGAAAAAGAAAAAGAAAAAGAAAAAGAAAAAGAGACAGAACGCAAGGAACAAGTGTCATATTTATTTAAAATTAAAGAAAAAGATAAAATGCTTTGGGCGTTTTATATAATGCTGCACGGTGAAGATGCGTATAAGTATTTGAAAACAAAGTTTGTCGCTGATAAAGAAGTTAGAATAAAGTCGGTGGAAAAACTTCAAAAAATGTCAAATGTTTTCAAACAGCATAAACTGAATAGGGGGAGAATTGAAGCAGAGTTATCAAGCGACGCGTTATTAACGTTGGAAGGTTTTTTTGGATTATGCATTATTCATAATCTCTCTGCAATCTTTATAAAAAAGAATTGTTATTGTGAACTATACGGTGTTGGAGATTCTGATAATCCGTATTTGATCGAGGAAGGTGAAAATGGAATTGGCATACATGTCTTTAAAAGGAAGGAACTATCGGGTGAAATGGCGAGAGATGTTAGAAAAACAAAATGGAAAATGGAGAATGTCCTTGCGCCAATCAAATCTATATCGTCATATACTCACTCTGAACTACTTGAAATATATGATAAAGTAATGTCAATATCAAAAGAGTCAAAAGAGTCAAAAGAGTCGCAGCATGTCAAAGAAAAGAAAACCAAACAATATTTATATGATTACATATGCGAGCAATTTACATAAATTTTGCATTTTTATTTTGTTTATAATTGAATTAATTTAAATATATTTTTTTTAATAATCAAATAAATACAATAATATATAACATAATGGATGGTAATATAATTATTATTAGTTTAATTGCTGTATTTTGCGGGATTTTTGCGGGTATGTTGGGGTCGCCGGGTTTTACATTGATTGTTCCATTATTAATGATAACAGGAGTTTGTCCGAACTTTAGTGTAGCATTAGGTATATTTTTTATAGGGGTCATTTTACCAGATTTAGTTAATGCCATTAGATATTTTTTTGAAAATAGAAAAATCATTGATATTAAATTAACTATTATATTTACACTAATATTTGCTGTATTTTCAAGTACATCACTATATTATTCAAAATATATATCTGATAAAAAAAAAATGTATATTGCAGCATTCATTCAGATATTTTCAGGATTATGGTATTTTTTATATGCACGAAATTTATAATTTTTAATTACTTTTATTCAATTTCACATTTTTACTTACATATTATATATTTTTATATAATATGTATTGGTGTTGATTATCTTAGTTGATGAAATAATGGAAAAATCAAAATCAATACATGATATAATGATTTATTTACTATTTTTTTCATATATGTGTACAACTCTATCAATGTAATCATAAGTTTCTAATTTACATAAAGCATGGGCTTTAAAATTTTCTGCACATATACATTTATATTTATTTTCATCAAATAATAATTTTTTAATTATTTCTAATTCTTGTTTTCTCTTAACATGTGTTTCAAATAATATATATTTTGGTTTAATTGTGTTTACTGTATGTGAAATAATATCGATTGAAAAAGAATTACCATAACCACCAATTGCAAAAACATCATAATAAACATTTAATTTATTGATAATAGATGTGTTACATAAATCATCTACGATAAAATTATAATTTTCAATATTATATTTTTTAAATTCCACATTATTTTTTTTAATTAAATCATCATCAATATCAACCCCCGTGAAAATTATATTTTTTTTTTCATACAATATTTTAAAAGAAACTTCACAATGACCACAACCATATTCTAAAATAGAATTTATGTTTTGTAAATATTTTAGAAAATACTTATACAAAATATAAGGTCTGTCTGTTTTAAATCCTGTAAAATTATGCCATTTTACTGTTTTATCATTGGTTATATTTGATTTTTCGTTTATATCAAATTCAATATTTGAAGATACATAGTCATCATATAATATATCTGAAATTGTTTTACATGGATTATTATATACTTTAAAATATTTATCAATTATCTTCATTCTATCATCATGTTTAAAATCATTTTTATTTATTACTAATTCATTCATTATGGAAATTAATTCTTCTTCATTTGTTACTTTATAATAACATTCTTCAAAAATTTTTGAATTTGTATTAAATACATTATGTTTATGTGTATAAATTATAGGTTTACCGGTTGATAAAAATTCGGTCATGAATGATGAAGCATCAGATATCATAATATCAAAATCCATAAACATATCTTCATAATTGTCAATACGTTCAATAACAAATTTTTCACATTTAAGTTCATTCATTTTATCTAATATTTTACTATTTGTTAATGGATGTGGTCTATAAGTAATTTTTATATTATCATGTAATTGAATTAATTTTTTAATTGTATTCAAAAAAATATGAGCTGTATTCCCATCATCATCTGACCATCTAGTATTATATATGATATTATATTTTTTATTATTTATTATGCAATTATCATCACAGTTATAATAACCATCTATTATTTTAGGACATCCTGAAACAAAAACATTGTCCTCATTAAAAAATTCTAATTCAGTTTGTTTTGCAAAATTAATAAAATCATTTTTATTATGTTCAGATTCATGAAATGACATATATACATTTCTAAAAAATGTAGTATTAAAAATAATATTATATATAGACTGACCCCAAGTATTATAACCATATGAAACATACATTATTTTAACTTTATTTGATATATTACTAAAATTAAACGTAAAATGATCCTGATATGGTGTTAAAAAAAATATATAATTTAAATTTAATGAATCAAAATTACTATTTTTTCCAATTTTAATAATTTTATATAATTCTGAATATTTATTATAAAACTTATCATTTTCAGACAATATAATTGGATTAAACTTTTTTGGAAATTTGCGCATATAATTATATATATTTATTAGACTTGAAACTGCAATATTATTATCGAGATTTGGTATTACAAATCCTATTATACAAGTCATTGTTATTTTCTTGTTATGATAGTATTATGATAGTATTATGATAGTATTATGTATATTATATTAGTTATATTAAAATTTTAGAAACGAAAAATCAATTTTCCCTAAACATTATTTACTTTGTTTTGTATTTTATTTTTAATCATTGTACTTGAAATATTTTCTGTTCGTGACTCAACAATAATTTCAACATTGTTATTATTACAATAATCAATATTAATTAAATGCTCATTGTGATTTCCATATTCAGGACCAATTACTAATATATTAATTTCAAAATTTTTTATAATGTTTACCAAATTTAAACTTGTGTATGAAATTACATGTTTTGTAATGTTTAAATTTTTTATAAATTCAATACGTTCGTCGGTAGTTAATGTTGGATATTGTTTTTTTGTTTCAAATATACTTTGAGAACCTTGTACTGCTACATGTAAATCATAATTTTTATATTTATTTAACAAATTTAAATGACCAATATGAAATAAATCAAAACTTCCAGGTATTAAAACATTTTTTTTTTGACGTAAAAAATCAAGATAATTAAATTGTTTTTCTTGTAAATTACAAGTAAAATATTTATCAAGTTTGTTATAACAATTAATATAATCATTTGATAATATTGTTTGATATACAAAAACATAATTTCTTAAATATTCAACATAAAATGGATTATCATCAAAATATATATTTACCTTGTGTTTTTTAATTGCATTCAGTTTATGAATTTTCATTTTTTCAAAATGACTATAGTTCATATCTTTTTTATCATATTCATAACCATATTCTATTTTATCATAATCAATATCTATTAAAAAATTTATGTTTTTCAATAATTCAATAATTTCATTTTCTTTAGAAAGTGGAGTTCCAGTAATTAATATTCTTTTACCTTTCCAGTTGTTAAATAAGTTTTTAAAAAAAAGGGGACTATGACTTAATGTATCATGAATATCAACACCTATATTTAATAAATCATTATTGTTTAAATGTATAACCATATTAAATTTTTCATTCACATATGTATAAAATTTTATATCTAAATATTTATTATCATAACAGACAATATTATTATTTTTAAAATAATCAAACAATAATTCACGATTAAACATATAATGTTTTTTTTCAAAAAAAATATCATCGCACATTTTTTTATCATAAGCATTACCAATAAATATTATTCCATTACTTTTACACACTCTTTTCATTTCAGATAATAAAAAAAATAATTGTTCATCATTCTCTAAATATTGCAATGATGATATGATTATTACATAATCAAATAAATTATTATCATATGGAAGTGGGTTTTTAATGTCTCCAACTATGTAATTACCAGTATAATTTTCACATGCATATTTTATGTTTATCTCAGAAATATCAATACCATACATGTTTATATTAGTTATGTTTTTCATTTTTATTAATTCTTGTATAAAAGAACCATTACCGCAACATATATCTAATATTGTTGTATTATTTGTTAAATTTAAATTTTTACATATTTCAGAGATAAATGTTTTATATTCATCACAATTTTTAAATTTATAACCATTGTATTCATGTTGAATAATAGTATCATTTTTGTTTATCCATACATCAGACCAATTCATTTTATTATGTATATATTAAGTAATATATATATATATATTAATTATTAGTTATTAGATTATTATTTTAATTTATTATAAAATTGAACAAATATAGAATTATATATATAAATTATATAACATGCCTGCTTCTGCTTCTTCTGGAACAAAGTCCAAAATTCAAGAAAAACAAAATGAAGATAAAGAAAAATTTGATAATATTGTAAAACTCTATTTAGATGCAGTTAAAAAGGAACAAAAACAAAAGGATTCCGACTCTGCAAGTACTACAGAGTTGGAGGTGCGGTTTGGAACAATGAAACAGTCTGCGCCTTTAACAAAAGACAATGTTACAAATATTATTAAAAAATTAAAGTCGTTGAATTTTTCGCAGTCTTCTGAAGAATATAGTTTAAGAATATTCTTGAATGACTCTGACGTTCGAATTCAAATTGACAGTTTTTCAATTATACAGAATTTTTGCATCGACAACACTATTGATGATAAAAAAAACGCGAAAATGATTACTAAAAAAAATATGGAACAAACTGTTGCGCGCGAAGATGGTTCAGAATATAAATCAGACGTTAGACCGGTTGATAATTTAGATTTTGATTTTAGAGTTAGTTTGCAGTCAGAAAGAGACATTGGAAAAGAACAGCGCGAAAAGATTATATCCGGCTGGAAGTCAACAGGGAAAAATTTCAGGTACATTAGGCGTACCACATTTACACACCCTGATAGTCCAGTAAAAATTGATATAAGTATTGTAAAAGACACGTTTTCGTCGTCATCGTCGTCAAAAAAATCATACGGCGATTTCAAAACATCGAATATTATGAAGGGTGAAGAAAAATATGAAGTTGAGATTGAAGTGGACAATTCGATTGTTATGGATTCGGGAATTTCATTAGAAGGTTTATTGAAACGGTTGAGAGAGGGCATTAAATTGATTCTCTCTGGAATACAATCAAGTAACTTTCCCATATCGAATGACGAGAAGCGCAGCGTTCTTGATGAATATTCCAAATTAATTTATGGAGATGTCAGACCGCCGTCACGTTTAGCGTTTGTTGGACCGTCATCGGTGACCCTTCAAATAAAAAATATTGCACCTGCGGGATTGTACAAAATGCCAAGCATTCGTAAAAATTATTCTGTAACAGACAAAGCAGACGGACTTCGAAAACTGCTATATGTCTCAAACAAGGGCAGAATATATTTGATCGATCCGCTGATGAATGTCCAATTCACTGGTCTTGAAGCAGAAATAAAGGCGTTTCATAATACGCTTATTGACGGAGAGCACGTTTTGCACGACAAGGATGGAAATTTTATTAATCTGTATTTAGCATTTGACATTTATTTTATGAAAGGGGAAGGCGTTCGCGAGCGGAGTTTTTATACGAGCAGTAAAGAACACGCAGACAAGTCGCGGTATTCGGAAATGGTCAAATATATTGCAAGCATTGATGCAAAACCGGTCATCAAGGTTGTTCAGAATCCATTTGTAATTCAAGCAAAGCGATTCTATTTCGACGATGGAGGAGTTTTTGGCGCAGAAGAAGAAGGCGACACTTCTTCCGATAAAATATTCATGTTGTGTAAACAGTGCATTGAAACTGAATACAAGTATGTGACGGATGGTTTGATTTTTACACCGTGCAATACTGGCGTTGGAGGGTCTGCGCCTGGTCAAGTTGGACCTCTTGACCGTAAATTTACATGGGCACTTTCATTCAAATGGAAACCGCCTCAATACAATACTGTTGATTTTCTAGTAACTACCGTAAAGGACGACAAAACAAACAGAGACAAGGTTGTTGATAAAATTGGAAGGGGGGGGATAAACGCGACAAACATGCTGGCGCAAAAACAAGTCGAGTCGTACAAGGAGCTAGTTTTAAAGGTTGGGTTTGACCCATCCAATCGTTCGAATAAAATAATTCCAAATGCGTGCGCGCTAATCTATGAAGGCGCCATTGAAAAGATGTTTGGAGGGTCGGGTGAATACAAGCCCATACAATTTCTGCCGTCGAATCCGTATGATGTAAATGCTGGAACTATGGAAATAAAATTAAATTCTGAAGGTGACATGGTTACCGAAGAAGGAGCCGAAGTATTCGAGGACCTCACAATTGTTGAATTTAGATACGAGTTTCAAGAAAAGAAATGGGTTCCGTTGAGAATTCGTTATGATAAAACTGCTGAACTTAGAAAAACAGGTAAAAACTTTGGAAATGATTACAAGACGGCAGACAGCGTTTGGTATTCCATTCACTACCCTGTCACTGAAAATATTATTAAAGGCGTTGATAAAACAATCTCATACGAGGAGCTTGCTGCTGCTTCGGAAACATCGGATATAACAGAAAAATATTATAAAAGTAGCGACACGAGAAAAGAAGAAGAACTTACTCACGGGCTGCGCGATTTTCATAACAAGTTTGTAAAATCTGCGTTAATTTATGAACTGTCTAAATCAGGCGACACGCTCATCGATTTCGCCGTTGGAAAAGGTGGCGATTTGCCAAAATGGAAAGATTCTCGGCTGTCGTTTGTATATGGCATTGATGTTTCAAGAGACAATATTGAAAATCCGGTCAACGGGGCATGTGCAAGGTATGTCAATTTTATTAGAGAGAATTCTGGTAAATTGGATGCAATGTTTGTTGTTGGAAACACTAGTAGAAACATCAAAAATGGAAGCGCATTTTCAAATTCGAGTCAATTGACTCGAGAAATCTCTAATTCGGTTTTTGGAAAAGGGAGTGTCGAGACATTAAAAAAAGCAGGATTAACTGGAGTTGTGGCAAATTATGGAAAAGGAGAGCAAGGGTTTGACATTTCATCCATTCAATTTGCAGTTCATTACATGTTTGAAAATGAAGAAACGTTGGAGGGGTTTGCAAGAAATATTTGCGAATGCACGAAAAAAGGCGGAGTATTCATCGGGACTACATTCAACGGTAAAAAAGTATTTGAACTTTTGAAAAAAAATGGAATAAAAAAGGGGGAAAGTTTTTCAATATTCAAGGGCGGCGATAAGTCTAAAAAAATTATTGAAATTGTTAAAAAATATGACGATGACCTACGATTTCCTCCTGACGAGAACAGTCTTGGATATGAAATAGAAGTGTGGCAAGAATCAATCAATCAATACATTTCAGAATTTTTGGTAAATTTTGAATACTTTGACGGCGTAATGTCAAAATATGGATTTGAACCCTTCTTTTTAGAAAACAGGGATGGTGGAATTTTCAGTAAAAGTCGTGCATCATTCGAAGAGTTATTTAAAATAATGAAAATGTATCATTCCAAGAATTTTGCATATTCAAAAGCGTTGACCATGTCGAATGAAGAAAAGACCCTGTCGTTTTTGAATGACTATTTTATATACAAAAAAGTGAGGGACGTTGACTGTGATAATTTAAAACATGCGGCTGTTCCGGTTTTTCCTTCTAGCGTTTCAAAAACATTTGCGCTCCACGATAAACAGGGTTTGATCTTGACTCGCCTCGCGGATATTTTGGTTGACCACAAGTGGAAACAGGTTGACATCAACAGCCCAAGTGCCGATTTCGCATGGGTTGGCGCGACAAGCGATGTAAATAAAACAGGATTTCTACGATATGAAGACAGCATTTACAATATAAAAACAGTGGTAAAAAATTTACTCAGAGGTAATGGCGTAAAAGGATATAGCACATCTGACCCAGACTATCCTTATAGTAAAAATGTCATTACAGATAAAGCGCAACTTTATATTGAATTGAATAAAAAATGTCCTGAAATTTGTAAGAAATATATGGCGGAGTCGTGGATGTTGAACGATGAAAAACGCAATTCTGAATACAGCGAAAAGGAAGGCATTTTAATCATCAAACCACTTGGTGTTGGTGCAGGAGGGGGTGAAGGAATTGAATACATTTCCAGCAAAGAAGATTTGAAGGAATTTATAGCAACTCATAAAAAGAAACAATATCTGGTTTCAAAGTATATTAGAAATCCCATGCTTGTCGAAGGTAAAAAGTTTCATTTGCGCATGTATTTTATGGTTTGCATGAGACCAAATAAAAAATCAGACTGGTTTATGTTTGATGAAGGTAAAATAATTACAGCCGAGTTGCCATATAAAGATGCAGATTACAAGAACAAAAAAATACACGATACGCATTTCAAATCGACAAAAAAGAATCGACTGTTTCCGGATTCTAGCGAACTCGGATTAGACGACAAGGAATCCAAAAAAATAATACAACAGATGCGCGAAGTGTTGCGGTGCGCGTATGATGTTTATAAACCTCACATTGCAACAACGACCGAGTCGAAATACGGGTTTGAAGTATTTGGGTGTGATTTTATGGTTACGAGCGATGGCAGTGTCAAGCTGTTGGAAATTAATGCAAGACACGATTACGGCGTGAATGACATTGAAAAGGAGAATCCGGAAATTTATGAGCGATTCTGTGGGGATTTTTGGGAATGGGTTTATAAAAACGCAATTGAGCCCATGTTTTTGACCAATGTTGAAGAGTCTGAAAAATATGATTCTGAACATGACCGTGTGGTTGCAGTAATCGAAAAGGGCTTTCCATTTGTTGAGCGTTTTTGGACAAAGGATGATGTAGAAGCGGCGTACGCGCTCATCAAAACAAAAGTTGCGGATGTTCCCTTGTCGCTACTCAAGAAGGAACACTACATTGATGAGACTTCTTACAGCATTTTAGCGGGGAATAAAGAAACGGAAGAGGTGAATGCATTCATTAGAGAATATGTGGGTGCAAATGATAATTTGAAATTTAAAGGTGGCGAATTTATATCCATCAAGTCACCCGATGATGCAATATTAGATAAAGATTATTTGTTGGTTGATTATTTTACAGAACCCTCGAAAATAACAGTGCGTATCGCAAAAGGTGAGCCGTCGTTGGAAGACCACTTTAATAATGGCACGCTTGTGGAAAAGGCGCTGCGTTTATTGAAACGAAAGTCAATAGAGCCCACAGACGAGTCTCTGCACGAGATTATTGTGCATCAGTCGGATGAGCGCACTGAAAGCCAAGAGTCGAGAATAAATATGAAAATGTCAATGATTGACGGCAAAGACAAAAAAGTGTACTTGTCAAGTGCAGAGAACGCATACGTGTATGTGATTATATGGAAATTATTATTTCCAGAGATGTCGCCGGAAGATTTTTCCAGTGTGAAGATTTTGGATGGAGCTGGAGGATACGGCAGTCGTTTGATGGCGGCAATCATGATGAATGCTAGTTATGTCGGCGTGGAACCCAATCCGCTTTCCAGTCCTGGTTTTTCTAAAATGATTGAAATGTTTGGTTCATCTGAAAAACAAAAAATGTTAGAGGACGGACTTCCGGGCGCGGTCGGTGTGGAAAATTTACCGTTTGGTTGGGCAGACATTGTAATGTTCAGTCCTCCCATGTGGGGGAAAGAAGTCTACAACGATGATACAGTGAAAAATCAGTCTACAAATATGTTCAATAATGAAAAGATGTGGCTGAAAGAGTTCTTACACGCGTCCATTGAAGTTCTTTGGAGCCGTCTTCGCGTCGGAGGGTACATTGTGTTTCAAAGCGTTCGGTATGATTACATTGGCGAACACATGATCAAAGAGCACGTGGAAAAACAAAAGGATGCCGAATTCAAAGGTATCTTGTCGCGTGTTACAACTGGCGGAAGATACAAACCGAATTGGGTTTGGCAAAAAACAAATGGTTCAAGTGCAAGTGAAAGTTCAGTAGTTGAAAAGGAAAACGTAAAAGGTGAAGAAGAAAAAGGAAAAGGAGAAGGTGCAGATGCACCAGATGCACCAGATGCACCTGAAAGTGAAATTCCAAAAAAGAAAAAGAAAATAGTATTTGAAAAAAATAAAACAGTTAAAAAAAAACCATAGGACTAAAATTATTCATAAAATAGTTTATGCTGAATAATAATATAAAACTTATGAAAACAATTTAGATATTTAATTGGATACAAGTTAGTCTTATTAAATATTATATTATACAAATAATAAATAATCAAAAATATGAGTATTTTTTTGTTACCAAATATTGCATATGATATTCAGGATGAAGACATTGAGTTTAAAATGATTCGTTCGAGTCCGGATGCATTCATTTCGAATTCATTGTGCGAAATGTTGAGTAGAACTAAACTTCAGATTGAGCCAATAGAAAATAGTTGGGACAATTATAAAAAATTGACAAATCCATATGAGTTTATTCACACCGTTGTTCCAGGTTGTAAAACGCAGGTAAGTCGAATGAAGCCGCTATCACGTTCATTTTATAAAATGATTGAAATATGTACCCAATTTAATTTGTGCAGAGGTGATAAATGTTGTAAAAGTATTGGAAATGGGCACGGACGTGATGGAAATAATGATTGTGTTTTTTTGAACCACCATGTCGGCGACAGTAATAGCTGCGTGAATAACCATAATTCATTTATGCAATTTGTTACAAGTCCTGAAGAGTCATCATTTCCAACACACCATTCTGAACCAATGTCATCATTTCATCTTGCCGAAGGTCCAGGAGGATTTATTGAAGCGGTTTGTCACATGAGAAAAAATCCCAACGACGTGTACTATGGAATGACGCTTGTTAATAATGATTCAAAGTGTCCTGGATGGAAAAAAAGCAAGAATTTTTTAGAAGAAAATCGAAATGTAATCATTGAAAAAGGATCAGATGAAACTGGAAATTTATTATCGGTGGAAAATTTTGAATATTGTTATAAAAAGTATGGCGGAACAATGGATTTAATTACGGCAGATGGAGGAGTCGACTTTTCTGAGAATTTCAATGACCAAGAACACATTGCAACAAAGTTAATTATTGCCCAAGTTATTTATGCAATTTCAATGCAATCAACTGGTGGAAATTTTGTATTGAAAGTTTTTGACATTTTTTCAAATGCCACTGTTGACGTTTTGTATTTACTTTCGTCTCTCTACAAGGAAGTATACATTATGAAACCAAAAACAAGTCGATACGCGAATTCGGAAAAATATGTGATATGCAAAGGTTTCAATTTGAACAACACTTTGAATAAAAAAATAATATACAAGTTTCATGATAATTTTCACAATTTGAATTCAGAATCAAACATTGAAACATTTTTCAACTTCAAACATGACCGTGCGTATCTGACAAGAGTTGAAGAAATCAATGCAATATTTGGAGAGAATCAGATTGAAAATATTATATCTACATTAAATTTAATTATGAATAAAAGTACAGAAAAGAATGAAAATTTGAAAAAAGCAAATATACAAAAGTGTGTACAATGGTGCGAAAAGCATAATATTTCACATCACAAAGTAATTCAAACAGTTAATATTTTTTTACAATTTGGGTAATTTGGTTGGTTGGTGTTGGTTAGTTGGTGTTGGTTAGTTGGTTAATTTTTTTAGAGAATAATATTCACTCACACATTATATAGATTATTATAAAATCTATATAATTATAATTTAAACATATATCATGAATATATTTAGCATGCAAACAACATTACACTTACTTTATAAAACAATAAGTGGAAGTAAAAAGAAAGAAAGGTTTGAAACTATTCTTGAACCTTTACAAGCACTTATTCAAATTGGATTTCTCTCGTATTATCCAATTGGAACGAAATTAACAATCCAAAATAATATTCTATACATACAAGCACCAACATACAGTCAATCTGTTACGCGATGGTATAATAATGATACGCAAGAAGATTTATTTTATTTGTTTAATATATTTTGCAGATTTAAAAAATTTTACACGGATGAAAAAACAGAATATACCGAATTATTTACATTATTGATTGAACTAGCAAAAAATGGAATTAATAATTTAATCCGAACTTATAACCAGACTGAAAAGACGCATGTTTTACACACACTTCAAATGTATAAAAATATGTTGGATGGAAATAACCACCACCACATTGTTCCGCCAAATTCGCCAATCAATTTAACATCGGTGGGTGAGAGTAATTCTCCACCATCTGCATTGTCTGGATCGTCAGCATCGTCTGCATCAACAACCACCATATCTGACATGGACGACATATTTATCAAGATTTCCGAGTTGTACTCTGATGAAGTATTCAAAATAATCCATCAAACACTTATTGCGATGAAAAATGATGAAAATAATTACATGCACTATGCCGACGGGCTAAATATGATATTGCGTCCGGTCAATATACGAATCAAAAAATGGATTGATGAGAATATTGTTTTCTAACGTGTTTTTTTTCTTTTATTTTTTTACATTAATACGAATAATGCAATAGCGCCCAGCACCATTCTAATTCCATGATTAACGACGACGAACCGCACGTTTGCGCGACCTTTGTTTAAGCTTGCGTGCACGGGTTTTTTTTCCACTGCGATTGCGACTGCGACTGCGATTGCGATTGCGATTGCGCGCAGTTTTACGCCCTCCCCTCCAAAATTGGTATTTTTGGTACCAGGGTTCGGCTGCAGTGGGTGCAACTGCAGAGGGTGCAACTGCAGAGGGTGCAACTGCCTCTGAACCCTCTGAATCAGGTTCCACGAAGTTGGGGTCATACTTGTACTCGGCTTCGGGGGGTGCAGCTGCAGAGGCAGCCGGAGAAGGTCTCATTTCTTCAGCCAGATGTGATAAACTTCTGTCAAATTTGGCTCGTATGGTTAGGTCATTTGGATTATTTGCCATTTCTCTTGCAGCAGTATCAATTGGTTTAAAATAATGATCTAAGAATCTTATCATCTTTGGATTAACTCCACTATATGAGTTTGGATCATAGACACCATTTTCAAATACCGGAGTTTCTCCGATATACTTCTCAATAAAGATTTGAAATTCTGCATTGCGATCGGCATTGGGCGATTTTATTTTTCTTAAATATTCATTAATGGCATCTTTCCCAAAAAATGATTCAGCTTTTCCTTTGTAATCAACTTTCAAGGGTGGTGGAAGTGCGGGTGTTGGTTTGTCATAAAATTGCTTTGTAAACGACGGCGCCGCCGGTTGTTGTTGTGGTGGATTCGGATTTCCTAAACCATTCGCGCTTGAGGGGGGCAGCGACGATCCAAAAATATTAGTCAATCCCGTGCTATCAGTCAGTGATTGCGTGGCTGATTGCAATGCACCAAAATTTAAAGTTGGCATGTTTTTTGTATTTATTATATTATATGCAAATATTTTATTTTAAATCAGTCGGGAAAATAATAATAACATCTTCTAAAAAGAAGCGACTTTCATTATTATTCAAAATTAAACATGTTGAATTATAAATTTCTAATATCGTTTCGAGTAGAATTATTGAAAAACTTATTTGCAATATTGTGTTCGTTTGGATTATGAGGACAAAACTGCTGACGGTTGAAAAGGTCGGGATAAGGCTGTTGCACATAATTTTCTGGAACATGCACATTGAAGAGGTCGCTTTTTGAAGATGGCACATATTCAGCTTGTTCGCATTTTTGTAGAGCAAAAAACTGGTTGCGCAAAGTGGATTCCGTATTAATATTTGAAGAAAAGCCGGACCACGGCGCTTGCGCATTTCCCGGATTGAATGTGGTCTCTGGACTGAATTGTGGATATTCACCCATTGCAACGGTGGGAGTCGCGCGCTGGTCTAAAATTGGCATAATTGAATACTTGGTTAAAACTGGACGCATACTGTACTGCGGCTGCAGTGGTGCAGATGGTACATTGCGAACGGTGATTCGGTCGCTCAGTTCTCTAGACCGTTCTTGATTGCATAAATATAATTGATTTACAACGCCAAACATTATATAATTGTGATATACGTGTGTATTTATATTTATATATGTATAAGAAAATATTTATTATTTATTATTTATTATTAATAAATATATTTTTTAATAATTTTTGAAAACTTAAAAAATAAATTGAAAAATTAAACATGTATATACACATTTACAGATACCATCGCGCAACATCACGCACACATCGAGAATAAATGTTCAACACTCGCGGCGGCACCCTTGTTACTAAATTGGCAACGGCTGTTATCGCTGCAGGAAAACAATTCTGCAGCAGCAGCAGCAGCAGAAGCAGTTATAGCCTACATAACCCAAATGACATGGCAAACATTGCAAATGCCAGGCGAAATATGGATGACTACATGAGAAGAATTCAAAAAAGAGAAGAAGATTCCTCTTCGGGAAATTTCAAATGCGAAATCACAAGGAAAAATAAAAGGGCAGGTCAAGTCGATTGCAATTGTGAATGCGTGTGCATGGCAAAGGTTTCGGAAACAATGCTGATTCACAAAGAAGGAAAGAGAGAAGAAGAAAAAAAGTAAACTGATAATAATGAATTTATGAAACCAACATAGATATAACTTGACATGTATATTTATGATTCGACAGACTAACCCTTTAATACACAACTTATAAAAAATGTGCGGAATTTTCTACTATGAGAACCGGTTGACAAGATATATGGAAATGAAGAAACTTAAAGCGATTCAAAAATCATTTTACAAAACAAGTCATCGAGGACCCGACAATTCTATTTTTTTAAATGAAAAAATGAATACTTCACACAGATGTTTTGGATTTCATCGATTGGCAATTAATGGCTTAAGCAGTGTTGGGAATCAGCCACTAAAGTTGAAAAATTGCACTCTAGTATGCAACGGGGAGATTTATAATTACAAACAACTCATTGAAGAATTTGGGTTGCAAAATGAATACAGTGTCGGTGGGTCAGACTGCGAGATTGTTATTCATTTGTTTCGGAAAATTGGAATGGAAGAAACGCTGAAACGGCTTGACGGCGTGTTTGCGTTGGTTCTAGTGGACCACGATGGCGAAAAGTTGTACATTGGCAGAGACCCGTTTGGAATTCGGTCTTTATTTTACGGGTCAACGTATGGATACGCTTCGGATATTACGGTTTCGAGCGAAATAAAATCAATGGAGCACTGTTTGGGTCTATATGTAAAACAGTTTCCGTCGGGATGTTGGGGCGAATACGAAACGGGGCATTTATCCATTCGACCTTATTATAGCGCGCTAACAGTTCGCGCCCTGTGCGATGTTGGCTTGGAACACTATGCCCCATATGACTACGTCTTTAGAACGGTTCAAGACACCGAAGCAAACATTTGCGCAAATATTAAAATGTTATTGGAATCAGCTGTGAAAAAACGACTAATGTCGGAGCGCGCCGTCGGATCACTTCTGTCTGGCGGTTTGGATAGCACGCTCGTAACCGCAATTCTGTGTAAAAATATGGACCCATCAAAATTGAACACGTACAGCATTGGGCTCAGCGGTTCAGTGGATTTAATGTGGGCAAAGCGCGCGGCAAAATTCTTGGGAACGCGCCACCACGAAGTGTGTTTGACCGAAAAGGAATTTCTGGATGCAATTGAAGACACAATCTATCAAATTGAGAGCTACGACACAACGTCGGTGCGCGCATCTCTGCCGAATTTTTTGATTAGCAAATACATATCACGAACATCTAATGATGTGGTTATATTTTGTGGCGACATGTCCGATGAAATGTTTGGGTCTTATCGCGGATTTACAAAAGCGCCCACAGACGAAGCATTCAAACTGGAAAATGAGCGAATGATTCGAGACGTGCGTTATTTTGATTTATTGCGTTCAGATAAAACGATTTCTGGAGCCGGTTTGGAAGCCCGCGTTCCCTTTGCAGATAAAGCGCTCATGAAATACGTTATGGAAATTCCGCCGAGTTACAAGCGGTTTACCGATGAGAGAATTGAAAAATACTTGTTGAGAAAAGCGTTTGCCGGATGCGGATATTTGCCGGATGACTTGCTTTGGAGACGAAAGGAAGCATTCAGCGACGGGGTCTCGGGGAGCACTGGAAGAACGTGGGTTCAAATGATAAAAGAATACGTCGACACAAAAGTGTCGGATGTAGAATATGCCACATATGTGAACACCATTGTCGGTTTGAAACATTCCGCTCAGAATGAACTCAATCTGCCGTATGACAAAGAAAGCTACTATTATCGAAAAGTATTTGAGAACTTTTTCCCGGATAAGAGCGACAATGCGATTCCGTATTATTGGCGTCATCCTTTTTGTTCAAACTTGGACCCGTCTGCAAGGCTGTTGGAGTTTTATAAACATTGAACCGCGTTGTACTGCGTTGTGTAAATAGTGTGTAATGTTATAATGTTATAATATTATAATATTATATTGTAAAATGCATTTATAAAGTAATTATTATCTTAATGTAACAAACAAACGATAAAATCTCAAATTATGAGTGCAGCAAATAAGCGCAACTACTGGGTAAATATGGATTTGGTTTTAGAAAAAGAACCATTATTACCACCACCAGAAGATGAGACAGAAGATGATCCGAAAGATGACGCAGAAGATAACAAGATGGACGCTCAAGATGTTTTGTCCGAAATTGTCGAAACCATAATGAAAACATCAAACGACGCATCGCTGCGTTACACACCACAGAGAGAAGAAGTAACAAATATTATTTCAAAACTTCACAGTCATCAACAACACGCGTTTTCGTCAAATGATTTTATTGTTTTTAAAAAATACGAAGATTATATTGATGAAAATAAAGAAAATGAAGAAGGGCAATCAAAACACGAATGTAAATATGATTATGGTGTATTTAAAAACAGACACATGGATTTAATTTTTAGAATTGATTGCGTAGAGGACCAGGTGGATAATGAAAAAAAAATAGCACAAATACTTTTAAAGAAATACAATAATAATTATAAGGATATTTCGCAAATGGGAATTGTGTTGCCTCTTTACACCCACATTCAAAAATCATCAAAATCGCCTCTTTTTCCCCTATACTATAGCATTCAACCATATGTAAATGGCGTTACACTAGACGCGTGGATTGAAATAAATAAATATAAAAGAAATTTTGTTGAAATTGTTTATGATTTATTCATACAATTGTGCGCAATCATAAAAGAATTGCACGAGTTGGATTGCGTTCATGGCGACTTGAAACCGGGAAATGTCTTGGTCTCATCAAATGTACAAACCTCACAAAATAGTGTGCATTTAATTGATTTTGGGTTGTCTGGAAAACATTTGAAAACAACGCACGCAAGTGGAGGAACGCTGCCTTATTGCGCACCAGAAACTCAAAACACATGCGCGCTGAATGCACACAACAAACATCATAAAAATAGTGCAATTTTTGATGCGACCAAATATAAATACCATTGGACTCTTCATAATAAGTCCCACGACGTTTGGTCCATCGGATTGATTTTCATGTCAATATATATTTTCAAGGAAACGTACCACTATTACAAAAACTATCCTTATGACTTCTTCAACAATGGCGGCTATGTTTCTCCGAAATATTTTCACGAAATTGAACACGAATACATTCGCGAAGTTTTGAGTAAACACGTGCTCGTTGAACCGGAGCGTCGCTGCAACATTCAAAAATTAAGCGAACTGCTTTTAAACCTGGCATTCATGTAGTTGGGGGCAGTTTTTACTCTGTCAAAGAAAGAGTAATTGCATTCTCGTGTTGGCTTTTTCCGCTGCTTTCCGCTACTGTGTCGACTGTCTCGGCGACGGTGTTAATGACCGATGTGGTGTCCAAAGATGTTTGCGAATCTGAAGCGGCAACTGGAACAGCCAAAACAGCATCTTCTTTATTATCCTTATTATCCAACATTGATGTTTTGGGTTTGGGTACATATTTTTTCAACGTTCCTGAATTAGAATCCGCGATATTTTTGGAAAACCGGACCTTTTTAACAATTTCTCTCTTTGTATTTTGGCGCTGAAGCGTTTTCATGCAAAGCTTGGGAAGTATGGCAATCGTGTTCATGTAGGTGCGATACTTGAACGTGCAAATAGTAGTTAGCGGCTCCAGAAATTTAATACTGTACCACCAGTATGCAGGAATGTACACAATCTTACCTGGAATCAGTTCTATTTCAAGCATTTTTATTTTATCAAAGTCGGCTTTATACTGGCGCTGTATTTCCCATGTATTCAAAGGTGACCTAAATTCAAAGTTCTCATAATCGTCTGTTGAATACAAGTAACGAGCCGATTTAGGAGGAATTAATTTAATTTTGATTTTTCCGTGTGTTACTAAATAGAAGTTTCTATAATTTACATTGTATTGAAGCGGCGTCTCTGTATTTTGAGATGCGGACACCATGTCATAAAAACAATTTGACACCATGTGCGGACGTAAAAATGCATCATTGTATTTGAAATTCTTTATTAAGCCGGTTTCTTCTAAAAAATCATTATTTTTTTCAATTATATATTTAGAATCTTTATCATTGTTAAATAATGATATCGCAACTTTCAATGTAACAGGAATGTGCAAGTCTGTGTTGTCATCCAACTCTTTCACGTTTCGCAATTTTACATCAAAAGCGCTATAATGTTCTGCAACCATATTTATTTTGCAACTTTCAAGCAAAGAGTCATTTTGGTAATCAAAAATGACCGGTTGTCTTAAATCGCATATTTCTTCCAGTTTATCCTTTGACGGCTGTTCTATTTCATATACTTCTAAATCATTTGATGTTTTCAATTGAAAATAAATGTGCAAATATAAAAAAAGGACGATGCAAAATATAAGTATTGTAATAAATTGTTGCATTCAAATATATTATTTTATTTGTGTTTTGTAATCTACTATTAAAAAACACAAATAATCTGATTTTTTTACTAATTTTTTACACTTTTGTATACTTTTTATACATTTATATGTTTTTCTTCACACAGTAATATAAGTAAGTCTCAACATGACATAAAAACAACTCACTACAAATAATAACTAAAAAAATAATGATAACCGAGAGAAGCGACAACAATGATAATAGTAGTAATGAGAAACAACAAGATCCTTTATTAATTCCTCTTCCTCATCCTTCCAACGATAAAAAATATTACGTGTATATTTTAGAATCTAGCGATAAAGCGTCCACTTATGTCGGCGCAACCATAAATTTGGACCACCGACTGAGACAGCACAATAAAGAGTTGGTGGGCGGCGCACATGCAACTAGCGTGAAAGTTGCGCAAGGATCCTCTTGGCGTCGCGTTTGCCACGTTAAAGGGTTTCCGGATTGGTCGGCTGCTCTTCAATTTGAATGGCGTCTCAAACAACTCTCTCGAAAACTTTGTCAAACAAAAAATGTAAAACCAATTGACCGACGAATTCAGGCACTGCATCAACTATTGGCGTTGGAACGTCCAACTAGTAAAGCAAAAGCGTATGCAGAATGGACCACCCCTCCTGAAATCGTCTGGGAAAATGTCTAGATGTCTAGATAGAGTTATTCACGCTTTTCATTTTAATATTTCTTTATTTATTTTTTATATTTACAATAGTTATATATCTCTCTTCTCTCTTTTTTCAATGGATAATCTTGTAAACATATTGAATGTTTTATTTTTAGTTTTAATTTTTCTACTTGGAGGAGTAAATAAAATTATTAATTTTGAAAATACAACTAAATTTTTAGAAGATAAAGTAAATTCTATTAAACTTGATTTTATTTTTTATGCGTCTGTTTTTCTGGTGATTCTGTTTTTTTATTTTAATATTTATAATAATAACAATACGTTGACTGAAAATAATAAGAATTATCTTTTTAGTTTAATAAGTTTCTCATTATGTTTCATTTTATTTTTAGCTTATTTTAATAATAAACAATTCAAGTATATTCATTTATTTTATAATTGTGTTATTATTGGAGTTATTACTTTATTGATATTGAGCAGTTTGATTATATTGTATTCACTTTTTTCAGGAAAATATAAACCGTATGCATATGTCGCAACTACTGGGTTGGCAGTGTTTACTGCGATGACAATTTTAATATTTCATTTTCCAACAAATAAATCAGAAGTAATATCATTCACAAAAAATCTTTCAATAATAGGCGGCTTAATGGTGTTGTCAAATCAGTTTATTTAATTTTTTTAATTTATTTAATTAATGATTCAAACTTTTTTCCATTTATTTAATTTGTAAAGTAATTGTACAATTTCATAAATAAAATAACTGTAAATTATATAATATAATATTATAATTAAATATATAAGTATTTAAGAATATATAAGTGTTTATAAAATGTCAACGTCAACGACAACTCAGGCAACAATAAAATGGTTAGCGGCGTTTTCCACTCCAAGTTCTCAGGTTCATACATATGAGTTGCAACAGAATTCGTGTGACTACGACATGTGTTCAAATACATGGGTTCCATGTACAAACCCTGACCCCACATTGCATTATACTTCTGCAAATATTCCGGCAAATGTAACACAATACACTGCATATGGTCTTTCACCTACTACACAATATTTTTTCAGGATTCGTGCAAAAAATACTCAAAATATAAATGGTCCGTGGTCGGCAATTAAATCGTCTACAATTTGGGGTCCGACAGGACCAACCGGTTCAACCGGTTCGAGTGGTTCAACTGGACCAACCGGTTCGAGTGGTTCGACTGGACCAACGGGTCCTCCGAACGGACCAACTGGACCAACCGGACCGACGGGTTCAAGTGGTTCGAGTGGTTCAACTGGACCAACTGGACCAACTGGTTCGAGTGGTTCGAGTGGTTCAACCGGACCAACCGGTTCGAGTGGTTCGAGTGGTTCAACCGGACCAACCGGTAATACTGGTTCGACTGGACCAACGGGTCCTTCGAACGGACCAACTGGTTCAACTGGACCGACTGGATTTACAGGACCGACTGGTAGTCCAAGCACTGTTCCGGGACCGACTGGTAGTCCAAGCACTGTTCCGGGACCGACTGGATTTACAGGACCGACTGGTAGTCCAAGCACTGTTCCGGGACCGACTGGATTTACAGGACCGACTGGATTTACAGGACCGACTGGTAGTCCAAGCACTGTTCCGGGACCGACTGGATTTACAGGACCGACTGGTACCTGTGGAAGTCCTTTTACAATTGTTGGAAATCCGGCAAATAATTCTTTTTATGGTATAACGGGAACTGCTTTAGGGACCCCACCACCCGGCATCTCTACCTCCACAAATCTTAATTTAGTTGGTTCAGATGATCAACCTTTTACTCTTTCTCCTGGTGTATATTCGATAACACATGTTTTGGAGGGTGTGACAACAACAAGTACTGCCGTTAATAATTATTTCCAATTCGGTGGTTTTCGGTTTAGTGTAACATATAACTCCGCAACACTGCCAGTTACTTCAATTGAAGGTGGTATGTGTACATCGTTTTTTCCAGTATCAAGTCCAAATATTTACGATAATCAAACCGCACCTGCAAGTGGTGCTTATAATATTTTTGACGGGATTTTGTCCTTTAATTTCACACAATGTATATATATAAGCAGCAACACATCTACTATTACAGTTAATATAACACCTGGTACTGTCGGAGGTCCAAGTAATACAGGTACTATATATTTTGATAATGTGACTTTACATATAACAAATTTAAGTGGATTGTATCCTTTAACATATTTAAACGCAACAGGAGGAACCGTAACACAGTATAGTGTAGGTAATATCACATACAAAGTTCATACATTTACTTCAAGTGGAACTTTTATGGTTAATTCATTATCAAATAGTGAACAACTTAATAATATTACATATTTGTTAGTCGCAGGAGGCGGTTCAATCGGCACTGATCCATATCCAATATATAATGGTGGAGGAGGGGGGGGAGGGGTTGTTACTAACAACACCAGAATCCTTCCAATGACAGGAGCTTATGCCGTAGTTGTGGGACTTGGCGGAGTTGGCGGAACTAATGGTCAGAACTCATCACTCGCAAATCCAAATTCAAATGTTTATGATACAGCAATTGGAGGCGGCGCGGGGGGAAGCGGTGGTAATGGTAATAATGGCGGGTCTGGTGGAGGAGGTGGAGGAGGACAAGTATCTGGATCCTCTGGCGGAAGTCCATCCGGACAACAAGGGTTCGCTGGTGGTAATGGTGATTCCGTTGTTGGTGGTGGAGGCGGGGGGTGGTTAGGACCAGGAATACTTATATCTGCTGGAAATGGTGGTAGTTCTGATATAACAGGCACACCGATAGTTTATTCCGCTGGTGGCGGTCCTGATGCTGGAACTAATGGATCAGGATGGGCGGCTGATGGATACGGACACGGTGGATCGAATGTAGGTGGTAGCCCTCCCATCCCGGCTAATCATCCTGGTAGACCGGGCATCGTTGTAATTAGGTACAGAATATCATAAAAATATCATTTATTAAATAATTGATATGAAAAAAAAAGGTTTTTTTCACATTTTACATATCCGAAAAGTTCTGACCGGAATTTAGACCGGCAGCTTCCTTAATAATCAATCCTGATAATTTAATGAAAATATTTTAGCGAAAGTCGAAAAAATATTATCTATTATAATGTATTTAAATGTATAGGTATTTAAGAATATATAAGTATATTTAAAATTAATACTTTTATAATCTACCGACTAATTTTATAAAATAAAATGTCAACGACAACTCAGGCAACAATAAAATGGTCACAGGCGTATTCCACTGCAAATTATCCGATTATTTCATATGAGTTGCAGCAGAATTCGTGTGACTACGACATGTGTTCAGACACATGGGTTCCGTGTTCAAACCCCACATTGCCTTATACTTCTGCAAATATTCCGGCAAGTGTAACATCTTACACTGCATATGGTCTTGCACCTGTTACACAATATTTTTTCAGGATTCGTGCAAAAACTAGCGTAGGAGATGGTCAGTGGTCAGCAATCAAATCATCTACAATTTGGGGTCCGACAGGACCAACCGGACCAACTGGTTCGACTGGACCAACCGGTCGTACTGGTTCGACTGGACCTACTGGTTCGACTGGTTCGACTGGTTCGACCGGTTCAACTGGTTCGACTGGTTCGACTGGTTCGACTGGACCAACAGGTCCTCCGAACGGACCAACTGGACCAACGGGACCAACCGGTTCGACTGGACCAACTGGACCATCAACTTCAACAATAATTGATGCAAATCCCAGTTCTGATTATTATCCTGTTTTTGCAGTTGGTGCTGGTAGTAATGTGCCATTGAATATCAGTATGACATCTCCTTTTTCTGTAAATACAGTTACCGGAACTTTACTTCTTGCTTCAAGCATAAAAATTGAGGGTAATGATGGTCATAACGCAGTTGCCATTGGTTATCAAGCCGGTTATATGGGTCAAGGTAATAGTTCTGTTACCATTGGTTATCAAGCTGGTGCCGGACCTGGTTCTACGGGTCCAAATGACGGTTCTGTCGCCATTGGTTATCAAGCCGGTTATACGGGTCAAGGACTTAGTTCTGTTGCCATTGGTATTCAAGCTGGTTCTGCGGGTCAAAGTGATGGTTCTGTTTCCATTGGTGCTAACGCTGGTGAATCAAGTCAAAATCCTCTTTGTATTGCAATGGGTCGTGAAGCCGGTCAGTATGATCAACATGATGGTTCTATTGCCATTGGTTCTAAAGCCGGTCGAACAGGTCAAGGAGGTCTTATTGGTTATGCAGTTGCAGTTGGTGTTTCTGCCGGTGAATATAATCAAAGTAATGACGCAGTTGCCATTGGTTATCAAGCCGGTTATACGGGTCAAAGCGAAAGTGCAATTGCAATAGGTTTTCAAGCCGGTTGTACGGGTCAAGGTAGTAGTTCTATTGCCATTGGTAGTCTCGCAGGAGACAACAATCAAATCGCTCATTCAATCGTTTTAAATGCTACCGGATCGTCACTTTCAGCACCAACCCCCTCGTTATACGTCGCCCCTATCTATGATAGCGGTCCCATCGTTCTCGCACCGCCAACACCGACAAACTTTCTACTTTATGACACAACAACTTATGAAATAACTTATGGAGATGGATCCGGTATTGGTGGGGCGAACACCGCAACTTACCAATTTTTAGTATCTGATCCGACCGGAGTTGGAAATTTAAACAACGGAGTTGCTAATCCAGCGTCTGTCATTTACGATATCAGTTCACTTACAACTATTGCTAATCCAGATTCAACCATCACTTTTACTATTAACGGCAGCCCACAATTATATATAGAATATACGGGCTCCGGAATAATTCAAATAACGTTAAATTCCGTAGGGGTAATTGAGTATCAAAGTTTAATTACATCAAACTCACAACTAGCCATTTTTACCGACAGTCCTACTAATAATTATTACCAATCCGGAATACAACTTTTGTGTCTTAAAAATCCAACTCTAATATTTCCAGCTACAGCTTTAACTGCCACTATTGGTCAAAGTGCGATGATGAATCAAGGTGCGGTTTATGACAGTAGTGGGTACATGGGCGGTTTTTCGGGGTCGACCAGTATGACGACGGGTGATAAACTTTATTTTACTCAAGTCACAAACGGATATTTTAATTCTAGTGGCGGCACTCCAGCTACTCCAGCTTGGCTTAGTGGTTTTACAGCTCAGATTCCAAACTACTACAAGTTTCAATTGGTCACCGCAAAAATAAATATGAATTGTGTGAGAATGAGCAGTTAATCTTCTTCGTCGGAGTACCGCAACCATTTTCACCGAGTATATTAAAAAAACTGAATCTTTTTTTTTAATATTGTTTATTACTTGAACATAATGCCATCTGTTATGTCGTGCAAAACTTTCAAATACGATTTGAGCTCGCGCGTAGAAGGGTGACAGTTGTCATATCCGAAAAGTTCTGACCGGAATTTAGACCGGCAGTTGTGAATGCTATGAAAATTCGGAATCGCGTTGGGCGTTGAAAGAATATGAAGCACGTTGCGAGAAATGGAATACATTGTAATGCTCAAATAATGTCGCCGCGCACACATGGATTTTCGCAAATAAAATGCTAGCGAGCTTTTCGACGCGAATGTCATGTGAATATCGGGATGAGCCGTTTTTGATTCGCCGCTGCGCCTGCGGGTTCCATTCAAAACATAGCATTTGCTAGTTGCATCATAAAAAATGTATGCTCGCCAATCGGTCGTGGTGTATTGAGACCATGTTTGAGGCGGAACAAACTCCTCAATAAATAAAATGGGCATTGTGGACATTGGAGGTTCTACACCATAAGGATACAGGTATTTATTTTTATTTTTGTTACTCTTTACAACACTAAACCAAGCGTCGCTTGCTTGGATCTTCGTAGCTTCTAATTCCGCCACTAGTGCCTTTTCTTCCGCTAATACCTTTTCTTCCGCTAATGCCTTTTGCGATTGTGCCTGTACCGATTGCGCTACCGCATAAGCTTTCTCGTATAACGCCTCATCAAAATAAAACTGAGCGTCGTATTTGTATGGTTGTTTATTCGGTTGTGCGCCGGCATCGGCATCGGCATCGGCAACGACTTCTTCCTGTTGAACAGTAACAACATCAGGAACAACTTCTTCCTGTTGATGAACATCATTTGAAATGACGACTTCTTCATCATTCGTTGGATTAAAAAACTTGTTGAAAAACATTGAATAAATTAATATGTTATATATGTTATATATATTAATAAAAACTCTTTTTAAATATTTATTTATTAATAATATTATTGCGCATAATTGCGCATACATGATGAAATATTATTACTAATAAAATTATTAATAATAATAAAATAAAAATTGATTAAATAATATCAAGCAATATACTTAGAAACATTGGTTTGTAAATAAGTAATCAACATTACTTTTGTTTAACCCTTTAAATGAAAATCCAACAACAACAGCAGCAGCAGCAGCAGCGACAAAATAATAAAGACGGCAGCGGTAGCACTAGCACTACCGGAAAAACAAAAACACAAAAATCTAAATCATTGTATCCTACTAGTAACATTGACGACGAATGGAACGATTTTTTGATGTTTCGAGGAGAAAACTGGGAATTGGCGACGGAAAACAATTCAAACGCTAATGCTTCGATCAATAATGGGGAAAAAAATAATCATAATAATTATGACAATGGAAACAATGGAAATAATGGAAACAATGGAAACAATGGAAACAATGGAAACAATGGACAAGAACTTAATCAAAAACAAAATCAATCACCTCAACTCGATTCAAGTTCAAACACAGATGGTGGCAACGACGACGATGACAACACCGGAGCTCATCCGCAGAACCAAAGTGAGCACCAGCATTGCAAATCTGAAGAAATTCCAGTATGTTCGCCCATATACATTTCAACAAAAACTAAAATATCCTATTTAAATACTGAAATTGACATCAAAAAAGTATTTTGGAACATTCCGGTTATGCCATATTCGAACCAGTGTCAGGGAGTTGTAAAAAAACAGATTAAATTTTCATCCATAACAAAAGAGGAACTTGCTGAAATTGAGGCATGTGTAAAAAATGAAGCTGATAAAAAAACAGGATTTGTTGAAACTCAGATTATCGAACACATTGATAATCCTGATGGAAGAATAAAATTCAAAGACCAGCGGAAAATAAATATTGGTCTTTGTAAAAAGGATATATTAAACTGCAGGTGTAAAAAAAAACGCGCATTTTTCAATTGCTTTGTTCTGATAATGAGAGTCGAAGACGAAATGTCTCCGCCAGATGCGCGCACATTTAAAGAAATGCACATTAAAGTTTTCAACACGGGAAAGTTGGAAGTTCCGGGAATACAAAACGACGCTTCACTTCAAAACGTCATTGACATTCTAATAAGTATGCTGAAAAATATTATTGGAGAACACCTTGACTATCAAAGAAATAAATGCGAAACTGTTTTGATTAATTCCAACTTTAATTGTGGTTACTTTATTGATCGCGATAAATTATACGAAATTCTTAAATACAAATACCGAATTAATAGCAATTATGATTCTTGTTCATATCCAGGAATTCAATGTAAATTCTTCTACTGCGTCGATGAAATGAATTTGGTGGTTCAAACTGGACAACAGCCCACGCCTGCGCCTGCGCCTGCACCTTCATCCACAATTGTAACAACAAAGTTAGAAACAAAGTTACAGTTAGAATGCGATGACGATTCAAAAAAATATATTGAAATATCATTCATGGTATTTCGAACCGGAAGCGTTCTCATTGTTGGGAAATGCGAAGACTACGTTTTACACGATATTTACGCATTCATTAAAGAATTATTGCGCGTCGAATTTTCAAATGTGGGTTCTCATATTATTAACCACGAAGATGCTGTCAAAAAACATGTTCCTAAATTGAGAACGAGAATTATTGTCAACAATATAAATAATATAAATACAATTGTAAATACTTGTTAAAGTTGTAACATAACATTATTACACAAATAAATGACACTAATAATGTTATTTTTTTAATCGCGTTGTGCCAAAAAAATCCAATTTATGAATTTTAATGCATTGCACATTTTTATTCTCTCTTCAAACTCGTGTGAAAAATACTTTATTATAAATAATGAATTGAGAGATTCGAGTCGACTCGCATCAATCGGTCCCAACTTTCTGATTTTTTTGATAAAATACTCGATTATTTTAATATAGTCTTTATAATTTTCACAGTGATAATCGGTTGTTGTTTCACTACCATGTGCGTGTGCATTTTTTCTCGAAATAATAACATCACAAAATTGTTTTATATACTTTAATTTATTATATAGCAATTCACCATTGTCTGCATGAGTTCCACTGTTTGGTTGTGCGGACTGTGCGGACTGTGCGGATTGTGTGTATGGTTGCGATGAATAGTACAGTTTATATAACTTGTCATTTACGTTTGCAACGTTGGTGTGAATCTTACTGATGGTCGTTCCATTTTTTAATTGAAGTTGTTCAGGCGTCAACTGCGTTAATTCGGTTTCAATTATTTTATTGTACATTTCTATTAGCATTGAAACAATATTGTTTTTTATTTCCTCAGTTTTTGTTTCATAATAATTTTTTTTATATTCTTGGTTAATGTCAAATATTGTCTTTTTATAAACGAAAAGTGCGGCATCTTTGGAATTCAATTGCAAATATGTTACGGCATCATCTCCAATTTGTCCAATAAACTCAATGTAATAAGAATATGACTTTTGACAATGATAATACGTTAAATCCAAATTTTGAGTGAATAATAATAACATTTTAAAAACATGTGAAATTGTAAATAGCCCCTTTATCAAAATATATTTTAAATATTCTGAATTTTTATTTTTTATGGTTTCAATTCCAAATAATAAATATTGATTAATTACATTCACATATTTCATGTATATATCCATTTCATTGTACGAAACCACTGCATCACCTGAATCCTTTTTATAATTTTCAATATTTTGTAATGAATTATCTTTCATATTTTATTTTATTTTTATTTGCTAAATAAAAAATAAATGTTGGTAACAATATAATTATATACATTTTATATAATTATATATTTATACAAATTTAATTACCATGCATTTCGCCCCTTTAACCTCTACTTATTCGTAAAGGTTCTCTTTATCCGAGAGCATTTTCAATGCCTGGTTGAGTATGCATTCTACCAACACCACCAGAACTTGCCTGGTTAACTTGAAAGATACCCCTCTGTTTCATGTAAAGCAAACCAGAAGTAAATCCATACGGCACGCAGCCGCAATAACCACCACGCTGCTGAATTGCAATAGTTGCAAATTGACCTCTGCCGACAAGCGGAGCTAAGCCACCCATTTTCAAACCATAGCTCTTAGCATTATTATTCGTTATGCTTTGTTGATACCTTGCGGCTTTTCCTGCATTCATTAACACCATTTTATTTGTTTATACATTGTCTAAATATTTTATTTTATATTTCTATTGAATAATTTAATCTAATTAAACTAATTAAAATATATTCGATTAATTATTCAAATACTTTATTTGTTAGTATCATAGTATATTATTTACTGAAACAACTTAAAATTGTATTGCCATTTATATTCAAGTGCCCGACAAAAAAATGACTTCTAAACACGACGAAGACATCATGTACAATGAAAATGGCGGATTGGTTTTCAATCCGTACAATGAAAATAATGTGGAGATTACATTGAGCGAAGTTCAATCTATTCTCCAAAAATACGGTGTTCCTTGTCCAACTGTATTCAATATAGAACTTTACAAGCGGGCATTTATACACAAATCATACACAAAACGCCCAATGGCTGAAAATGCTAGAGACAATATTACAATCGCTGAAAAACCGGATAATTGTTTATCTCTGAAAACAAAATCAAATGAACGGCTAGAATTTTTGGGAGACGGAGTTTTGGAATGTATAACAAAGTACGTTTTGTATCGTCGTTTTCCTAAAGAGAATGAAGGATTCATGACGGAAAAAAAAATAGCAATTGTTAAGAACGAATCCATCGGAAGAATCGCTTATGAAATGGGACTGCATAAGTGGTTGGTTATTTCAAAGCACGCAGAAGAAAAACATACGCGAACAAACTTGAAAAAATTGGGTTGTTTATTTGAAGCATTCATCGGTGCGCTTTTTTTAGACTTTAATAAGATTTCCGTCAAAGATGAAGATGATTGGTTCAAAAACATTTTTATTACTGGTCCTGGTTTTCAAATGGCACAGCTTTTCATTGAAAGCGTATTTGATACTCACATTGATTGGGTGAGTTTGATAAAGAATGATGACAATTATAAGAATATTCTTCAAGTAAAAATTCAGAAGGAATTCAAAACGACGCCTGATTATTTTGAGATTTCTCACACGTTGGAAACAGGATACACTATGGGTGTGTATTTGTGTCTCGGGCAACAATTTTATGAAGCCGATTATAAAAATGCGTACTTGTATTCTGATTTGCAATCCTTTTTAAAAATAAGGTCAATTGTTGATACCGAGTCGAAAATTGTGGTGTTTTTTGCTCAGGGAACACACAAGATCAAGAAAAAGGCAGAACAAATTGCGTGCGAGTTGGCTCTGAATGAACTTTTGAAATATAATTAATGTTTATTTAGTTATTTTGTTATTTGGTAAAAAAAATATTATACACGGTTGTATATATATAACATCATGTCCAGAGTCAACCCCAGATATACGTTAATGACAGATTTGGAATTACCACCACCACAATTGGAATCAAAGAGAGCCAACTTCGGATCAATGTTAGACAGCAGCATAATAAATTACGAAGACAAAGACTTTCGTGCTATTGAACACGCTAAAAAATCTTATCCACATTATACTATTCCAAGAGATATTTATTATCGTGCACTGGAAGGGAAGGTACCTCTTTATAAATTTAGACGATCGTATTCCATTGATGATATATATCCATGGTTTGATATTCAAGAACTCAGAGATTTGAAAACAAAATATGAAGAAGAGGAGGGTGGTATACTTGGAATAAAAGATGCAAAATTTATGGATGAATTAATAAGACGAAAAAATGAATATTTAATACATCAAGCTATGCAAAGTGTAAAGGTAAAAACACTTCAACGAGAATTTCACAAACAATCATCATGCTCACTTTCAGGAGGAAGAATAAAAAATATTCTTCGTAAAAAAAATAAATCAAATAAAAACAAGTCAAAAAGAGTTAATAAACAAGTTAAAAATAAAAGATATTCAAGAAAGTCTTGGTCGGCGATTTTCGCGGAGCAACCGAGTCGTAACCCTTTTAGGTATTGTTTAAATCAAATATAATATATAAAGATAATTCAATAAAATCATTGAAAAAATCTCTACATTAGTAACACATATTCAATATAAAGAATAAGAAAGATTTTTCGAAAAAAAACAAATCAAATCATTAAAAATAAATTAAAATAATGAATAAGCAAAAATTGATTTAGCAAAATGTATAACTAATAATATATATAGTATTTAATATTATTAGTTATAGTTAATAATGGAACCAGAATCATTCAATATTGACGATTACATAAAAGATGGAAAAATAAATTTGACAGAAAAAACATACCGAAAATACGACAAGGAATTCATTGCGACAAAAATTATTGATAAAATACAAAGCGGCGAGCTGAAATTCCCGCATCCGCCTGAATATTGCACTCCGAAATTCAAAGAGGATGCTTTTCAAATACTTAAAAAATATGAACCGGAAGTAGTAAACTCGCGACATTCGAATTATCAACAAAAACTCGGGCGTGAAGTGTGGCAAAAAATGAATTTACCTGTCGACGGTTACAAATCAGGATACACGTATATCAACACGCAACCTGGTGACTACGAAGCGGATAAACTGATTGATTGTTTTACAGGACTGCAACGAATGAAATGCAAGCGCGAAGGCAAAGAGTTCTCTCCGTTTGCCGCGTGGAACAACAAGGACTACATGAAACTAGTCATTGAAAAATACATGGAAGAAAAAGAAGATTTGACAAGTTTTAATTTGAGAGAATCATTTTATAAATTAAGCAGTAAACTCCCTGAAAAATATAAAAATATGGAATGTAATTTTTTCAAAGCAACACTTGCAGCATCCGTCTACGACTATTTTCTAGAAGGTAGCACAAAAAAGCGTGTATTGGATATTAGTGCCGGTTGGGGCGACCGATTGCTCGCAGCGTTGGCAAAAAATCTGGATTCTTATTTGGCGTTTGACCCGAATGCGTCGCTGCAACCAGGATACAGAGCCATGATTGACGAGACGTTCTCTTCTGTACCCGGTATAAGCAGTAAAGGCTCACTCGTGTATCAACTCGTACCGCATGTGAGTCATGAGCTCTCAAATAAAGACCGGTACAAAGTGATTGATGCGCCATTTGAAAGCGCAGAGGCAATTTTGGAAGGACGCGAATTCGATTTGATATTTACAAGTCCGCCCTATTTTGATTTGGAAGTATTTACCACAGAAGGCGAGCAATCCATTATTACACATTCAACATTTGACAAGTGGATGGTGCATTTTTTATTTAAATCTCTCTATATCGCCTGGAAATCATTGGCACCCGACGGAAATATGGTAATACACATTGACGACTTCAGCAAAGGCACTGAAAAACATCGAATTATTGAACCGATGGTGCTATTTGTTTGTGGCTGGTGCTCAAGTGCGCGTTTTGACGGAGTGGTGGGTGCAAGCGGGTACAACAAAAAAAAGGATTACAAGTCGCCAATGTGGGTTTTTAAAAAAAAGTCGTCAGGACAAGATGACATTCGTTTCTGCAAAGAAATGATGAGAGAGAAATACCCAGTATTAAATGATTTAATTGCAAAAAATAAAGATTCGTTTGTTTCATCTGTTTCGGCAGCATCATCAGCCGCAGACGAGCTTGACATCGTTCCTAATTTTGATGCAAAGGGCAAGCTGTGCGTTATTCAGAATAACAAGTACAATATAAAAACGAAAAAAGGATTAACTCCGTTTTATATACATTTGGAACATGTTTTAAAACGCGCGGGGTTTACTGTAAAGTTGCTTGAAGATGATTATATTTCAAACATTGAAAAAATTCAAGGTGAAAAATATCAAGCAGAAATGGATGGAGGAGGAAAGAAAAATAAAGAGGAACGTGCACTGTTAATAAAAAAACGTCTTGAAAAGGCGCGTTCAAAGGTTGCGCAGCCGATAGAGCGAGATATCTTGGGAACAGAATCACAGGAGGAATCAGAAGGTGAAGGCGAGGAGGGGTTGCCTCGAATCTCATTTGCAGAAGCTGCTAAACAACAAAGAGAGAGAGAAGTAAAAGAACTCGAAGAAATAGAAAAACAACTTGAAAGTTCTGGAAAAGAAGAATTGGAAAATTTAAGTCCAAGTACTGACGACACCCCTCAAACACAACAAACACAAACAAGTAAAAGCGAACAGGGCGAACTGGGCGAACCAGGCGAAGAAATACAGGAAACAAAAGAAGCAACACCAACACCACAATTAGAATTAACAAAGGAAACACATGTAAAACAAAAGGTTGACCTTTTATTGAATTTTGAAGATTTGTTTATTGACAAGTCTGTTCCACGTTTCTTTTCGGGAATGAACCTTGCAGACGCATATGCGTTCTATAAAAAGCTGCAGTCAAATGGAACCGTTATATACCCTCCGCCAGATTTTAGCTATTATACAAATTCAAAAACTTATTCCGTAGACTTGCACGATGCGCCCGAAAACGAGGAGTTTGTTTTGCCGCATAGTAAAACATTCTTATTTTCGTATTCTGGAAAATCTGGCAAAAGCTTTGACCAAACGCGTAAGGAAATGCTCGCATACTTTAAAACTGTACACGAAAAAACAGACTATGTAATTGTAAAAAATGGATTTTCAGCAGATATGACAGACGTATATTTAGTTCTCTCACAAAAAGCGGCAAGCGAAAAAGAATTGCCAAAAGAACTTGAAAGGGCGTTTCCAGAAGATAAATGTTTTGTTATGAATGAAAATATTTCAGACTTGATGCATATTTATACTGATTTTATTCGCGAAAATCATGTTGACCTTGTTGTTATTGCAGAGCCGTATAATAAAATCGTTTCAAATAGAAAAAATGAATATCGAATGTGGTACTTGGAAGGCAAGTTTGTGGACTATTTTTGTTTTGGAATAGAGAGAGACGACAAAGGTAAAATAAAACTAATTGACAATATTGCCTATAATTCTAAAAATGAAATTCATTTTCAATTAAAAAAACTTACAGACAAGCTATATCAAACTATTTTAAAAAATGTTCGAGTCATTCTAAATGATGACGAGTTTGTTCCGGTTGCAATGAGATTCGATATGTCATACGCGAGAGATGCGATATTTATGGATAAATATGCAGTGGAAATAAACCATAAAGAAGAAAAAGGAAAGGTTCGATTTTACTGCAATGAAGTTGAAAACATGGATGGCACATTTTATACAAATATTCCCGTGTTGAATGAAAATGGTAAACGAACATCTCTCGGGGAAAAATTTGAGAAAGATTTAATTAAACTTCTTACATCTACCGTGTTTTCAAAAATGTCATCCGCAAAACAGGTACAAACAGCTTCACAGTTTAAGAAAATAGTTGACATTATTCGAAAATACACAATGAAATCTCGTCCTTCGGTGTGCAACGGAATAACGTTGAAAAATGTGCAAATACAATTTGGCGAAGAAAAGAAGAAATCATCTGCGCCTCTACCCATTCAAGAGGAAGAATACCAGCAGAAACCTTCTGAAGAAGAATTACAAGGCGAAGATGAACCAATCGTTATTGCGCCAATCATAGAAGAAGAAAAAGAAGAAGAAAAAAAGAAAGAAAAAGATAAACCCGCCAAGAAAATAAAAATTAAAGTTTTGAAACCAAAATCTTCAGAAAAAGAAAAAGAAGACGAACCGGTTGCTGATAAGGGCAAAAGCGTGGTTGATCCAGATACAATTATTGGTTCAGTTGCGCTGAGAGAAAGAATGCGCCCTCCATCTGAAAAAATCATAGCATCTCCTTATTTTATGAATAACCGTAAAATTTTCGTTGATTTTATCAACAAGTTCTTTGCGTCAAGGTACAAAGATATTGGAAAAGAAGGACAAATCACATGCAAACAAATAAGTAATGCAAAAACAGACAGCGCCGCAATGTCGCTGTTTCCACACCAACAAATTGTGAAAGATTATTTGAATTTGTACACTCCCTATCGCGGATTGCTCCTGTTTCACGGACTTGGAAGCGGAAAAACATGCTCGTCAATCGCAATCGCAGAAGGAATCAAAACGGAAAAACAAATCATTATTATGACTCCAGCATCTCTACAAGCAAATTATAGAAATGATCTTAAAAAATGCGGCGATGAATTTTACAAAAAAAATCAACATTGGGATTTTATTTCCATCAAAGATGTAAATGTCAAAGACAAGGAAGAAAAAATTGCGCAGTTGGCAACAATATTGAACATTGATGTTGACATGATAAAAGAAAATGGCGGCGCCTGGATGATAGACGTGAGCAACTCGAAAAATAATTATCCCGATTTGTCAACTGAAGAACAACAACAACTGGAAGCGCAACTGGATAAAATGATTGAGGCAAAATATAAATTCATTAATTACAACGGTCTCAATAAGAAAAAAATAGAAGAACTAACAAAGGGCGGAAAAGTAAATCCATTTGACAATGCTGTGGTAATTATTGACGAAGCGCACAGAATTGTAAATTCAATAAGTAATCAACTTAAAAATATAAAACCCACAAAAACAGACGAAAAAAAGGCGAAAACGTACATTTCTATACAATTGTACAAGTATTTGCAGAATGCAGATAATGCCAAAGTAATATTACTAACAGGAACACCAATTATCAACTATCCAAATGAACTGGCTGTTTTATTCAATATATTGCGCGGTTACATTAAAACGTGGTCATTTAAATTAACAGTTGATAAAGAACAAAAGTTTGATGAATCATCCATTATTGCCATGCTGAAAAAATATAATGTGGCAAATTACGATTACGTAAAATATACGCCGTCTTCTCAAACCGTTACTATAACGCGAAATCCGTTTGGATTCTCACCGGCGTTGAAGGCTGGCGAATATGCCGGAGTCATAAAAAATGTAGCGGGAGACGAATCAAACGAACAATTTCTTCGGAAAATAAAACAAATGTTTGACGCCGAACACATCAAAACCGAAGACCCCGTTATTACAAACTTCACCGCGCTTCCAGATAAATTTGAAGATTTCAAGAATAAGTTTTTGAAAGTTAATCCAGACACATTTGAAATCATCGGTGTAAAAGAGTTGCCCATTTTCCAGCGCAGAATTCTCGGGCTAGCATCATATTTCAAAAGTGCGCAAGAACAGCTCATGCCGCGACTGCTAGCCATCAAACTCGAAACGGTTCCAATGAGTAATATGCAGTACAGCGAATATGTGGACATTAGAACTGACGAAATAACAAAAACAAAACGATCTCAAAAAAATAAGAACATGTATGAAGTTTCTTCCAACTCTTATCGCATCTTCTCTCGATTGTGTTGCAATTTTGTTTTTCCTCCCGCTGATGAAACAACCGGAAGACCCGCAAGACCGAAAAAGGATAAATTAAATGAACAAAATGTGGATGCCTTTTTGCTCTCGGATGAAGGCGCTGGTACTCGCAGAGAAGCGCAAACATTCGTTGAAGGCGGTGAAGAAGAAGCGCAGGAATCGGAATCGGCTGTTGATGGCTCTTATAATGACAAAATCCGCCAACTGTTTGAATATTATGAAACACACGGAGACGACTTGAAACCCCGAGATGAAGGAGGTCGTTTGAATGAATACAGTCCAAAGTTTTTGAAAATGCTTGAAAATATTACAAATCCGGATAATAAAGGACTCAATCTTATTTATAGTCAGTTTCGTTCTCTCGAAGGAATTGGAATGATGTCTCTCGTTTTGAATGCAAATGGTTTTGCACAGTTCAAAATAAAAAAAGATAAAGATGGTGAAGGATGGTTTGTGAACATTGCACCAGAAGACCAGGAAAAACCCATGTATGCGCTTTATACAGGAACGGAAGACACGGATGAAAAGGAAATTATTAGAAACATATTCAACAGCGACTTTGCATCTACACCGCAAAACATAAAAGGTTATCTGGAGAGAAGGAAAAAATCATCTGGTAAATTAGAAAATAAATACGGAGAAATTATTAAAGTTTTTATGATTACAGCATCGGGTTCAGAGGGAATTAATTTGCGAAATGTGCGTTTTGTTCACGTAACCGAACCGTACTGGAATGCTGTGCGCGTTGAACAAGTTGTTGGACGAGCGCGCCGCATTTGCAGTCACGAAGATTTATCTGAAGATGAAAAAACGGTGCAAGTGTTTGAATATTTAACCATCTTCTCTCCAGCTCAAAAAGAAACTTTGAATAAAGAACTCAAGACAACCGATGGCGGCAAGACAACAGACCAGTCGCTCTTTGATATTTCCAAAAAGAAGGAACAAATAAATCGAGAGTTATTGGATGCAGTCAAAAATACATCTATTGATTGCAAAATACACAAGGGAACCAAGTGTTTTGAATTTTTGGGAACGCCGGATTCAAGTTCATTTTCATATGTTCCAAATATTGAACTGGATGAAACAGAAAAAGAACTCGTCGCAAATGTCGCAGTAGAAGAAGAAGAGTTCAAAGTGCTTCCTGCAGCGTACAAGGGCGAAAATGGTGAAAGATTGATTCGTTCACTTAAAACAAACAAAGTTTATTATAAGGATGACACATTTGAAACTCTTTCTTCAAGCGGAAAACCATTTGATGTGAAAGAGCTTAACCAATATGGTCGAATTGAACAAGTTGGAGAGAAATTGAAAATGTTTAAAAATTAATAAAGTTCATTTTATTGAATATATCTATTTTTTAATATGAGAATAAAAATAAAAATTGATTTCTTTTATCCTTGTATTAAAATGTTTTAGACAAATTCGTCAAACAACTTATTCATATATAATGGTCTGGACAATGTGGCAAGGGTGGAATGACGAAAAAAATGAAAGATTGCGTGTTGAAAGGGAACTCAAACACTTGACGACTCTATTCCACAGGGTTGTCAAAGAACGCGACAGTCTCAAAGAAGAACGCGATGAACTTGAAGAAGAAAATAAAAGATTGAGAAATAGTTGACAATATACAAGGAAATAATAATAATACAATTTTTGAAGAATACAGTAATAAAACGTAATAAAACCATTTTTTTTTTGTTATTGAGAATCATCGCGCGGGCATCATGACATCATGTTAGTATATCAAAAAACAACATACTGTTATAAGCATGTGCGAGTGAGCGCATGGCTTAGTGGGAAACCTTCTGTTCAAGAAACATCTACTCTCATACACCAATGAGAACATGGGTTCGAATCTCAACAAGTCCCAAAAAAAAGGCTTTGAAATAAGAGAATTAAAAAGAAAGAAAAAATTAGGGGTAGTTCCAAAAAAAACCTCCTGTAGCTCAGCGGCAGAGCGTCTACAACACCGTCATCTACCCAACAAGATTTGCAAAAGTCCGAATTTGAAGATGGTTATCGCCTTATAAGCGGAAGGTCACAGGATCGAAACCTGTCGGGAGGATTAATTCACACATCGCACCGGTGCATCAAGGCACTAGAGCACCCTTTAAACCGGCATGGCGCAGCGGCTAGCGCGCGCGGCTCATAACCGCGAGGTCACTCGATCGAAACGAGTTGCCGGTATCCATAAAGGGAACCTACGGTTCCCCTCTGACCCCTCCCTTCAAATAGGGCAAGGGGTCAGAGGGGACAGCATGTCCCCTACATCACATCGCACCGGTGCATCAAGGCACTAGAGCACCCTTCATCCCCTGTAGCTCAGCGGCAGAGCGTCTAAAACACCGTCGTCTACTCAACAAGACTTGCAAAAGTCCGAATTTGAAGATGGTTATCGCCTTATAAGCGGAAGGTCACAGGATCGAAACCTGTCAGGGGAATCTTATCACATCACATCGCACCGGTGCATCAAGGCACTAGAGCACCCTTTAAACCGGCATGGCGCAGCGGCTAGCGCGCGCGGCTTATGAAAGTTTGGGTTGCAAACTGTTTATTTGAGGATGCAACAATTATTCGTGATGTTGAAGGTGTCAGTTCACACGGCTGTTTATTCAAACGTCACGTTCCAGAATATTAATCATCATTTAATTTTTATATAAAATGAAGAGTAATTTATAAATTTCCTAATAACTTTTAATTCAACTCATAACCGCCCTATTTTGCGCCGAAACTGCTTTAAGTTGCGAGTTCATGCGCCTTTTGACCGCTTTACGCCATGATGAAGGATTAGCTCTAACTGCATTAAGAAGTTCCTTGTTCTGTCTCTTATCGGCATTAAGTTGAATTTTCATACGGTTTTTTACGAGAGACGCACCCATTCCTGAACGTTTTAATGTACGCGCTAAACTCATATTTTGAGAACGAATTTGTCTTAATTGCATTTTCTCATTTGCCTTGATAGTTTTACTATAAGATGATGGTTTGCTTCGTGATAAAGCTTTCATAAGTACCATATTCTGCCTTCTAACACCCTTAAGTTGCAGTGTGTTATTTTGTTTAATTAAACGATTGCGAGCGGCTGCAGATTTTTTACGTGTTTGCGACATTTATATATTATGTATATATTTTTTTTTTTCCTAAATTTCCAAATATTATATTATATTTAATTATATTTACTATAATATAATATGATTATCAATATTATTACTGTAATTGAATATCAATATTTATTTCTTGGGTCCTCGAGAACGAAGTGAATAACCGCTCTTAACTGGGGTGGCAACACGACGAACACGTTTTGCGGTCTTGTTGTGATATTTTTCATATATTATATAGGTTATCAATATAAATATACATTGGTATATTTATATTAGTAGTGGAGTCAAACAGTCTGCCCATCATCATGCAACCTCAAAATCAAAATCAAACATTTTCTCAAGGAAAATTAACAAAATCAGAATGGAATAATATGGAAATACCAGTTTCCTCTGATGAATTGACGATAATAAAATTAATCAAAGACAGTTATCATGATGTTCAAAAAAAATACAATAAAAATATTTCCATGATTGGAGTGCTAAAAACATCTTCCTATGAAGAAATGCACTCTCATTTATATAAAAAATATTTTGAAGAGATTGTAAATGAAATGATTAAGAAACATAATATAGAACCTGTATCCGCTGTATCTGTATCTGTATGTCATTCGGCGACGACGACGGATACTGTAAAAAATAAACATGTAAAACAAGGACAAGGTCAAGGATCCATAAAAAAAATAGACGCAATTCGAATTGAAAATAATAAAGATGGAATCAATGTAAAGACAGTGTATGAATTTACCATTTTAAGAATATGCAAACTACTACTTGATAAAAAGGCAATTTGGAATAAATATAAACAAGAGAAAGGCGATAAAAGTGATAAAAGCGATAAAAGTGAAAGCGGCAACAGTGACGACGACGAGAGTGACGACGATGACGGAAACGACATTGCAAGCTGCAGCTGGATGTCTTATCATTACGCACTTATGGTAAATTTAAAGAATCATATTGACCACGTAAACACACACGTTGTTGCATTTGTTAAACACTTGCTTGAACTGTGTGAAGATGACTTGGACGTGTTTCATTTCATAAAATATTCTGAATACTATATTGAAAAAAATCACTTGTGCACAAAATATCAAGACGTTGGATTATACGAACACCAAAAACAAATATTCACGTATTGCAAAGTACCAAATCCAAAGCTTATTTTATATATTGCACCAACAGGAACCGGAAAAACACTCACACCGATCGGTCTATCCGAAAAACACAAAATAATATTCGTATGCGCAGCACGCCATGTCGGACTCGCACTAGCCAAGTCGGCAATATCGATTCAGAAGCGCATTGCATTCGCTTTTGGATGCAGAAGCGTTGACGATATACGACTGCATTACTTTGCAGTAAAGGAAGCAACAAGAGACTGGAAAACCGGCGGGATACGAAAGGTGGACAACAGCGTCGGAGACAATGTTGAAATCATTATTAGCGACATTCAATCCTATTTACACGCAATGTTTTACATGAACGCATTTAATAAGCCCGAAGACATCATACTGTTTTGGGATGAACCGACAATTACAATGGACAATCAATCGCACGAGTATCATGAACTTATTCACAAAAACTGGAAACAGAATATTATACCCAATATAATTCTCTCATCTGCAACACTTCCACACGAAAGGGAGCTGCAAACGACAATTGCAGATTTTAAAACCCGATTTGTAAACGGAGACGTTTTCAGCATTGTGAGTCACGACTGTTGCAAATCAATTCCAATTGTAAACAAGGGCGGCTGCGTTCAACTTCCGCACACACTTTTTTCAGAATACTCTGATGTGCTGAGCAGCGTTGCTCATTGTGAAAAAAATAAAACGTTGTTGCGATATTTCGGAATTAATAAAATAAGTGAATTTGTTTCATTTGTAAACAAGAACGAACTATATTCAAATTCGCGATACAGCATTTCAAGATATTTTTCATCTTTCAATGAAATTACACTTATTAGCATTAAAATTTATTATTTGATTCTTTTGAAAAATATAAAACAAGACCCCGCAGTTTGGAAACAAATATACGAGCATTTTCATTCAGGCGAAGGTGCTGACAATCTATATGAATCCACCGGATATGTAACCACATCAGATGCACACACGCTTACTGACGGACCCACAATTTTCTTGACAAATGATGTTGAAAAAATAGCGAGTTTTTGCCTTCAAACTGCACAAATACCGGCGCAGCTCATTGACGACATTATGGGTACAATCCAACATAATAATAAATTATGCGAACAAATTGAATGCGTCGAAAAACGCATGGAAGATTTGCTCAATGATGCGGAAAAAAAAACAGCGGGAGCGGCGGGTGGAGGAGATGGGGCTTCAAAAAAAACAGAAAAAAAATCAACCAAGTTTTTCGATAAAAAAATGGATGCTGGTGAAATTAAAGAACTGAACAATAAGTTGCAAGCGCTAAATGAGCAAGTGAAGCGGGCGGCGCTCAATGATTTATTCGTGCCCAATCGACCTGCTCATTTGAAAAGATGGCACGACGATGCAACTGCAACTGGAAGTCAAAACAAAAATAATAAGCCATGGTCATGCGACATTCAAGACACATATGTGGAAAAAATCATGTTGTTGGCTATTGAGTCTCACTGGAAAATTCTGCTTTTAATGGGAATTGGTGCAATCACAGACCACAAAAATGCAAAATATAATGAAATTATAAAAGAGCTCGCACAAGAGCAAAAACTGTTTTTAATCATTGCATCTTCTGACTATATTTACGGAACAAATTATCAGTTTTGTCACGGATACATTAGCCGCGATTTACACGACATGACACAGGAAAAAACAATTCAGGCAATGGGACGTGTCGGCAGAAACAGTATTCAGCAAGACTACACCATTCGATTTCGAGACGACGACTTGATTAAAAGATTGTTTTTACCTTCTACCAATAAACTCGAAGCAGATAACATGAACAAACTGTTTTCTTCTGCATGACGCGTTGTCATCACATCGTGTGTGCGCATAAATAATAAATGCAAACCTATATAAAGAGTTGGAGCGAATTAATATAGCATAGGAACACAAATACAAGTACTCCAACCCAAACCCAATACACAAAATGAGCTCTGCCGATTCCGAATCAAAACCATTGCTGGCTACTACTACGCCAGCTCAAAAAATTACAAAAGGTGATGTTGTAAATAAATTCAAAGAACTGCATAATAAACATTATGTTACAAGAGGATACATGATTCACACTGTGAGTGATGTATTTTCAAAACAATTTTGCGAAATGCACCTAACTACTGGACTTGAATGGAAGGTGGAATACAACCAATATGCAGAGACACGCGTCCGTGTCGCAGAAATAAAAACCTTTGTTTTTGGAAAGCCTATTCTTGTGGCGCTAGAGCGCCCAATAAAACAAGTACATCGTTCAGAATTTGAATATCATTTTGGATTTGGTGGTCACTGTAAGGGTTACAGTGACACGAGACTGATTGCCCGATTTCTAGGTCAGTTTGATAAAGATTTGAACTATGAAGAACTTTTGAATCCCGCTGATGAAGAAAATGCAACACCGATTGATGAAACTTATGTAAAAAATGTACTGAAGCTGTTTATTATGGGAGGCTACATCAAATACTGGAAAGCGTATTATGAGTTTAGAGACTGGTTCATGGAAAATATGGATGAAAGCGTTCGAGGGGAGTTGTCGCTGGCAATGTCTCGTTCGAATTTTGAGAAGGACTTTTCCACTGGTCCAGAAATCGACAGAATGACCAAGTCCATTTTTGAAGACTATGAACTGCGTTTGAGTCATCCATTCTAGATTTTGACTTGATTCGTTGGATATAAATAAAAAATAAACATAAAAATAAAAAAACAAACAATATATAGATGTCAATTCGTGTAATAGATGGAATATTTGTCTGTGTTTGTATATCCTTTTTATTTTTGAAGATGCACTGTGTTTATCAAATACTTATAGCGTGAATTACATATTTTGTTTTTTAATATAATTGAATGCAATGCATAATTATATTAAAATAATTAAAATAAAATCATAACTGTAATGATTGTAACACGCACAAACAGTGTTTAATTGCTGTAAGCAAGACCACCCATACCACTCATTACACGGAGAACGTTGTAGTTGGTGGCATAGACACGAACTTTGGCAGTCTTGGTTCCCTCAACGGTGGCGTTGGAAAGAACAAGCTGAAGAGTTGCATTGTCAATGCGGGAGAAGTTACAACTGCCGGAGGGCTGGTGCTCTTCGGGTCTCAACGCAAATGAGTATACGTTGATACCGGTGTCGGGAGTGCGGGTGTGGTGCTGGTAGGGCTGAACGAGGTCGAAGTAAGTTCCTTCACGCTCAGAGAAGCGGTCCTGACCGTTGAGCTGGAGTTTGGCAGTCACGACGGGGTTCTGACCCCAGCAATGCAGGGGAAGAGAGGTCTCGGACATAACAAAGGTGCCGGCATCGGACACACCAGAGTTGCCGTAAGGGTGTTGTGTAATTGGGTTGAAGGTGGTTCCTTGACCAAAGTTGGCTTCGTTGTAAACACCGCCGTGAACAGCGTCCCACCACTGTTCAGTAGTAGCAGCAGCTTCATCAATGGCACCGGCATCGTAGAAGAGACCGGAAGCATCAATGTATTGTTCAACGGCATCAGGACCTCCGAATGCGTGAATGGCGTTGGGAAGGGCATCAACTGCGTCAGTGTAGTTGAAGGGCTGGGCACCGAGAAGACGGTAGAGAAGCTGGTTGCAGTCGAGGGATGAACAGTAGTCAACGTTCTGATCTGGCTGAACGACCCAAATGAGTTCTTTCACGGGGTGATTAAAGTTGAGTTTAATCTTGTTGGAAGAGGAACCAACGGACTCGTCACCAGTGAACTGCAGCTGTTCAATGAGGTACTCGTGGGGGTTCTGAGCCATGCGCCTGCGCTCATCAGTGTCCAAAAACACGTAGTCGACGTACAAGGATGCGGCAACGAGGGACTGGTTATAAGCGGCAGTAACACGACCACCATCAACAGGGCAGTTGGCGGTGTTCAAAGAGCCAACAGCCCACAGACACTCGTCAATGGGGCGAATATCGAGGTTGATCTTGACTTCGTGGTACTGAAGAGCGATAAGGGGAAGGGCAAGACCGGGATTGCGGCAGTACCAGAACTGAAATGGCACATAGAGAGTGGTTTCAGGGAGGGCATTGCGGGGAGCGCAAACTTGACGAGGAGCGTTGCTCTGGCAAGGACCGTCAACATCATTGAATGAAGGGTCGGTAATAAAGGTGAGTTCGGTGGTATTTCCAACCATTCCGTAGTAACCGGGTGTCTGGTCAACGGGTAAAGTGAGGTTATTCCAGATGTGCATCCAGTCACCGTACTGGCGGTCAATGCGCTGACCACCGATTTCAACCTCAACCTGAGAAATGAGCTGTTCACCGGGAAAATCGAGCCAACGGGCATAAACACCGGTAACGCCGCCGGCGGAAACAGTGTTCCTCATACTCTGGTTAATTTCAGGAAGAGTTACCTGAAGGTAAGTGCGGTATGCAAGATCGCCGTTGCGGCTAATGGTGCAAGTCACGCGACGACCGAAATCAGCCTGACCGTTAAAAGTCTGTTCAATAGACTCCATTGCAAAGTTGGTGTGACGTTTGTAAGATACTTTCCAGAAAGTAATCTGAGGGTTTCCCGTCAGATAAACATCCTGGGCGCCATAGGCTACAAGTTGCATTAATCCTCCTGCCATTTTATGTTGTTATAATATTGCTAAAGAAAAAAATTTTACGTTTGTTGTTTAATTAAATAAATTAATTTAATTAATCAGAATCTTGAAAATACTCAAATACTTATCGAAAAACCCTTGCATTCAAAAATACCTAAACAAAAAAAATAATATCCTCAGAAAAACTCAGAAAAAATGTTGAAAAAAAAGTAATAAATTGTTAAAATCATTCTAATGTAAAATTATCTAATAAAAAATCTTTCAAATAACCTGCTTGATAAACGTGCTTATCACCCTTGTGTCTTTTTGAACAAAAATATTTGTTGCCTATTTTTTTCAATTTCCATTCATTTTCTAAAGCATTATATATAAAATTTCTTAAACAACCATCGGAAAAATTAATATTTGTTTTATGTTTATTTTCATATTTCTCATTTGATAATTCTCCTTCATCTTCTTTTGAATACTCTTCCAACCTTATTAGTTTTATTTTCACATGTCGTCCTGTGCTTTTCTTCAAAATGTATTCCTTTTTTTTTTTATTTTTATCAAGAGTTTTATCATGATAATTTATATTTTTTTTAATTGTCCAATTATTTTCTAAATGTTTTATTAAAATACTCATTTTATGATATTCAACGTTGTCGTTGGTGTCATTGTAATTGTATTTGTATTTGTCAATTGCAATTGCTGAGCCGCGAATTGTTGTAGTACACTTGTTCTTGTCTGCTTTATCGTCGTTTGCCTTGTCCGACATGAGATGATTTTACCAAATTTATTTTTTAATTTTTAATTGTGTGAATTGTGTGGTTGTAAAAGTTGTTTTGTTATGATTAAATGAGAAAATCTTACTTGACATTTGCCGATTTTAATAAATCATAATAAAATAAATGTTTTTCTTCTAAAATTTAGAAATCAGAAATAGATTTCGAAAAATAAAAAATTATAAAATTATAAGTAAAATAGTAAAATAATAATATATATACAAATTTCTTATTAAAGTTTTTTAATATAATATTATATATCAAAATATTCATAATATTATTTTTTTTATAATTTTATTTTTTCATGCCGTCGTTCAAGTATAAAACAAATAAAAAAATCATAGTAGATGACAAAAGTATTACTACTCTAGATAGCCGACACAGAGAAATGCAGTTGTATTTCTCAAATGTAGAAAATGTTATCATTCCCAGTCTTTTAAATGAAAAAAAAAATATACAAAAAACTTTATCTCAGAAACATGATTATGACACTGATGTTAATGTTAATGCCATTGAGACCAGTGGAATAAAAAATGAAAATAAAAGCAAAATTCCAATTGAAAAACAACTTGAAATAAAAGACCGACTGGCTGAAATTAAAATTGAACTCCGCACTCACAAAAATAATATAAAACAATACTATTTGAATAATTCCAAATACATTTTCGATTATTTTGAAAATAAAAAGGAAATCTCAAATGGTAATAATAAAACAAAGATTTTAAATTCATTTTTTAAAATCGATACCACCACTGAACGTGTTAATGAATTGACATCAATGAATGATAATAATGTAAAAAAATTTTTATCAAATATTGACCAGTCATTCATCAACGTGAATGATTTCGTATTTCAAACCGGGACTTGCCAGCATTGCAAAAGCGGCGAACTTATTCCGGTCGAGCACGAAGGCATTCTCGTGTGCAACAACTGTTCCAAATATGTTGTATACTTGATTGAAAATGAAAAACCGTCCTACAAAGAGCCGCCCAAAGAGGCGTGTTTTTATGCGTACAAGCGCATTAATCATTTTAAAGAAATTATGGCACAGTTTCAAGCGAAAGAAACTACACAAATTCCACCAGAAGTTATTGAGAATATTAAATTGCAAATTAAAAAGGAGAGAATAAGTCTCTCCAAGTTTACAAATTCAAAAGCAAAAGATATTCTAAAAAAACTAGGTTATAATAAATTTTATGAACACATTCCTTTCATAAAAGATAAACTCGGAATTAAACCGCCGACAATGACGCCCAATTTGGAAGAGCTGTTATGCAATCTCTTTATGGAAATACAGGGACCTTATGCCAAGTTTTGCCCGGATGACCGTGTCAATTTTTTAAACTACTATTACACCATTTATAAACTGTGCGAGTTAATCGGACAAACGCAATTCCTTCCGTATTTCCCCCTGCTCAAAGACAGAGAGAAACAAATAGAGCAAGATGAAATATGGAAAAAAATATGTTTTGAACTCAATTGGGAGTTTATACCGACACAATAGCGAAAGTGTTTGTAAAAAGTATTTTCTGCATATAACAATATAATAATTAATTACGTAATAATATTAAATATACTTTTTGATATATTTAATATTATTAATATTATTATTGTTATACAAATAACTTACATATTGTGTTAATATGAATACAAATACAAAAATAAATACAACAAATATAATCAACACAACTGCAACAACTGCAACAACTGCAACAACTGCAACAACTGCAACAACTGCAACAACTGCAACCTCGAATTCTGAACAAAAAAAATTAAAAATACATTGTGACATTATAGATAAATTAGATTACTTTATAAAACAAAAAAAAATTCCCAATATTATTTTTCATGGTCCATCTGGGTGCGGAAAAAATGTTCTTGTAAATGATTTTATTAACAATGTCTACAATGGAAATAAACCAGCAATACATAATTATGTCATGAGTGTAAACTGTGCGCACGGAAAAGGCATTCGATTTATTCGAGAAGAATTAAAATTTTTTTCAAAAACAAACGTTGATTTGAAAGATGGAGACATATTTAAAACGGTTGTCCTTTTAAATGCAGACAAACTCACAACTGACGCTCAATCAGCTTTAAGACGATGCATTGAACTTTTTAGTCGTTCTACCCGGTTTTTTATCATTGTTGAAGATAAATATAAATTACTTAAACCAATATTATCAAGATTTTGTGAAATATATATTCCAGAACCTATTATAAATAACTGTGTAACAAATTTACACACGTACAACTTAAATAATGTCTATAATTTTAAAGAGACTGATACGACCCGCAGATTATATTTGAAAACTCTTTTAACTGGAATAATAAAAAAGTATGATGATGCTTGCCTGGAAGTAGAACCGTCGCCGCTGCCACCCAATCAACTTGAAACTAAAAAGCAACGTGTCATTGCAGAATGCATGTTATTGGTTGCGAAATTATATAATAAGGCATTTTGCAGTGTCGATTTGCTTTATTACATTGAGCACAACTCTAAAATCGATGACCTTAAAAAATATGAATATTTAATTACATTTCAAAAAATAAAGAGAGAATTTAGAAATGAAAAATTATTAATGTTATTTATTTTATATTTTTTAATATTTCGTAGCGATTTGACTTTAGAAAATATATCGTTCATGTAAAGCAATTTAATTTTAACATTTCTGATTTTTGAAAATGGACGATTTTGTGCTTGGAAATTTGCAAGAGTCGCGAAATGAGTTTTGCGCACGTCTTATTAACATATTAACACCACACGTCATATTTGGTTTAAAATCTATTTTTGATGAAGCATGGAGACTCTGCATTGACAATGACGAGGTGCCAAAATACTTGATGACATTTCAAAACTTTTTGATGCGTGTGCCAAAATGGAATGCCGCAATTATAGAACAAGAGGCAACGCGCATTGTGGAACGAAGTGGTTGTGGTCACATTGAAGAACTCATTACGTGTGTCCACATTGTCCAGCTTAAAATGCTCACATGCATGCGAGCCGGGAGTAAACAAAAAAAAATCGACATCGCTATACCCAAATTGTCTGACTTTATTCACAAGGTTTACATTAATTCCGCAAGAAAAGTATATTCAAATGTATTTTTATTTGAAAAAAGCAAACAGCATTTGCAAGTCCAAAAACACAACCGTCAGCTCGAGATCATAGTAAAAGAATGCATTCTCAACACGGTGCGCGAAAGTATCCCTATAGAGCATCTGTTAAAGGTATATATGGAGGATGAATTCATCGAAGAAGACACTGAAGTGGTTGACACGGAAGAAATCATATCACAGGACCCGGTAATTGAAGAAGAAGAAGAAGAAGTGCAGCAAGAGCAAGAACAAGAAGCCGCCGTCATTGCGGAAGCGGAAGAGAACGTGACAAAGCGGCAAACAATTACATTTGACGACATCGACAGAGTAAGAGTTATGGGTTCTGATTCAGAACAACACGCAGAAGAATTTGTAAATGCTCCAAAAACTTTAGAGAGATTGGAAGAAATAAGCATTCGAAATTTTGCAAAACGCAAAGAAGAAGAAGATGGCTATGATGATGATGATGAAACTGACGACACGCTGCGCATCGGAGACCCTGTAAGTCTTGGAGATTTAGACGTGGATGAATTTTCATTTGATTCGTAAAAAAAGTAATTAATATATGAATTTATAGATAAATGGATAATATATTTGTAGTTGGTTGTGTTATATCTACCGTCTTTTTTTTAGCAAAGTTTTTAGAAATGAGATTTTCTGTTGAAGAATCCAGACCTCTTAAATACTTGATGCGCGACACTGTGGTTGTTTATGCCAGCTGCATTATTGGTTACTATTTGCTCCTACAATTTCAGTCAGAAGTTTCAAGCGGTGGCGGTTCCATCGAAGTATTTACCGATAATCCAGGTTTCTAGTAAAAGATAACCGAACAAACCATAGGGAACTCCCCTTAATTCAGATTATTTAGAGCGTTGAACAGTTTAAGTTTTAATTTTGTAGCATTTTCATTAAAACTTAGAATTCGAGCATTATTTGTGTGGTATACTGAGCCAACCTTGTCATTCATCATTATTGACTTGTAGTTTTCATTTTTCCAATCTGTGAAAGTCCGTAGTAATTTTTTAAAAATCTTGTTGACAAACTGAACCAACAATTCTTCATCTGTCAATTTCGTCCAGTTTTTAGAAATATAGATCAAAATGTCGCTTTTTGACCCTTTGATTGAACAAATTGGGACGTGCTCAAATGATTTTTTTTTTAAATCATCCACAACGAAACTGCATGCCCAATCACAAACGTCTTTTGAATTGAACAGCTTTTCCAAGTCTTCGCTTGTTATTTCCAGTGCGTCTACCCATTCTACAAAATCGCAAATGCAACCACGTTTCAACTGCTGCTGCTGCTGCATTTGATGTGACTGCTGTTGTTGCGACTGCTGTTGTTGCGACTGTTTAATAAAATTATCAAATTGTGCTTTTAAATCCATCATCTCTTTTTTTAGATTCGAAATGTCATCTTTCAAATTATTTATTTCTATATCGCGCGCGTGCTCTTCTCTCTTATCACTTGCCTTATCATTTGCTACAACTGACGCAGTCGGCAGTGGCGGTGGCGGTGGCGACGGTGGTGGCACAAGAAGCTCCGGTTTCGGTCTTGGTATTATTTTAATCCTTTTCATAATGTAACATCTATGAATAGCCGATATAATAGTAATAACACAATACACCGAATTTAAAATCAATTTTAATATAAATCAAACGTGTAAAATAAAATATATTAATATATTATTTACATTATTTTATAACACTTTATTGTAACAATGAATAAAATTGCATTAGTTATTATATTTTTCATCGTGTTTGTTATTTTAGAAGCACTTGTTTATTATATATATAAAAATAAACAAATAATAACAGAATCATTCGTTGAATCGTATCAAGGTTCAGACGTAAACTACGAAAGTTGCATAAAAGATGGATACCCGCAAACATGGTGTTTAAGCATTCAAGACCCATACAGCATTGCAAACCCCGATTCCACTTTGGATGAATGTGTTGATAAACCGAGAAAGAATATGAAACATTAGAGAGAAGAGAGATTAAATCGTTATAAAATATATTAAAACAATATAAACCAAATATTAATATATTATAAAGAATTATAAAAAAATAAATAGAATGAAAAAAAAAATGATTAATGCCGTTACGTCTTGTGATTCAGAACCTATTTGTAAAATGACAGTTGTTTCTGTAAAAGAAAATGAAAATAATGTTCATGTGAACACTAGTGCCGATCTCGTTGTTGAGGCTGTTGAAGCTGTAGAGACTGTTGTTGTTGTTGAAAATGCAGAACCGCCGCCAGTAGTTGAAAAAAAAAAGAGGGGAAGAAAAAAACTTATTAAACCAGACTTGTCAATTAATACAAGTGCACTTATTATTTCCGCAGATGTGGACCCAAATGCGCCTCCACCCGTTGTTGTCCACAAAAAAAGAGGAAGAAAGCCTAGAGGTGGTAAAATAATACAAGAAACTCTTGTGCATAATAATAATGTTCCCGAGCTTCCAAATATCATCTTGCATTTAAAATGTGTAACATCGGATTTGAATACTGCAAACAATGAAAGCATTACAAGCATCAACTCGTCGGACGCATCGGCACATGAGAATAAAATCATGTGCTACAACGACCAAACAGTGTGTGGGTCAGAAGTTTGTAACTACACCGACTCCTCATCCACAGATTCCGTCGATTCTGATTCACCCATTAGGTCAATGATCGATTATCAGCCTGATAGTAATACTAACACGCACACGCTTTACGACCCTTCAACATTTGCTTGTTGTTCAGCAACTTCAACATGTGATTCATCATCCTCATCACAATTATTTACCGAGTGGAAAGATAAACACAAACAGAATTATCAACATGACGATTCGGTGGGTTCTGACAATAATGCAACAATGAAAGACATATGGAAGAAAATATCACAACTAAAAATAAGTTATAATAAAAATGATACATTTCAAATCATTGGGTCACACCGTTCTGCATGTTTTTGGTGCACGTGTGATTTTGACACACCTGCAATTTACATTACCAAGTCGATGGTTAAAGACACGTGTAATGTTTACGGGTGTTTTTGTCATCCGGAGTGTGCCGTCGCATTTCTTATGAATGAAAATATTGACACGTCAATAAAATTTGAACGATATCATTTATTGAATTCCATGTATGGTCCTATATATAATTATGATAAGAGTATCAAACCGGCTCCAAATCCTTATTATTTGCTGAATAAGTTTTACGGAAACCTCAGCATCATAGAATATCGAAAGTTGTTTAAAAGCGAACAACTTATTTATATGGTCAACAAACCGCTTACGCATATTTTGCCCGAACTTTATGAAGACAACAACGATTTTCTGGTTGGAAATAAAATCATTCAAAACAATAATATTCGTAAAAATCAATTGAAAAAAAAATCCAATAAAACGAATATTATCAACGAAGTTTTTGGTGTAAAATAAAATAGTTAAATAAAAATGGCACACATCAATCAATTTTTTCTTTTAGAATAATGTTCTTTTTCTTTACACAATTTTCATAATTTTCACAACTAGTAGCATTGCAATCAAGACACTTTTCATTGCAAATTTCTAGGTCGTTACATGGTTGTTCTGTTTCTTTTTCAGCATTGTTTGTATTTGCATTTGCCGCAGCATAAGCTTGCTTACGCTTTATTAACTCATTCATCTCTTCAACTTTTTTAGCTTTTTCTTGTTGCATTCGATAATTATTTGACCCCTTGTCCATAATGTCTCTTATTACAGAATATACTTTTTGATTTTTTGTTTTCTTCAAGTTGACATCTTCCTTTGGCGTAATGCCTAGATAATCACTCACAACTTTCACAACATCATTGCTACATGATTCTAGTTTTTGAAGCGCTTCGCATTCATCGTAATTTGTTTGAGACACAATAAATTGAATTTGCTGTTTTCGTCTGTATTCCAGTTTCTGTTTTACTGTGTCCATTAGTCTGGTATTCAAATCTGCTTGGTCCTCACAATTCATTATATATCTATGTTGATTTTGCTATCAATATATATATATTACATTAAATATTTTCTAAATCATATTAAACGAATATTTATATTACATACAACGAAACGACTCGCGGAATCAACCGAAACCGAAACTCAAAATGGAAACCCAAGAAAAAAGAAAAACTGATAATCATGTTGATAGCGTTATTGACATTCGCGGAATTCAATTTGATATTTCGTCCGTTTTAAAAGATGTAACAAATTCTATTAAAAATAATCTGAAAATGTCATTTGATGACGCATTTAAAGACTATGAATTATACAAATCTACTCATGATGCATTACTTCAGATTCCGTTTATCAAAGATTTGTATAATAAAAATTCAGAGCTGTCATTACAAGTGAAAATATTAAATCAGCAAGAGAGGCAAGATAAGCAAGAGCAAGAAGACTGTGTAGTAGAAGTAGAAGAACGAGAACAGGAGGAACATGAACCAACAATTACATTGAATATTCATGAATCTTTGATTCCAAATAATAATGACGATCATGATGATGAACCTACTGATTTTTTAAAAACAAATAAAATGAATAAAAAACAATCTAAAAATGATTTTGAATTTGAAATCGTTTCTGAAGCCGAAGACGAAGAAGCTGAGGAAGATGAAGCCGAACTAAGCGAAGCTGAGGAAGAAGATGAAGAAGAAGCCGAACTAAGCGAAGCGGATGAAGAGTCTGAGGAAGAAGAAGCCGAACTAAGCGAAGCGGATGAAGAGTCTGAGGAAGAGGAAGAAGAAGCCGAACTAAGCGAAGCGGATGAAGAGTCTGAGGAAGAGGAAGAAGAAGAAGAAGCTGAGGAAGAAGCTGAGGAAGAAGCTGAGGAAGAAGCTGAGGAAGAAGAGGAAAAGGAAGAATCTGAGGAAGAGGAAGAAGAAGAAGAAGAAGAATCTGAGGAAGAGGAACAAGCTGTTGAAGCAGAGGAACAAGCTGAGGAACAAGCGGTTGAAGCAGAGAAAGAGGAACCAGTTGAGGAGGAAGAAGAAGAAGAACAAGAAGAAGAACAAGAAGAAGAAGAAGAAGAAGAAGAAGAAGTTTTTGAAATTGTAATCAAAAATGTAACATATTACACGACAAACGAACAAAATGGTGACATTTATTCTTGCGTAAATGATGATGTCGGAGAAATTGTTGGAAAATTTAAAAATGGTAAACCTTCATTTTCTAGACGCAAATAATACATGCTATCCAATCTGACCCACTATCAATGATTATTTCAAAAGGGCAGAGATCATTATTTCTCTAATTTTTATTTATTTATTGGCTAATTTTATATATTATATATTATATATATAATATACACTTTATTTAATTAAACTTTATAAAATGATTTTTCAGTACATTTGTCCACCAGCAGCATTATATTTAGCCTTTTCACTCATTCAAATACTTATTGATATGTTTAGAGGCGAAACGAATATTGCATTTTTAAAATTTCTTGTAATGATCGTTTTTACGATTGCGCTCAACATGTTGTGCACATCAGGACTTGGAATCATATCATGGTTGATTGTGTTTATACCATTTATTTTAATGACATACATTACAACCATTCTTGTTTTTGTATTCGGAATTCCAAAGACAAAAGACTTAATCCCTGATCCACGACTTGAACGCAAACCTCGAAATGAACACAATCGCGACTGGTGGAAAGACCATCAAGATATTGGCGGATGCGCTGGAACGCGTTTCGGATGTTGTGACGACGGAAAAACTGCAAAATCAAACTTCTACGGTTCAAATTGTTCATCATACCATCCTCACTCTCGTGATCACTCTCATAATCATAAAAACCTCATCGGCGGATGCGCTGGAACGCGTTTTGGCTGTTGTGACGACGGAAAAACCTCAAAAAACGATAGTGAAGGAACTAAGTGTTGCGCTGCAACGAAATACGGCTGTTGTGATAACGGAACATCAACACAACCATGTCCCAACGGAACGTCTTTTGTGGTCGACCCTGAAAAATCATTGACTCCAGAAAAACTTCTTGGCGGCTGTGCAAAAAAAAAATACGGTTGCTGTTCTGATGGAAGTGCTGCAGTGGCAAAAGCGTGTTGATTTTTTAATCCGGTAATATAAAAAAAAGATTTTAATCTAATTATTTATCATGCATTTATTATTTCATATATTATTATTTATGTAAATCACATAAATATTATATAATATATTATATTATTATATATTATATTTTTACATAACTTCACATACTTGTTTACATGGTTATCGTTCAATATGAACTCAACAATGAATATGTTCCAAAAATTCAAAACCCAAACTGTGGATGCGGAGAGACGGATTCAATTACATCCGAAGTAAATTTGAAAATCGCGTTAGCCGTAACAGCGAGTTATATGATTTATTCTTTCGTACAAAGTGATGCATTCCCTGAAACAATGATGCGATTCACTTATAAAGCTGTGTTGGTCTACACAAAAGTAAATAAAACGTACAATAATTTTAAAACATACTTTAATAACATGATTAATAACGGTAAAAATAGTAATAATGATAATAATAATGAATCAACAATTTCAGATTCACCTACAGATTCTTTTACAGATTATGAAATTAGAGTAATTAAAAATGGAATAAAATGCGAACAATTTGAAACAATGAAAATATTCAAAAAATCAAATTATTTAGGAAATCCAAATGATTATTGCGACTCTCAAGACGAGGAGGAGTCGCAATCGCAATCTTCTACCACCGGAAGCTGTGATGTGTGTGACGTGTGTGATTCTCAAGATGATGGTGAGGATAACAAGGATAATAAGGATGGCGGCGATGTTAAGCAAGATAAAATAACCACCACAGAAACCACAGAAACCACAGAAACAAATGTATCAAATGCAAAAAACGAACAATTATTCATTATGAAACATGAACAAAATAACACGATTCAATTTGTACCATATGATTTTATAATGCAGACACTTTTTTGTGAACCTGGTGCCAATAATTACAGTAAACTCAATAAAAATTACACAAGACTGTACAGACAATTTACAGAAAATAGTTATTCAATTTCACCAAATGACCTCGTTATTTCAAAAGCAGGAATGATTGTGTGTTCGCTCGAATTAAAGGGTAAAATATATGACATTGACATTTCATTTCCTTATAATTTCAATGTGGTTGGAAACATTATTCTAGATTACACATTTTTATCATGGTATATCTTGAAAGAATACGAGGTTGCACATTTTACTGCGGACTGCGAATACACGTTAACGTGCATATCCAACGCCAACGCGGTCATGCACGTATATAAACTTGGAAAATCATCAGGATTATTGGTAAACTTGAATGAGTATGAAATTATAAGTGTATAGAAACAGCAATGGTTTGAATTTAATAATATTTTTGAAATCAATATAAACATATTCAATGATTATATTTATTGTATTTAGTTATGACATCGTTCGAAGAACACCCATTGACGTCCTTGACAAAAGAAGAAGGCGGAAATAATAAAAGTTTGAATACAATAAATGTAAACAACTCCGACCATTCATCACCACATGGTTTGTCGGACACGTGGATACTTTGGGCGCATCTTCCACACGATACAGACTGGAGCATCAAAAGTTATACTAAAATTTATGAATTTAATACACTAGAGCAAGCAGTGACAATAACCGAAATGCTTCCGCCAAAATTGATTATAAATTGCATGTTGTTTTTGATGCGCAAAGGAATTAACCCAATATGGGAAGACGAGAGAAATAGAAATGGGGGCTGTTTTTCATATAAAATCATTAATAAAGATGTTCCGGGAGCCTGGAAACAAATGTCATACTTGTTGGTAGGAGAAACAATGTCGGACAATGTAAAAATACTACCACACATCAACGGAATCACAATATCTCCGAAAAAGAATTTTTGCATTATGAAGGTTTGGGTTGCAAACTGTTTATTTCAGGATGCAACCATTATTCGTGAAGTTGAAGGTGTCAGTTCACACGGCTGTTTATTTAAACGCCACGTTCCGGAATATTAATATTAATAAAATATATTAATAATATTAATCATTTCATTTTTATAAAAAAAGTATAAGATATTTTTTTTATAAAAATTGAAATTTCTATATCATCTTAATTTTATGTACCATGCTGCCGTCATACCGCATCCTAGTAGTATTAATGAAAATTAAAATAATCAAACCAATACACGAAACCATTTCTATGAAATCCGAAAGTTGCAATATTAGCAACGATTCTTTATCGAATGTTCAACCACCACAACAATCACAACCACCTCAACCTAAAAAAATTTCGCAAAGTCAAAAACACTTGAACGAATGGAATGAAAAGGGAAATGTTTTACCACCCTGCATTAACGAAGGATGCACAAAACTTGTAGCCGTACGACACTGGTCTAACTCTCTACCATCACTTAAAACTGAATGTAACAGTTGTTCTCATGCAAGAAAAAGTAATAAAAAAATTGATGGTGTAATATTCCACAAAAAAAAAATATGTGAAAATAAAGACGGAATCTTGGGATTTAAATGTGCTATGGATAGCGAGAGATATCACGAGTTTCCAAGTGATTGTTATGAAATGGATCACTTGGATGGAAATCATGAAAACAACACACCAGACAATGTAAAAACATATTGCTCGATTTGTCACACGCGCAAAGGCAAAGAAAGTGGCGATTTCAACTCGTTCAAGTCATCAAGTCGCATCCACAAAGTTTAATTGGTGTATCAAATCTACTATTTTGTCTTTTGAAAAGCTTTTATACTTGCAATCATTATTTACCAAGTGATAAAGATGTTTTTTACTATATTTATTTAATTTTTTTTTTATTTGTTCCTCGTTCAAATTAAGATATTCGTCTTTATCAATTGCTATATTAGGTTGAGTATTATTTTTTATTGTTGTTTTAATTCTATTTTCAAATATGTCCATATAATCCTTATGTATTTCAAACCCTATGCTTTTTCTATTCAATCTAAATGCCGAAATTGTAGTTGTTCCTGAACCAACAAAAGGGTCTAACACTGTATCTCCACAAAACGAATAATATTTTATTAAATTATCAACTAATAATTCTGGATATGGTGCAGGATGTTTTGATTTTGTTTCTGGATTTATTTTCCACACATTACTTCTTTCGTATCCATCATCTACTCTGCTGTTCAATGACGTAATGGCATCATACCCCCTAACTATTTTATCTATTAAATGTTTTGAAGGCTTTTGAAATACAAATATATATTCGTTGATAATGTTTGGTTTATATGCAACCGGTTGTCTGTGTTGGAAAAATCCCCCGTTTCTATTTTTTGCAGCCCCTTCTGGTTTTATCCAAAGTATGTCTTCAATAAATTTCCAACCGATGTCTTCCATCAAAGGAACAAAATGAAACACCAATGGTATCCTACTGCTTTCACAATTACGACTTTCTCGTTGAATTAATATGTTGCTCAAATTCACACAACACATTCTGCCATCTTCTGTTATTTCGTATATCAATGTAAATACAGTTCTAAGCGTACTCAAATAATCTTTATAATCGGCATAATTTACATAATCTTTCACATTGTAATATGGTGGAGATGTAACTGTCAAATGAATTTTTTTGTTTTCATCTTTCATAGTCGTCAATCCTTTTATGCAACAACAATTAATTATTGTATAATCGCACGTCTCTATTTTATACGTGCTTGTGCTTGTTTCAGCAGCAGAAGCAGCGGCATCTACTGTTGTTGGAGGTTCTTCTTTTTCTTCATCTTTTTCTTTTTCCACAGTTTGTGTCGTCATTGAAGATTTTGGTTTAATTTTAATTTTAATTAATTTTTTTTTATTAGTGCCATTTTCTCCATTCATTGTACCGATTCGTCGTTCTTTTTTTGATTGTTGAATGTTTTGAATATCGAATGTGCGTGTGTATTGTTTCTAAGTAAAAATCTCTATTTCAATTTTGTATTAATTGTTCTATTCCAACACAGAATCAAGTCGTTTAACTTGGCAGTCTGAAAAGCATTTTTTTTTAATCTTGAATATATCCGTTCCGTATTTAATATATTCAGATATGAATGCGCCAAGATACAATGCAAATAGGTTGGTATACTCTATAACAGGTGTTTTATGATTCGATATAAATGTATTTATAATAACGAATGACACAACTATAATTAACATCCACATCCAATGATGAATATGATAACATTTATTATTACACGCATCAGTATTTTCAACTATAATCATATTTGAAAAAAAATTACCTTCATGGTTTTTTTGTTTACTACCAAATACATATGTTCCTATAAAACCGACCACAAACCAAATGACAGATGAAATAATTATTTTATTGTTCATATAATAAAATAAATATAAATAAAATAAAATAATTATTATGAAATAATCAAAGTATTAATATTTGTGATACTTATTTATTTTTTGGGTCCTCGAGAACGAAGCGAATAACTGCTCACAACGGGAGCGGCGGAAGCGCGACCGCGTTTTGCCGTCCTTTTGTGACACGCCTGGTCTACGCATTTTTTAGAACCTTTGGCGCATTTCTTAATTTTTCTATAAGCTTGTTTTCCAACACAACTTGAAATACATTTGCGAGAACCGCGTTTACACCTCGATTTTGCCATTTTAATTATATATATCTAATAGAAAAAAATATTTTTATTTATAAAAATTCCTAAAGATGTCTTTAAAACTGTGTATAAGTATTCAATATTAATAAAAATAAATATGACATGTATGCCATAATTATGACTATTAACCATATAGGTATAACTGTTTTATTTCTATAACCTATTCCAAATTGTCGCATTGTTCCATCTTTATTAAAAACGCAAGTCGGCTTAATGTACACCATGAGTCCAAATAATGTAATAAATAATAATATCGAAAATGAGGTTATATTTTTTCTTACAAAAATCTTATTCATTCTAAATGTTTACTGATTTACTGATGGATTGATTAATTAAATATTATTTAGGTTGGATATATTGCTAATATATCTAAATAAAAAAATGCATAAAATAAACCCCGCTAAATCATGAAAAATATAAATTGAGTTTTAAATACTTATATTTATATTTTTCAGTGAATCGAAAATCAGACGAGGAAGAAGAAATATCATGAATCTGTTTATTCTATCCTTGTTTCCCGAAGAAGTTGCAAAGTTTATGATGGATAAGCACATTGTTAAAATCATACTTGAAGCCGTTCAAATGCTGTGTTCTGCGCGCCGCATTCTTGTTCCAACAGATGACGAAACAACTAATGCGCCGCTCTACAAGCTGGCTCACAAAAATCACCCCGTTACCATTTGGTGCAGAATGTCCCGCGAAAACTTTATCTGGACACTCGACCTTGTTGACGAAATGCACAAGGAATGGCGATTTCGTTACAACCACCCTGAAACAAAATTTCACAAGTCCTACTTGGTTGCGCAGTATTTACGGGAGCACATTCCCGATGCCGACGTCTTTCCAGAACAACGACTCACGCCGTTTGCGCAAGCAATGCCTGACCAGTACAAACACGAAGATGCAGTCGTTGCATACCGGAACTACTACATGTCGGATGAAAAACAAAGGATTGCCACATGGAACAAGAAGAGAGAAGCACCTGAATGGTACATAAAAAAAATACAATAAAAAAAATACAATAAAAAAAATACAATAAATATAATATAATATATACATTAATCAAGTAAATTAATCTTCTTCTCGTAAATCTTCAACACCTTCATCTTGATAACTGTCTGGATACATGGCTGCAGAGGTTGCATATTCTTCTTGACCGTCGTCTTCTTGTGTTTCATTCATGACATCATCACCATCAACGTCGGGCGCGTCTCCCTCATCTTCCACCGCATCCTCGCGAGCCAGCGCCTCAGGGTCATCTGAAATCGGAGGTAAACCTCTTGCTTTTTTCCGACCATTTATTCTCTCGATGCGCGCCAACTCTTCCGCTTCAAACTCGGGATTATATATCCTTAAACCCGTATTTTTTCCAATGGACTGCGACCCCATCTTGTATTTTTTATGATTTAAATAAATCTGTTTTTGGTCTTCAGACATCTTTTCAACATTTTGAACAATGTCATCTCTCTCTTCATCAATGGAACGTAAATAATTTTCACGAATGTTTTCAATGTCTTTGTTTATCAGGTTCTTGTCTTCAATGACTAAATAAAAATAAGTTTCTAATACTCTGGAAATTTCTTTTTGAATGTCAACCAATTTGCCCGTCTTACCCTGTGACAACTGTTTTTGTTTTGCAATTTCTGAAAAATATATATATGAATCAACCGCAAGAAGAAAATAATACTCGTATAATAAAACAGTAATGTGCTTCGCATCACCAAACACTGACGTGTTTTTTACCACTTCATTTAAAAATAATGTAGACATTTGCACATTTTTCAAAATTGCATTCATTGGTTTTTTATTTCCAATCATATAAAATTTATCTAATTTACTTGTTATTCTCTCATTTGAAAATCTGATTATGGATTCTGAATCGCCTTTAGAAAGTTGCCCGGAAATGTATGGCGGCAAAGACTCCATCTCGGAAACTTGAGAGAGTATAATATTCGGATAAATCTGTGTAATATTTTTTATTGCATTTCTCACAAATTCCATAGACACCTCCAATGTATTATTTTCCCCATTGAACAATGTATTTTCCATATTGTTGAACAACATTATACCCCCATTCTTAAAAACGCCTTTATCAACATCTTCAATGGTTCGAAATATCGCATTTCGAATCGACGTATTCTTTTTATTCGCAGCAAAATTAAAATACTTTTCACACTTGTCAGTCAATGTTTTTGTATTCTTTTCAAGTATTATTTGCAACTCTCTCAAAGATGTTTGTGAGCGATCCTCGTTAAAATTCTTCAAAGCGACTAAAAAATCGTCTGAAAACAGCATTTCATTCGCCTTCTGGTCTCCTCTTTTAGAAGATTCTTTTGATTTCGATTTTGTCGATTTCGATTTCGTTTTCAAATCATCAATCGCTTTTATTAAAATGCGGTTTAAAATTTCATTATATGTGCCCACACCCGATTGATACTGGTCCATTGGTTTCATCGTTTGACCATTTATAATCTGCAACAAATGCTGTAAATCTTTAGTCGTGTATTCAAGATTGTATTCATTTTTAATTTTATCAATCAACTTTACTTTGTCATCGTGGCTCATATTTTGCGAATTTTTCAAAATATTAAAAACCTCTCGATTCTCTCCAAGCGTATTTTTAAACTTGCAAATTTTATGAATGTCGCCTGACAATGACGCGCCAGCAGCAGCAGTCCCTTTATTCTTTCCATAATTACAATATGTCATGAATGCATTGTATATCGTCGACTCATCAAAATTGGTAGGAAGGTCTGGAATGTTATTTCGCGTATCTCTCGGGTCCAGAATTATTGAAGCTTCGCTAAGACTATACACGTCCATCAAGATTGCACTTGTGCACTCCACCATGTCACAATAATTTTTTATATTTGGAACATGGCTTACCATATAATCCAGCGTATTGTTGATGCGACTTTCTTGATCGCGTTCATTGCAACACGCGTTCTGAATATAATTCTTGGATAAAAGTTTTGTCCGGTCTTTCGTTTGAGATGAAATTACCTCTTGAATAAGTTTTTGAATAATCAGTGAAAAATGTATCACTTTTGACTGCAACACCAATATTTTTTCCGTTTGTAAACTACTCCCATTTTTCAAATTTCGTTTCAGGTCATCGCAATATGTTTTTGTTACAGGCAACGGCGTAGAAGTAATAAATGCGGAAGGGTCAACCAACAGCGGACGAAAATGCGACGACGCAACATTTATTTTAATGCCCGACTTTGAAGACAATGATTTTTTTTGTTCTTTTAATGCATCATATTCGCGCTTTTTATCAAAACGCGACTGAATTTGCGGTTGATTTATTATTTTCGTCTTTATAAGATTAAATAGAGTGTCTCTCATTTTATCCTGGTTAATCTTTTTTATTGAATTCCAAGGAGCGTAATCACTCTTTACCTTTTGAGAGATGCATGCCATATAAATGACAAATGATAAGTCACTTTCATCAAGAGTCAGCGGATACCCGCCGAACGATTTTACACAATTTGGAAACGTTGTTTTGCTTTTTATTTGCGGAATGGATGTCTGTATCACAATTATAATCAATGACATCGAATAAAAAATTAAATACTGATTGAAAGTCTTTTCATATGCTTCATAATCAACCGTCATCTTTTTATCCAATTCATACTGCTCTTTTGTTTTCTTTTTAGGAAGAAGTAATTGAATTGTTTCTATAATAAATCGCTTGTCTTTATTTTTAAAAATTACAGACAAAGAACTCTCGTAATGGTTAATAACGGTATTCAAACTCTTCACCGTTTCATTATCGCCTTTTCCTTCTCTCTCGCCTTCTTCTTCGCCTTCCTCTTCACCTTCTTCCTCTTCCTCTTGTTCTTCGTATTCTTGATTTTCATCTTCATTTTCATCTTGTTCCTCTTCGCCTTCACCTTCTTTGATCTGTTTGGATTTTATATTTGCATCAATGATTTCACCAGAGTTCACTGCGGAAAGGTCGGATGCATTCTCTTCTTCGCTGCGAATTAAATGTACTGCAGATTCAGATAGTTCGCCGCCAACGCCGCCACCACCACCGCCACCGCCGACTTCTTCCTCTTCAAGCAACCAACCTTCCGATACTAGAGCAATTTTTGAAATAGTGTATCCGCTGTACTTGTCAACAATTTGGTCACCTTCGCGTTTTCCGTTTGTTCGTTCAATCTTGGAAAGCGTTGTGACATATTTTGACGATTTGGGGTCTTGCGGGTTATAATTCTGGGCAAGCTCGTACAAAAACGTGGGTAATAAACAAACGCCTGGTACGCCGCACGATTTGCAATAATACCAGCGAGCATCCTCGTCCGGAAGTGCATCTCTGACAAATAATTCGCTGTTTACCAAATCTAGAATGCATTGATATTTTTTGGCAACATCGTCAATCCCCAAAATGCAATCCACAATTTCCTGATAAGGCGACTTGACAATTGTTTTAACTTTTTTCTTATGTTCTTGACCTAGTAGATACTTCTTCTGATTGTATTTTAATATTTCAAAAACCTTCAACTTTAAAATAAGTTTTATATTTTTAAAATCTCGCAAAAATGTCTCATCAATGTTCTTCTTTTTACTTTCACTTTTAGAATCAAATTCATCTATAATTTTACTTGTCAAATCATTCAACAATGACGATTCCGACATGGTCTTGTCTAAACATTTTTGATTGATTGAAAAACACAGCGGTTTGGGGTTTGTTTCCGACGGAATATTGCAAAAATATGACGGGTCATCCACTTGCACATTCTGAAGCTCGGGGTCTTTATCAATGGTCCATTCATTGCCTCTTCTAACATAGTAATCATACCGTGTAGAATCATCATCTTGGTCAACAATTCTCAACGCCGCATAATCGCCATCCTTTACAACGCGCTTTTCCGTTGAATCATACTTTGAATCAAACAAAACATCCGTTTTTCCATTGTCTACTTCTAAAGCGCCCAACGACAAATACACTCTGCTCAAATTAATCTCGCGCTTTTTACACGTTTTTGAATCCGCCCCTGACGACTCTTTCAGCATTTGTTCCTTCAAATCCTGCTGTTCCCGTCTTACTATGGAATCCACCTCTGAAGATGTTAAATCAGAATTCTCAATCGCCATGACATCCATGAATAACCGCGCAAAATCAACGTCAAGAAGTAGTTTCAAAATTTCAGAAGATGATAAAAACCCGCCGCCGCTGCCGCCTCCACCGCTCTCTTCATTTAATTTATAAAGTTTGAATATGTCATCGAGAGACGTGGTTTCATCATTCGCCAAAACTATTTTCTTATGCAACTCTTTTGAACGCCGTTTGCCTTCATCGTGATTAAAAGCATCATAAAATAATTCCAACGACGCTCGTTTCGTAATTGCATTTTTATCAACAAGCTTTTTAAATTTGGACGATGACGCAGAAAGCCTTTTCATATATTCAGAAATATTTTTATTAATAAACGCGCGCATTCTCTCGTACTGGTGTTCAGTTAAATCTTTATTGTAAATTAAAAATGGTTGAAGCGCATAGACGACTTCGTGCATTGACAAACAGCGACCGAGACGCGATTCCAATGCTGTGAATGCGTCTTCATTGGTCGGTACAAACGAGTTGATAAATTTACTTATTTGATTTGTGGATTTTGAAATAGACTCATTCGGAGAAAATGCTACTACATTTGAAAACACAATGCCGCCTTTATATTCTCCTGATCGTTCCTCGCCTTCAGCCCCCTTTTCAGAAACCTTGTCCACATTTATAATCTCGGTTACCATGTCATCTCGAAATTTAACATCGGCAATCAAACTTGACCAAGTTTTCAAATATAAAGAATCGATTGATATTCTGTCTGCCAAAAGCGTGTCCGGCAATCCCATCTGCGTCAAAACAATAGCTTGCTTGTTCAGCGTAACAAATGACGTTATGAATGCGGGGTCATCTGGAGTCATGTCAACCCGTTTTACATTATTTGACTTTACATCCTCGAATTCTAGTTTGGTTAATCCTGGATTATATGCACGGTCAATGTATGTCTGAACCGAAAATGCAGTTGTCTTTGTTACCGCCCTTCTTGCTGCCGATGCCGATGCAATCGTGTCATTATTTGTTGAAAGCGTCAAAATACTTTCGCGAACAGGTTTATTTTGAATAACATACTTGTTATCTGGATTTTGTTTCGGATTCTCAAATGGAGTCAAATAAGAATTTATATCTTCTATTAGTTTTGGATTATAAGGCTCATTTTTTTCCGGATATATATTTTTCTGTTCTAATATTTGCTCTTTGAAATCATATATTGCATTTACCGTGTTGACACTAACCGCGTCATCACCTGTCACGTATAATTTTTTGATATTTTCCACAACAGGCAGAACCCACTGCAGTTTCGTGTCTAAATTCTGAATATGAATTGCAGACGGTTTATCTTGTTCGCTTAAAGCCGTCGGCATTTTTGGAACACCGTTTTTATCAAAAAGCGAATACTCTTTCCTAAGCTGAAAAAAACGCTCAACTCCTCGATGAACTCTGTTCATCTCTGCATCCGTTCGTTTGCTTTTTGGAATTGAAGAAATAATATTTTCCAATAAATCGTCATATTGTTTCGTTTCAGACACAATTCGTTGAGACGTCGGAACCTCGTACATTATGCTTGCAAATATTTTATTCCCTTCATCTAGCGCTTCGGCTAAATCAAGTTCGATGCCCGATTCTTCTTCTTCATACACCTCTTCTTCGTAACCTTCCTTCGCAACAACATCAGCTGCTTCTGGTTTGAATTCAATTACTTTAATTCTTTGTATCCAAGCAGGTAACCCGCTGCAACCAAAATTTATAAAAATACTCTCTTGAAACTCCTGTGGAATGTCTTTTACTTCTTTCCCCAAATCATCAAGCAGTAGTTTTACTTCAATTATATCTTGCGTCGTGTCCACATCTACAATCTTACACAAAATAAAAAGAGGTTCTTCATCTGATGATGATGACGGCGCCAATTCAATTGAAATTGTCATATCAATCTTAAAACCCGACTGTTCTACATACTTGTGACTGGACCTCCTTTTAATAATTTGAATTTCTGATACTTCTTCATCTTCAATCTTTTGTATTTTATCATCGCGTATTTTAACACTTTCTACTTTTTGAGTTTTTTTATTATTTAATTTCAATAAACCAGAATCTAGATATACTACTTCATACACATTGTTTTGTAACTTGGACTCGGGCACATTTGCATTTATTTTTATTTCATCTCCAAGAAATAATTTATTTTTATTGCTACCCGTGTCTTCTGCTTCTCCTGTTTCTTTCATATTACTCATGATAAATTATACTAATATATAATTATATATATAGTATAATAGTTAGAGAAAATTCTATAATCTTTACACTATTATTAATTTACCAATGTTACAACCAACAACTTTTATAAAAAAACACTTGTCCCTCTTTATTAAAAGTTGTTAAATGTTTTATATTTTATTTAATGAATATAAAGAATACACAAGTATTAACCATATAGCCATATAGAAGAAATAAAGAAAATATGTCATCACACCAAGAACAACCTTCCCGAGCGCATTATCGATTTGATTTGAACTCTTTTCCCGATATTACCGATAATGTTGATGAATGCATCAAATGTAAAAAAGTGTCTGCATGTGTCGCCACACAGTCAGAAAATTCATCATATTATTTATTTAATTATGACAAAAAAACAATGCGTAAAACAAATATTGATAATGAAATCAACCGTGTAAAACATTTCCGGTCTGTTGTTTTGAATGAAGACCGAAAAGTTATTGGATTCTCTCCGCCAATGTGTGAACCAAGACATGTTATGAATGTCATTGACTTTCCAAATATTCAATTCGCCGAAGAATTCGTTGAAGGGACCATGATGAACGTATTTTATAATTCTGCAAATGATGTTCAAAGCTGGGTTTTTTCCACAAAAAATACAATTTCACCTGTCAAAAAACCGGCAGGAAAATGTTTTAGAAGCATGTTTTTGCAAGCGTGCGCGGATGCAAATTTGAATTTCGATGACTTGCCAAAAGAATACGCTTATAGTTTTGTCATGCAACACCCAGACAATGTAATTGTGGCGCCTGTAAAAACCACAGCACTTTATATTATTGCCATTTATTTAATTAAAAATAGTGATGATTTTTCCGCTGCAACCGCGTATGAAATGGAGCGGTCAGTTTTGAAATGGAGCAATTTTTCAAAAGTGTCGCACCCTGCCCGACTCAGAATGAAGGGTCAAGACGATTTTGATAAAATTGTAAAAACATACGCATCTCCGGATTCATTGTACTACTATCCTGGAGTTATGTTTCGAACAAACACGGGGGAACGTTTTAAATTGCGCAATCCAAATTATGAAATGGTAAAGAATGCAAAGGGTCCTCACGCAAGATGCGAAATTGTATACTTGCATTTGAAACAAATGAATTATTTGAGAAAACACTTTGAAAGATTCCCAGAAGATGAGCTCACATTTTTTGAGTTTCAATCCAAGTTGTACAACTATACTTCCAATTTGCACAAGAATTACCTGGATTGTTACATTTATAAAAAAATGTCTTTAAAAGATTTCCCCATCAAGTATCGTAACAACATGTACAAACTGCATAATGATTATTTAAATGTATTGAAACCTGACGGAAAGCGGGTTACAATGTCGCACGCCGTTCAATTTGTAAACGCACTATCAGTTCAATCTCAACTGTATTTTATGAACCAAAAAGAATCCGACCCTCTTCCTTCTCTAACACCTGTCAAAACAGTTTCAAATGAGCCAAATGAGCCAAATGAGCCAAATGAGCCAACAACACCGGAATATTCTCCAATGGAAGTCAAGTGTCCAAATGCGCCATAAAGACGGGGGATAAAAATAACAATAACATGGTAAATGAATTGTAATATACAATATTATAATATATATATATTTATATAATATATATATAACTTTTTCTTCACAAGGACAGATTTCGAGTAAAATGTTTAATAAATTTATTATTTGTTCGTTTATATTATTTCTATTTGTAATCATAGTTGAGGATTTTATAAGAAGAGGAACAATTTTAGAAGGTCTTGATTCTTCTTCTTCAGACATTGGCGTAACTGTGGGAACATATGGTGCAAAATTAGACTCATTGGGAAAAATAGTTGATTCCATGCAATCTAACGTTTTAGGACTTTTGCCAGTTGTCACAAAAAATGCATCAGATAATAAAAAAAATAGTGAAGCAATACAGGCTATTATCGAGAATAAAGATAAAATATAATCCAACTCATTATAAAATAAAAATAAAATAAAAATATGTTTTATTTCAAATAAAATTTAATATAAATAGAAAATAAATAGAAAATAGAAATGAAATCTGCTTTTAATTTTTCAAAAATAATCATATTTATATATATCATATTTTTCACTGCAATTATTTTAAAAGACACCATAACCACAGAATATGTTGAGGGAATGTCTCTGAGTGAAACAGTTAGCGCAGACCAATTAAGAACAAATTTGCTGTCTGAAAAAGTTGCGGCACTTCAACCCACTGTCGATTCATTTTCTAAAAATGTAAATGATAATGCGTCAAATATAAAAAAAACTATGGACACAATAACAGCTGTATTGAAGCAAAAAGTTAACGATGTAAATAAAAAAGTTGGAAAGGATATTACCGATGAAAATAATGAGCCTGCTCCGATTACTGGAACATCATAAAATAAAAAATAAAAAATGTTATAATTTATAATTTATCAAACTACAAATTATAAAATAAAAAAAATAAAATATGTATTGTAACTCATTCTGAGATTATTGAAGAAAAACAGTTTATCAGTTACAACATTTAATATAATTAATAACTATTCAAATTTCAAACGAACCACAAGTAAGGGAGAATTGCATCTTGCCCTATTTTCTGCTAGTCGCTCACTTCTACGAGGAGGAATGTACGGACTCAATTCAATGTCATCATGGTGATGGTGATGGCAATCGCTCTCGTCGTCATCATCATCATCGTGACTGGATTCATTCTCGCTGTATTCGCTGTATTCGCTCTCGCTGCTGTCATCATCGTCGTCGCTGAATTCGCTCTCACTCTCACTACATTCACTTTCGCTCTCGTCCATAACGATCCGGTCAATTTGTCTTGAATAGTAGTCAACAAACTTACTGATTGTCATGATAAATAAGTTTGACAACGCTAGAATGCTGAAAACAATGCACCCAGCTCCAAGTATAACATCATAAATCTGTTCAACTCTGTTTGCCATCGAAATATTGTTGCCGTTGCCGTTGTTGCCGTTACCGTTGTCAGTATACATTGTATTGTCACGCTGTTTGTATGCACATTGTAGTTTTATGTTTTAATAATTCAATTTATAAATAAAATAAACCTTTTAATTAAAAAATATTAATAAATCTTTTAATCAAAAAAATCTTCATATTTTATCTACAAAAATTTATCATCATTTCTTCAATATACTTTTTATCATATGCCGCAACATTCGTTGTTCTGTCCCAAGTGCTGTATGTCGTAATTATGCGCGAATCTTCCACTATTAACCCAACGCAGTATTCAATGCAATGCTCGTCAAATTTGAAAATGGGAGTATACTTTATGAGTTTCATGTCTTCGTTATTTTCAAAAACAAGCATCATGTGATAATAATGTCGCGGTTCTTCATACGAAACAATGTGAACAACAAACCATACCTGGTCTCCGTAGTTGAAACCGCAAGTAGACCCTCGAATATGATGAAAAAAACCAGGATATTCTTTATTTTTTTTAAGAGAAACGCTTCTCAATATAGTTGGATTTTCTTCGTCTATTTTACAAATTTGAAGTGGATTCCAACCATATATAACACGTTTTTCCCCTGCTATATTTGCAAACACCCAATTTTTTTCACACGGTGAATTAAAATTAAACTCGGACTTGATTTCAAAAGGTGTTAATATGTTGCCATTGCCATTATATTTCCCATGAACAACTCCAAACGCGCCATTTTCATGCAATCCAACGCCAATGAATATCAAATCTGATGATGTAGAAGAGTCATAAAACAATCTTACATCGTCCACTCCTAGACACCGCTTGTTAGCGTATTCAATATCAATTAATTTTTTATGATCTTCATCTTTTTCTTCTTTCTTTACAATGCTGAAATCATTAGTCAATTCTATAAATTTATTCAGAGATATTATGTGTTGTCCACATATATACTCCCCCTCACTACTTATCGTATAATTTACCAAACGCACATTCATAATGTATCCGCTGCTACTACCGCCACTACCGCCACCGCCATCACGTTTTGGAAGAATACTGCTCGAAGATGAATTAAAATGAACTAGATTTCCATTTATTTCATAGTCTAGTGTAAAACTCATATCATATTTTACCAATGGAACTAATTTCAAATCATAAAATTTCATGTTTTTAAATAAATTTGAAATAATAAGACTGTTACAGCAATTATTCAATACATTGATAATAGATTGTCTTATACTTGTTATATTTTTATTTTCAATATAATATGCAATGATGGTGTACTCATAATCACACTTGTGCGTGTAAACATCATTTTCTAAAAATAAGTATTCATCTTTTTTTAAACCACAAGCACTTATAACATTTTTTGCAATTGTATAAAATAAATATGACAAATTATGATTATTCGTTTCCCTATAATATTTTATAATTTCATACAAATTTTCAGCCCGATTTGGTAAAATATTATACGCCATTAGCCACGCGTCAAGCGCTTCAGGCATTTTTCCAAGATTTTTGTAACATGTTCCAATTTTATAATAAGACTGCCAAATTTCTTGATTCCACCCACCTAGCGCAATTCGTCTTTTATACATTTCAATTGCTTCATCATTTTTACCCATGTCTTTAAAAGTATTCGCCAAATAAAAATGGTATCTATCATTTTTAGGATTTTCGGCTATTCCTCTGGTAAGTAGTTCCACATCACGAACATATTTATTACCTTTTGACCCGCCGTCGCCAATATCATCAATAAACACTACATTCTTTTCAAATGTGGAAAAAATCGTGTTTTGTGGAAAATTCACGTACTCGTGAGTTACACCCACATAAGAATAATATCCATTATTTTTTACAATTCTTATATTTTTATAATAAAAATCATTTGACCCCTGAAAAATATAATAAACATCATGTGTCAACATTTTTTTTGAAAATACGTTTTCATTTGGACAAAACACCATATCTGCGTCCAATAACAGCACATAATCAGACATCCCATTACACGCTTGTAATGAAAAATTGCGATTGTGAGAAAAATCTTTAAATGGTTCAATAACAATCTTTCCCGGAATATTTTTACTTTCAAAATACTCTGCAATTTTATTAACCGTGTCGTCTGTTGAACCAGTGTCACATATGCAGTAACAGTCTATCCACTTTATTACAGAATCAAACAACCTATATAATATATTACTTTCATTTTTTACAATCATATTTAAACATATTGTTGGGTGGTCCTTTTCCTTGTATCTCGATTCCATGATACTATGTTGTATTTGTTAATTAACATCCTGGATAAATATTTAAATTCATTTCATTTATTATTTTAAGTTAAAAACTATAATTAATTATATTCATAGTTTTCAATAAATGTGTTGTAACTATTGTAAGTATTACATGTCATATTTCTTTTCATACAAAAAATTGATTGAATACGATAAAAAAGAAGCAGATAAAGACAATGTCGTTAATAATATACAAGAACCAGAACAATCGCAACAATCGCAACAATCGCAACAATTACAACAACATATGACAGATGCGCAATCACTTACAATATCAACATTAACTACAAATTCTGATGAATTTAAAATACTTTTTTTAACACAAGAAAAAATATGTTATGAATTGCGCTCAGAAAATACCATTTTAAAAAATCAACTGAAAATGAACATTTCAACGAATAAAAAACAACTACAAGAAATAAAAAGACTAAAACTGAAAATGTGCAAGCTAGAATCAGCAAATACAACATTTGAAAAGATTTTAATTCATTACAATGGCAACAATGGCAACAATGGCAACCACTTTGCCCTTCCACCACCACCACCCCCCTTTCCACCTCCTCCTCCTCCCCCTCTTCCTTTAAATACTGTTATTAAACAAAAAATACTTCCGCTTATGCCTATGAATACCGTATTAGAAGAATTCAAATCAAAATTCAAACCGAAAGACTGAATTAAAAAATCTTCGAATAATTATAATGCAAGGTGTTCGGTTATGGCGGCCGCAATCATACTCTTAATTACGTCATATAATTTAATATCCCCCCCAACATCAAATGTAATATTATTCATACGGCTACTTATGTTTACAGCAATAATTGACCCACTGTATATTTTAAATGGATAACCATTAACCACTATCAATTTCAAAACAACACCATTGTTATCCAGCAGTTGATTTGACACATTCAACGTGAACGATACACCATTGATTTTGACAGTCTCTCCTTTGTTCAACGGAATATAAAAAGATGTATTATTTACAGTCGATATACTCGATGGTGCGATTGTAACAGTTTTAACATTGCTTACATCATAAACAGGTGCTGCTACAAGGAATTCAGTATTTACACTTGAAAGTTCAGGAATAGGCACACTTAATGCCGCATTCAGCTCCGAAACGCTTAGCGGCGCTGAAAATTGAAGCTGCGAAATGTTTGCGCCAGCATTGTTTGCATTGTAAAGCAATTCCAGTTTTTGTTTGGTTGAAAAATCTGGCAAATTCGTCGCACCTACAATGCTCGCATTTGTAAAATCCGTCCCAGCTACATTTGCACCACTAAAATCCGCTCCGTTCAGGTTACTGTTGCTTAAAATAACATTTGCCAATGTCGCACCCACCAGTGAGGCGCCAGACAAATTTTTACCCGATAAATCGGCACCTGACGGTATTATTGCATTTGTCAACGTTCCGGCAGTTACAGTTAGCGTTGCGGTTGCATTGGTTGGCGCATTGTAGTTGGTTGATGCTGCTTGTGAAACTGTAATTGTAGCAGTTCCGGCACTCACGACTGTCACAACTCCTGATACAGAATTAACTGTTGCAACGCTAGGCGTACTGCTACTAAAAGCAAGGGCTCCATCACTTGCAGTTGAACGAGCAAATGTAAATGTCGGGTCAATGCTGCTTTTGGTAATATTTGAAACCACAATTGTCGGAGTCGCTTTCGAAACAGTTAGTATCGCAGTAATGGCTGTCGGTGCATTAAAATTAGTGGTCGCGTCTTGGTTTGCAGTAATTGTGGTAGAACCGGCGCCGACGATGGAAATGGTTCCCGAATCGGTAATTGTGGCAACACCAGGCGTGTTGCTTGTGTAATGAAATGCTCCAACAGTATTTTGACTCGCTGGCGCCGTAACTGGAAAAGACGAAATTCCAAAAATTTTGGGTGCAATTGAAAAAGCACTCAAGGTCGGCGTCCCTTTTGTAACAGTCAATGTTGCAGTTGCATTAGATGGCGCATTATAGTTGGTTGATGCCGCTTGTGACACGGTGATTGTTGTAGTTCCAACAATGCCGACAATTGTAACAAGTCCTGATGAAGAGTTAATTGTTGCAACACCGATTGTGTTGCTACTAAAAGTTAGGGCTCCATCGCTTGCAGTTGAAGTGGCAAATGTAAATGTCGAGTCTGCGGTGCTTTTTGATATATTTGAAATTGTAATTGTTGGTGTCGCTTTTCCAACAGTCAAGGTCACAGTGACAGGCGTGGGCGCATTGTAACCAGATGTTTCATCTTGTTTTGCAGAAAATACAACTGCGCCCACCTTGTTGACCGTTATTAATCCCGAATCGGTTATTGACGCAACGGTGGTGTCTCCGCTTAAAAAAGCATAACGCATTGTTCCACCGCTTGTGCTAGAACCTGCAGGTGCCGCAACCTGAAATGCCACATCTCCATACGTTTTTGAAACTGTAACATTGCTCAAGGTCGGCGTAACCTTGTTTACAAGAAATTTTGCAGAAATAGGAGTGGATGCATTGTAATTGGTTGTTAAGTCTTGGCTTGCAGAAACTGTAACCAAACCAGCACCAACAATCGTGACTTGTCCAGTCAATTCAACAATGGTTGCAACTTTTTTACTTGCAGGAATTGTAGACATATCTGAAAAAATATTATATATTACAAGGTCATTCGACCCACTTAACATGTATGTGCCATCGCGCGATACGCTAACTCCGCGCGGATTATTATTTATCGAAACATCATTGGTCCATGTGTTGCCGTAGTCGATGGAAAAATACAAGCCGCCGGCATATGCCGCAGTGTTATAACACAATATTTGAACACGCCCATCAGCTGACATTCCCACATTTGAAGATGTCCATCCGGTTTTAGTGCTCCCATCCGGGTCAAAAGATGTCCACGTGCTTCCGCCATCTTTGGATAAAATGACAGGGTCATTTACACCAGTGTCTGTGAATGACACAATTGTTATGTATGTTCCGGTTGATGATATTTCAATTGAG
>Ga0209190_1000050_pt1 | contig 81706 bp, 76 predicted proteins | sample M_140205_XF_Meta_FD_187315 | JGI IMG/M metagenome (GOLD analysis project Ga0209190, IMG submission 187315) | Freshwater microbial communities from Lake Montjoie, Canada to study carbon cycling - M_140205_XF_MetaG (SPAdes) (version 2) | ecosystem: Environmental > Aquatic > Freshwater > Lake... | reverse complement strand
TGAGTACTGTTGTTTTTCAAACCATTCGTGAATCTAAGGCGCTTGCTTATTCAACATTTGCCTATTATGTTAAACCCGATAAAAAGGACGATCCTTATTATACAATTGCTTACGTAGGCAGCCAGTCAGATAAATTCAACGAAGCTGTTACAGCTATGAATGAATTGTTGAATACATTACCACAGAATGATAAAAATGTAGAAGCAGCAAAGAGTGGAATGAAGAAGGATATTGAAACTGATCGTATTGTTCAGGATGGTATTATTATGGATTACTTGATGGCTGAACGTATGGGCCTTAAGGAAGACAGCAGAAAATATATTTATAACAATATCGATAGGTTGAATTTTAAAGATATTCTGGCTTTCCATGGTAAGTATCTTGCAAACAAGCCTTACTCTTATGCAGTGCTTGCTAATAAGAAGAAAGTAAAAATGGAAGACATGAAAAAGTATGGGGAAGTTGTAGAGCTTTCTTTACCAGAGTTATTCGGTTATTAATATTTTCTTTGAATATATTTATAAGTGCTGCCACCCTAAGTGGCAGCACTTATAGTTTACCGGCTATAATTTCTTCTACCACTGTAGGGTCAAGAAGGGTAGAAGTATCTCCTAAATTTGACAGATCACCTTCTGCTATCTTTCTGAGAATCCTTCGCATAATTTTACCGCTTCTAGTTTTTGGCAAGCCAGATACAAACTGTATTTTATCGGGCTTCGCAATAGGGCCTATCATCTTCACAATGGTCTGGGTGATATTATTCCTATTATGTGCTGCATCCGAATGTGAGGATCCCATAATTACAAAGGCATAAATACCTTGCCCTTTAATTTCATGATGATATCCTACAACAGCACTCTCAACTACTCCTGAATGCATGTCAATGGCATTTTCTACTTCTGCAGTTCCTATACGGTGGCCACTAATATTCAAAACGTCATCGACTCTTCCTGTAATTCTATAATATCCATTTTCATCTCTAAAGCAACCGTCTCCTGTGAAATACAAATCAGGATAAGCAGAAAAATAATTAATACGACATCTTTCATGATCTCCATAAGTAGTACGTAACATTCCTGGCCAAGGGAAACGAATGCATAAATTCCCGCTTACGTTATTGCCTTTTATTTCATGTCCCTTATCATCTACCAATAAAGGTAAGATACCAGGCAAAGGAAGTGTGGCGAATGTAGCCTTTGATGGAGTAACACCTGCCATATTAGAAATCATTATACCTCCTGTTTCAGTTTGCCACCAAGTATCTACAATTGGACATTTTTTTTGTCCTATATTTTCATCATACCAATGCCATGCTTCTTCATTGATAGGCTCACCGACTGTGCCAAGTATTTTTAAAGAATCAAGATTTTTTCCTTTTAGAGGATCTTCACCAAAAGCCATAAGGCTTCGAAGGGCTGTAGGAGCAGTATAAAGGGTATTCACCTTATGTTTTTCAACAATTTCCCAAAAACGTCCTGCATCTGGCCAGGTAGGAATGCCTTCAAACATAAGCGAGGTAGCTCCTGCAGAAAGGGGCCCATAAATAATATAGGAGTGACCAGTTATCCAGCCAATATCGGCTGTACAGAAATAAATATCGCCTGGGTTATATTGAAAAACATTTACAAAACTATAATTGGTATATACCATATATCCTCCGCATGAATGAACAACTCCTTTTGGCTTACCTGTACTTCCAGAAGTATAAAGAATGAACAACATGTCTTCAGAATCCATTTCTTCAGCTTCCATTACATAATCTAAAGGAAGTTTTGCTATTTCTTCATCCCACCATAGATCACGACCTTTTTGCATGTTTTCACCGTCGCCAGTTCTAGATAGTACAATTACTTTATTAATGGTCGGGCAAGTAAGAAGTGCCTCATCAATAATTTTTTTCAAATTTATTTCCTTAGCTCCACGGTATGAGCCATCTGCTGTAATTAACAAACTGCATGATGCATCTTGTATCCTGTCTGCAACACTCTGGGCCGAAAATCCTCCAAAAACAACAGAATGAATAGCTCCAATACGAGCACAGGCAAGTACAGCAATAGCTAATTCTGGTACCATTGGCATGTAAATGCAGATACGATCACCTTTCTTTGCACCATTGTTTTTTAGTACAGCAGCAAAACGGCAAACCTCATGGTAAAGTTGCTTGTAAGTAAATACCCTTGATGCTTCTTTTGGATTATTAGGTTCCCAGATGATTGCAGGAGTATCAGGCTGTGTTTCTACCCAGCGGTCAAGACAGTTTTCTGTAATATTCAATTTGCCTCCAACAAACCATTTAATACTTGGCTCTTTGAAATTCCATTCAAGTACTTCATCAAAATCTTTTTTCCATCTAAAGTTATTTGCAATACTGTGCCAAAAAGCTTCTGGATTTTCCATGCTTTTTGCATACTCCTGATGATATTGTTCTAAAGAAGTAATCTGATAAGGTAATTGCATTTTTTAAATTTTGTGTTTGACGAAGTTAAGTTACATTTAAAAAAAATACATATTAATTAAGGAAGTTGTAATATGGAATTGTATATAGTTTGAAATATTTTAGTTCGGATATTCATTTTTACAAAGGCATCACTCCCAGAGGGGTAAACGCGATTGCTTAGAAATATATATACTAGCCCATTCTTAGGATCTGCCCAGGCGCAGGTTCCTGTAAACCCTAAATGCCCAAATGCAAGGGGAGATGCTGCTGAAGCTGGATAAGGCTCATGACGAGTATCGTTATCTTTTTCGGGCTTATCAAAACCATAACCTCTCCGACTAGTTTCGCTATGATAAGCTGTAAATAGTTCAATCGTTTTTTTCTTTATATAACGCTTGCCCTTATAGGTCCCCCCATCAAGTAACATTTGCATAATTACTGATAAATCGTAGGCATTACTAAATAATCCAGCATGTCCAGCCACACCACCCATCATAGCTGCGCCAGGGTCATGTACATCGCCTCTTAATATTTGTTTGCGAAACACTTTTTCGTCTTGCGTAGGTGCAATTAGCTTTTCATTAGTCCATTCTAAGGGTTTAAATCCAATTGAAGTAAGTCCTAAAGGCGTATAAAAATTATTACTTACATATTTATCTAAAGGCATGCCTGTTATTCTTTCTACTACCATACCTAATAAAATAAAATCATTATCGCTATAAACATATTTTGCAGGCAGTTGCAAGGTGCATTTGTAAATCATCTGAGGGATATCTTTTTTCCACGTAGCCTTAGTATACATATTTTTGGCTACTCTTATATTATATATATCATTTGAGTCATTGGAAAAGGCTACGGGCAAAGGATTTCCAGAAGTATCCAAATTTTCTTTGTAAAAATGAATCGTGGGAGGTAGGCCAGCTTCATGCAACAATAATTTTTCAATAATTATTTTACCCTTATTTGTTTTTTTTGTTTCAGGAAGATAAGTGGATAGTTTTTTCTTCAGGTTGATTTTTCTTTCATCATAAAGTTTCATCACAGCAAGTGTGGTTGCGCACATCTTTGTAATAGACGCAACGTCATACATAGCTTCTGTAGTAACAGGTTCTTCATAGTCATACTTAAAATTTCCATAGGCCTTATGAAGTTGAATGTTACCATCTTTAGCAACAAGCACTTCGCATCCAGGAATAGCCTTGGATTTAATTGCATCGTAAATGATAGAATCGATTCTGTTGAAACCTGAGGCAGCAATGCTATTGTATTTTGAAAGTGTTACCGAAGTGCCAAATTTTAAGCTATCGCATACAGTAACAGGTAATACGCCTCTGTAAGGTATTTTACCTTGCAGCATATCAAAGGCTACTTCTCTTATTACTGAATCATCTTCATAACAAACAGCAAGATTCCGGGTTGCGCACATATTCTTCACAGCATAAGGATTTCCAAAAAGAAAAATCATTACATTTTCTCGCTTGCTTAATTCGATAATCAAATTAGCAGTTTGAATGCTGATCCCGAAATTGTTTTGTGGTCTTCGATTGATATTATGAATGCCTACAATAATTTTTTTATAAGAAGCCGATTTTTGTAATAGTTCATTTACGGTTGAATCATTTTTGCCAATTCCATCAAAATAAAAAGTATCAGCATTAAATTCATTTCTCAAATGAGAAGCAAAATTATTTTCAGCATTCAGTCCTATACCAATAAAAGCAAGATTATTTTGAGATTTTTCATTTTTAGCTGTCAAAGGAAAAAAATCTGAGTTATTACCCTTTAATAGAGTGATTGCATTTTCTGCAACTAATCTTTTTAATGAAGGAATTGATTTATTAAGATCGGCAGAAATGTCTTTCAGTATAATGGGACTCCATTCTTGAATGCCATACTTATATTTATAAGTAAGTACTTTTTTACAATGTAATTCAATGTCATTCCAGCTTAACTCTCCATTTTTAATAGCATCTAGAATAAATGAAATAGCATTTGGCACATCTTCTGGCAATAAGAGCATGTCATTGCCTGCTTTTAATGCTTCCACCGAGGCTTTTCCTGAAGGGAAAAACTTTTTTACACCCTGCATTTCAAGTGCATCCGTAAAACAAAGTCCATGGAAGCCAAGTTTCTCTTGCAACAAACCGATTATATTATTTTTTGACAGTGAAGTGGCTCTGTTTTGAGAACTATCAATGGCTGGAATAAAAAGATGAGCAACCATTACACTGCTGACATCTGTTTTTGTTAATTTTTTAAAAGGATATAATTCGAGCGAATCCAACTGCTCCATAGTTTTGTTGATTATGGGCAAATCGTAATGAGAATCTGTACTAACATCGCCATGGCCAGGAAAATGTTTAATGCAAGCCATGATACCTGCATCTTGCAAACCTCTTACATAGGCATCTCCTAAAACAGCTACTTTTTCTTTGTCCTCGCCAAAACTCCTGTCATTTATAACAGGGTTTTGAGGATTGTTATTAATATCAACAACGGGAGCAAAATCCATATGGATGCCAAATCTTTTACACTGATCGGCTACTATGCGAGCATATTCATAAGTAATATTTGAATCCTTTATTGCTCCTAGCATCATTTGATGGGGAAGGGATTGAACACTATCAAGTAATCGCATGCCCAAGCCCCATTCTCCATCAATTGTTATCATTAATGGGGTTTTTGCTATTCCCTGAATCTTATTAATCATTTCAGCTTGTTTCTGGGGTCCACCCTGAAATACACACAAGCCTCCAATATTGTACTTTTTTACATTTTCTATTACTAAAGAGTCAAAAAAAGTGATTTGACGGGTTTTTGAATCAATAGTAGAAAGCCTTGAAACAATGAGTTGTCCAATACGCTGTTCAGGGCTGAGGGTATTGTAAATACTGTCGGTCCAATAGTTGGCAGCTATATTTGCAGGGGTTTCTGATGATTTTTGCGCTTGAAGATTGAAGCAGCAAATAAAGAAAATAAAGCCTGTAGTAATTTTCAGCATCCTTTAGTGAAATGAGAGTGAGTGAGAAATAGTAAATTTGCTTTACAAAATACAAGATTTTGAGCGATATCATTCAATTACTGCCAGATAACATTGCCAATCAGATTGCCGCTGGTGAGGTAATCCAGCGTCCAGCCAGCGCCGTTAAGGAGTTGCTTGAAAATGGGGTAGATGCCGGGGCAGATGAAATAAAGCTCATTATTCAGGAGGCTGGTAAAACATTAATCCAGGTTATTGATAATGGATCGGGGATGAGTGACTCCGATGCAAGAATGGCCTTCGAGCGGCATGCTACTTCCAAAATTAAGAGCATTGATGATCTTTTTCACATTCGTACTATGGGGTTTCGCGGCGAGGCACTTGCTAGTATTGCAGCTGTAGCCCAGGTGGAATTAAAAACAAAGAGGGATGCCGATGAGGCAGGTACCCTAATTGAAATAGAGAATAGTATAGTAAAAAGGCAGGAGCCTGTGGCACATCCCAGAGGAAGCAGCATTGCAATGAAGAATTTGTTTTTTAATATTCCAGCAAGGCGGAATTTTTTAAAAAGTAATGCAGCAGAATTACGTCATATATTAGATGAATTTATAAGAGTGGCAATGGCCTTTCCCAATATTTTCTTTTCACTGGTATCAAATGGTCAGGAAGTTTTTCATCTCGAAAAAGGAAATCTAAAGCAGCGGGTTATTCAGATACTTGGAAATAACTATGCTTCCAAATTGGTAAGCGTCCAGGAGAATACCGACTATCTTAATGTTCATGGGTTTGTAGGAAAGCCAGAAACTGCTAAGAAAACGCGTGGAGATCAGTATTTCTTTGTCAATAATAGATTCATTAAAAGTGCTTATCTTAATCATGCTGTTATGCGTGCCTTTGAGCAGCTGATTCCTACAGATAGCTTCCCTATGTATGCTCTTTTTATTGATCTCGATCCTGCTGTGCTAGATATTAATGTACATCCTACAAAGCAGGAAATTAAATTTGAAGACGAAAAAATAGTATACGCTTTCGTGCAGTCTGCAGTAAAGCATGCGCTGGCCCAGTTTAGTATTGCACCTTCCCTTGATTTTGAGTTAGATCCATCTATACAGCATCTTGATGCAGTATCAAAACCTCAAACTGCAGATACAATAAATGCAGCGTCAACTTCTTCATTGTTCAAAACATTTACTCAACAAAATCAAGCGCATTTAATTGATAAAAATAGTGACCTAAAGCATTGGCGTGACTTTTTTGAGGCTCCTGATAATGATTTAGTTCAAAAAGATATTCAAATCAAGTCACAAATTCATTCTCATGGCATAGATGAAAAAGCATATGATGAGAATGGTCTTGTGCAACTACAAAATACTTATATTCTTGTGCCGGTGTCAGGAGGATTTCGTTTGGTGCAACAGCAAAATGCTCATGAACGTATTCTTTTTGATTCATATCAAGCTGCAGAGTTGTCAGGGAATAATATAGCTGCCCAACAATCTATGTTCCCTGTTACAGTAGATTTTACCTCTGCTGATGCAGTCATTATAAATGAGTTGCTTCCTGAATTATTAACGCTCGGGTATCAAATAGAGCCTTTTGGCAATAATACCTTTGTAATTCAGGGTGTGCCTGCCTCTGTTAAAGAAGGAAGTGAAAAGGCGATACTTGAAAAAATGCTAGACCAGTATAAGCATTTCAGCAGCGATATTAAATGTTCTGCTCGTGAAAAAGTATGGCGCTCTCTAGCTTCTCAGCAATCTATAAAAAGTGGAACAAAATTAGGAATTGTAGAAATGCAAGAGTTAATTAGCAAACTATTTAGTTCTCCAACACCAAATGCTACACCATCAGGAAGGCCAGTATATCTGAGTTTTCATTACGATGAACTATCCTCTCTGTTTGGAAGATAGTATGTTTATAAAATTCATGGCACAATCTTGAGCCATGAAAAAATCCCTTCATTAAGAAGGGATTTTTTTTAATTAGTTTATTATTACTTTATAATTTTTGGAATCGTGCATAGCAAACGGAATTTCCATATACTACTCTTGCATAATAGAAACCAGGTAGTAGATTTCCTACATACATAGAAATTGTATTTCCGCCTGCAACTCCGGAAGCTTGAGAAGTACTTAACATCATATTCATAGAGTTATAAATATATACATTAATCATTTGAGGCTGAGAAAGGAATAGTGTAAAGTGTATATTAGAACTAGCTGGGTTAGGATATACCTGAAGATAACAAGTTGAAGGTATAGGAGCCAAATGATTGATTACAATATTCTCACAGATTTCTTTTACACAACCTCCCAGTGTTACAGTTCTTAGGCAAACGCTATAGGTTCCTGTATCCTGGAACATGTAGATAGGGTTAAATTGAGAAAGACTTATAGGGTTAGCGGAACCACCTAATCTTGTAATTGTCCATGTTTGATCAAAAATGGGATAATTTGCAATTGCATAAAAGTAAACCTTGTTGGGAATATAGGGGTCATTTCTGTATACAAAGCTTACATGAACGCTATCGCAAATGAAAGGGGCTTGTATAATAACTACACTGCAGGTTCTAGAAGAGCAACCTGCTGAAGCTGTTACAGTTAAACAAACAATATAAGTACCTGGCTGTACAAAGTTGTGCGTGGCTATTGAATCAGCGCTCGTGGTACCATCTCCAAAGTCCCAATGATAAGAAGTTCCATTATTATTTCTTGGAACAAAAACATAAGACATATTGCTTGAAGTAGAATGTGTGGATGTAAATTCTGAATTTACATAACAGCCGGAGCTTACAATAATTGAATCGCAATAATATTGTGTACAATTATTTGATATGCTTACTCTGAGGCAAACAACATAGTTGCCAGGTGTAGAATAAGTATGTGTGGGATTCCAGTCAGGAGAAGTGGTGCCATCGCCAAAACTCCAAAGTACTGAAGCGCCAGCTGTAGTTGCATTAGTGGTATTTGCAAAGTGAATCATTTGGGCATTTCCAGAATCGGCATGGTAATTATAAGTTACTTGAATATTACAGGGTGATGCGATGCTGATATTTTGACAAATATCACTTACGCAATGGCTTGCCCCAAGTATATTGGCTCTTGTAATAATTAAACATACATGGTATGTTCCAAGAGTAGCATAGGTATGAGTAGGATTGATATCATGAGAAAAAGTGCTGTCTCCAAAGGACCATGTAATAGAATCTGTAGCGCTAAGATTAACTGTAGTATTATGGAATGAAACAACAGCAGGGTTAGTATTTGGTGATATTGCAAAAGTAAATGCAGCAGTCATGTTGCAAGCCGATTGTACAGTGATAGTCTGGCAAACATAACGTGAACATCCTGTTAGATTTCTGAGAGAATCTCTCTGCTGAACAGCCAAACACACCTGATATGTACCTGGGTTTGCGTAAGTATGAGTAGCATTATAGGTATTAGCAGTACTGCTATCACCAAAATACCAGGTAATTGAATCAGTAGTATGAACGGGAATAGAATTATTTATGAAATTAAAAGTATTTATTGCATTGCCTGGAGAAACAGTAAAAGTAACATTGAGATTACATACAGTGCCTACTACTACATTATTGCAATATTCCTTAATACAGCTGGTAAGTTGGCCATTTACTCTTTGAATTACTCTTAGGCAAACAGTATAGGAGCCATAATTAGGGTAGGTATGGACTGCATTAAGGCTTGAAACAGATGGTGAGCCATCGCCAAAGGTCCAGCGAATAGAATCTCCTGTATTCAAAGGGGTGCTAGTATTTGTAAAGTAAAAACTGTTAGGACTAGAAGTAGTTACTGTATTAAAACTTGCTATTAGAGAACAAGCTGTTGTAGCTTGTGACTGAACTGAAATATGAAAGGTATCGCTGCAAATAATGGTGTTGCCACTATAGACTGATACAATATGAGTGACAGTATATAGCCCTGCAGCTTGATATACATGACTGGGTGAAGGTAGCTGAGAATAACTGCCATCTCCAAAATTCCAAGAATGAGTAGTATGGGTACTATCGCCAATATAAGCAGGAACAAACCTGATCTCAGTTGTGCCAGCTAAATATTGAATTGTAAACACTGCATTACATGAAGGAGGGTTCTGTGCTTTTGCACTAAACAATACTAGTAATGAAAATATAAGAGTAAAATTTTTTTTCATAAAAAATTATTTATTAATCTAAATAGCAGATTCAGATATTAGTAAGATACTGTTTTGGTTGATTATGTTGCCTAAAAGTAGCGGAAATTATCTCGTTTCTCTTATTTCTCGCAGTAATTTCTCAATAGATTTTCTTACTGAAGCCGCTTTACCACTGTAATTATTGACCATAATAGAAAAGATGAGCCACTTGCCCTTTCGTGTTTGAAGGTAACCGCTTAAGCAGCTGTTATTACTCATAGTGCCTGTCTTGGCATAGATAAACGGTTCATTTGCAATAAAGTAGTTCTTCAACGTTCCTTGTCCGCCACTTGGAAGTATTGATTTTATCCTTTCAAAACCAAAATCTTCTTTTAATTTTTTCAAAACGAAAACTAAATCATTAGGACTAAAGAGGTTATATCTGCTAAGTCCGCTTCCATCTACCCAGCGTGGTTGCTGGGGAAGTTCAGCAAAATCTGTTTGTAGTAAATTGTTAATCAGGGCACTATCACTCATTTTCCCAAGTTTTGTTATGCTTGCCATGAGTAAAGTCTGTTCAGCAAATTGGTTATCACTATCATGCATCATTGGAATAAAAAGAGAATCAACGGGTCGACTCTTGATAATAAAGGATGATATCTGTTTATTTTTAGGAGAGACAGCACTTGAAAAAATGATTTCTTTTTTCAAAGTATCAGCAAGCATTTTATAATTTAATTGCTGAGAAGTAATAAAAGGAGCGTAAAGTTTTCCCTTTGATCTTGGGTTTGGACTTAGGCTAAAAATATTCTTGTGTAAATCCCTTTTTATGATATCTTCTTTTATTCCTTTTTCTTTTATCATTTCTATGCCTTCAGTTGGATGAAATTCAATATGATCTGATGTGCCTGAAAAAGAAATCATATTTCTAAATATTGGCAATGAAGATCGATCTGCCATGTAATCTGTTTCATAATCATCCCACACCCACCCTGGAGCCCATGCGCTGAATTGTGGATTGAGTTCTAGAACGGCTGTAATTGATTTTTTTTCATTCAATAAAAAATCAAAAATGGGTTGTTGTTTAAAATCAGGATGCAACAATGTGGGGTCCCCGGTTCCTGCTATCTCAATATGGTCTTCATATTCAGTTACTTTCAATCCTGGCAAACTATCTCCAAGGATCTTTAAGCCAGCATAGAGCGTAAATAGTTTGGTGTTACTAGAGGGGAGAAAATATTTATCGCTATTATACGAATAAAGATATTTTCCTTCCTCAGGATCATAAATACTAATGCCAATGTGAGCCATGGATATCGAGGCATCGTTAAGGAAAGAAGAAAGAGTAGATTTTTCTTTTTGGGCACTTGTAATAGTTGAAAAAAAGAAAAAAAGTAGTGTTACCAAAAAACCCTTCATCTATTTTGTATTTTAATTTCTTTCCTGGGCTCTTAGCCATCTTTCAGGAATTTGATTTCGGCTTGCTTCCACATAGTCGCTGTAACTACAGGCAATGAATTTTTTATCGGGAAGTTGCATCCACCAGCGATTAGTTCTTTTGTTTTGAAGAAATACTGCATCTACTTCTCCAAATACTGTATGGTATTCATTGAAATTATCTCTATTTTCTATCGAACTTTCATTTTTCAATTTTTGCCTGCCATCAATAAAATACCAAAGCATCTGTGCAATTTGTTTGGCCGTTAGCTCGTCTTTATCAAGGCGAGGGTCATAACCATAAATTCCAAAACTGCTCAGTTTATCACTCATGCCGGCAAAGCGGGATAGCGTACATGCTTCTTCTCCAGAAAGTCCATTAGGTGATTCAATACTCGCAGGGGCATCGCTGTTTCGTATGGCGTTAATATCAAAACTCAGCAAATTTGTACTACGAAGTGCAGGTTCCATCTGTTCAATATCTTCTCTTACTTTACCTAAGCGAAAGCAATCGAATCGAAGGCGATCCATTGTTTCTAGCATTCGGGGATGAACGTAATAACTTTGAAATCCAATATGATTGTAATGCCTTACAAGATTTGGTTCTTCAGTGAGCATCTCTAAAAGAAAATTTTCACTCCTTAAAGAACTCTCTCCTCTCAAATCAATCATGGCATCAATGCATGTTGCTTCAACGATTTTCTCTAGTTCTTTATAAGCTCCGTATTGCGCAAGAGTAACATCGTGTGATCCACCTAATAGAATAACTGTTTTATTTAATTTTAGCAACTCAAGCACTACTGTTTTGATAGCCGCATAGCTATCCTTGAGAGTAGCGCCAGATTTCACGTTACCTATGTCTGCAATTTTTACATCTTCATGCCAATAATGAAGGCGGTATAATTGTTTTCTGATAAGATCAGCTGCACCTTCGCAACTTGCAGGATCTTGGCTGCCTCTTGACTCCTGAATGCCAACTAACACAATATCTGCGGTTTCAGTTTCAGGTATTTCTCCTGAATAAACCCTGATATGTTTTGCAAACTGTCCATCTGTAAAGGCATGGTCATCATTTACATCATGTAGGTCAATAGGTTCCAGAAAATCAATCAAGTCGAGCATACAGTTAGTTTGAAACAAACCTAAAGGATAAATAGCAAATAAGTGCTATTTTTTATCACCAAATTGTTGGTAGTGTACTCATTGTAATAATTTTATTTTTTTCTTAACTAATCAGCTGCTATTCTGATGCTTGAGTTTTTGCTGAAAAATATAAATCACTAGAACAAGCCAATAATCTCTATTTAATAATAGACAATATCCATTATGGAAATGAAATAGATTTAATAGGAAGATGTTGTTATTAATCGCGGATTCGCTGACGGCCAAAAATTAAACTCACCTTTACATTGAAGCTAAAGTACGCATCATTGTATTTAGATTTTCCTCTAATACTACCAGGTCCCATTTTATGTTCTATCTGACGGTCATGAAGTAATAGCGCATTATATAATTGTGATCCACTAAGGTGATTATAGAAAACTGCAGGATCAATGTAAGTAGCACTGCAATCATCAAGATAGTCTGTATTCAATTTTCGGTACACAAATTCTCCTCTTACATTAATCAAAGGAGAGATCTCGTATTTTATACCAACACCCATAGGGATATTAATCTGTTTTAGTTGGTAGGGTTTTTTATCAGGGTATTCTGAAAAGCCTTGTCCCTCAGTACTTAAAGGTTGCAGGTCAATCCAAGATGTGCCTAGTTTAGTTTGAGGATTAAATGAAAAGTAACTAATGCCCCCTAATAAATAAGGAGAAAAGCGAGGAGGAGATTGGTCTCTGGAAGCATAATTAATAAAAATAAACAGAGGATGAATTTCAACCATTGCAGATATTTCTCTTATGGTACTTTTGAAATTAAGGTTTCTGTTATACCGTTCTTTAGCAATATCAGTCACACCTTTTAGAATGCTATCATATGCTGATACTTGGCCGTAGGTACCTTCTAGTCGAATGCCAAATTTATTTTTGAATAAAGCATCTATAAAAATACCACTGCAAGGGTGAGTATTCCCAATATTAAGATCTTTAATAAATCGACCACCAATACCGGGTCTTCCTCCTATATCCGTAAGGCAGTTCATGGCTCCGCCTGAAGCCCCAACCTCTATAATAACTTCGTTATCATAATAATTGTCATCGAAAAAATAATACTGTGCACTGGCACTATGTGTAAGGCCGTTAAGTATTAATAAAACACTGATAATAAAGGCAATTCTTCTCATTATTTATTATTTTTCGGACACATTCTATCCAAAACTATCATACAAATTAAGGAATAATTATTCAATTTTCTTACTTCTGCTATTCTTATCAAAAAATTTACATACGGATTGCAGTCCGCACTCTTCACACTTAGGCTTTCTCGCAATACAAACGTATCGTCCGTGAAGTATGAGCCAATGATTTACCTTGTTAATATGCTCCTTGGGAAAATTCTTTACCAACTGCTTTTCTGCTGCTAGTGTAGTTTTGGCCCAAATAGTTAACCCTATCCGGGCACTTACCCTAAAAACATGGGTATCTACCGCCATTGTGGGTTTGTCGGCAATAACTGCGGCCACCACATTAGCTGTTTTCCTTCCAACCCCTGGAAGTTTAATTAGTTCTTCAATTTCATCTGGAATTGTACCATTATATTGGTTATCAATTATTTGTGACATTCCTAGCAAATGTTTACTCTTATTATTGGGGTATGAAATACTTCTAATAAGTGCAAAGATTTCCTGAAAAGTAGCCTTACTCATTGCAGCCGCGTCAGGGAACTTTGTAAAAAGGGCAGGAGTAGTCATATTTACCCTCTTATCAGTGCATTGAGCAGATAATATTACCGCTACAAGTAATTGAAAGGGATTGTGATAAATCAGTTCAGTTTCTGGATTGGGGGCATGCTCAAGGAAGTATTCTAGCAAATATTTATAGCGATTAGCTTTAGTCATAAAAAAGCCCCGTTAAATGGAACGGGGAAATTACATAAATGAGATGATTTTGTAGGGATCAGGAGCCTTTTTGTGAATAGGTTTCTGAGTATTTCAAAATATTGTCAATAGAGGACTGTTCTGGTGATAAATTCAGGAGGTCAAGTCTTTTTTTAGCGGAAATAATGTTTTCTAGTTTTTCCCGGAGATCAGCATCTACCTCAAGGGCCTCTGCAATTTCTACTGTTTGTTCGGGGGTAGTTTCCTTGTACAGGTACTGTAATAGATGATCCATTGAAATCATGTTCATAATAGTTCGGTTGAGGGTTAAATATAATCGTTATCCGACATATTAAACGAGATAAGACGGATATTATTGCCTAAAATTCTGTATTTTTCTCAATATTATGGGGTTTTTACTATAAAAAGGTCCTCATTGTCCTTTTTCATCAGATATTTCTCTCTAGCATACTTTTCAATAGTAAGCGCACTGGTCTTTAAAGAATGAAGCTCGTTTCGGGTAGATGTAATCTCTGCAGTCATATGTTCCTGACTTTTTTCTAATTCTTGAAGCTTTTGCCTGCGCTCATAAATGAGCGACCAATCTCGGGGATCAAAAAAAGCCATCCATACAACGAAAAAAGTAATAACAAGAAAATACTTGTTATGGGCAATATTCAGGAATTTATTCAGAGATTTCATATTGGACTTAAATGTACAATCAACAATTCATTTTTCATAGCACTGATTATTTTTTTTTATAAATCAGCTATTTACTGCCAAAATTAATTTGGCCTGAAGGATAGATTCCACTTTCTCCTAGTATTTCCTCTATCCTGATAAGTTGGTTGTACTTAGCCATTCTATCACTGCGCGAAGCAGAGCCGGTTTTAATTTGTCCGCAATTTAATCCTACTGCAAGATCCGCAATGGTAGCATCCTCTGTTTCCCCACTGCGATGGCTCATGATTGTATTGTATCCATGCTGTTGTGCCATCGTTACAGCATTAATAGTTTCAGTAAGCGTACCTATCTGATTAACTTTTACAAGCAAACCATTTGCTATTTTTTCTTTAATACCTCTTTCAAGTCTTTTTACATTGGTTACAAAAAGATCATCTCCCACCAATTGGCATTTCTTTCCAATTGTTTCAGTCAGCATTTTCCATCCTTTCCAATCGTCTTCGGCCATTCCATCTTCAATCGAAACAATAGGATATAGGGTCGCCCATTTTTCCCAGTATTTTACTAGTTGCTCACTTGTCATTTTTTTCCCGCCACTTTTGTGGAAAATATATTTTTTCTCTTTTGCATTCCATAGTTCACTATTAGCAGCATCTATTGCGATACTTATCTGGCTTCCTGTTTTATAGCCTGCAGATTGAATTGCAGTGAGAACAGTTTCAATAGCCTCTTCATTGCTTTTAATTTCGGGAGCAAATCCACCTTCATCCCCCACATTAGTACTGTACCCTTTTTTCTTTAGTACTGCTTTCAGTGCATGAAAAATATCAACACCCCAACGCAGTCCTTCACTGAAAGAACGAGCACCCACAGGCATTACCATAAATTCCTGAAAATCTATTTTATTGTCTGCATGCATTCCTCCGTTAAGGATATTCATCATGGGAATAGGAAGAATTCTTGCATTAGTACCACCTATATATCGGTATAAAGGAAGATTGGCTTCCAGCGCAGCTGCCTTTGCTACTGCTAAGCTCACAGCAAGAATAGCATTGGCCCCTAACTTGCTTTTATTGGCGGTGCCATCAAGTGCAATCATCATGGCATCTATGCCAGTTTGGTCAGCAACATCCCATCCAAGCAGCCCATCAGCTATAGTTGTATTAACATTATTTACAGCTTTTGTTACTGATTTTCCACCATAGATTTTTTTGTTATTATCTCTTAATTCTGCTGCCTCATGAATTCCTGTACTGGCACCACTGGGAACAGAAGCTCTTCCGAGTCTTTCATTTTCTGTAAGTACATCTACTTCAATAGTGGGATTACCGCGACTGTCAAGAATCTGGCGAGCAAAGAGGGATGCTATATAACTCATAATGTAGTTTTATGCAGCTTTGATGAATGATAGCATAATGAGCTGCTTATTGAAAATAAATAATTTCTTATCACAAAGTTAGGGACTGGAAAACAGATTCTAAATTTTGCTCTTCACTTTGTAGTGAAAGCAGATTTAATTGTTTTTCTATACTAAACTGAAGCAATACCTTACGCATTTCAGTAGCATGCTTGGTTTCAATTCTCCACATTACTCCTTCTTTTACTGCTGTTGCTTCAATGATATGAGGCAATTCTCTTAATTTGGTGTAGGCTACCATTTCCGAAAATTCAACTAATATAAATTCGCTACCAGCTACTTTTTTTCGAAGGGTATCAAGATCGCCATTGGCAACAATAGTTCCTTTATTTATAATGATTACTTTATTGCACATCCATTCCACCTCCTGCATGATATGCGAAGAAAATAAAATAGTTTTTGTTTCTGCAAGCGATTTGATTACTGATCTTATTTCTACAATCTGATTTGGATCCAGGCCGGATGTAGGTTCGTCAAGAATAAGTACATCGGGATGATGAACAAGGGCTGCAGCAAGTCCAACGCGTTGGCGATATCCTTTACTTAGGCTCCCTATTTTTTTATTTACTTCGGGATGTAGCCCTACAGTTTGAATAACTTCTTCTGTATGCTTGGTTATATTTTTTAATTGATGTACCCTCGCTACAAACTGTAAATATTCCTGCACATACATATCGGGGTAAAGCGGATTGGATTCAGGCAGGTAGCCTATTTTTCCTTTAAGTTCATTGTTATATACATGCATCTGCATGCCATTTATTAAAACTTCACCTGAATCTGAGGGAAGAAAGCCTGTGACCATTTTCATGGTAGTGGATTTGCCAGCTCCATTGGGCCCCAAAAATCCAACTATACCTTTTTCTATCTGAAAGGAGATATTATTTACGGCAATTTGACTTCCGAATTTTTTGGTCAGTTGATTTACCGAGATAGACATAATTTAATTATGATGATCCGATACTGATTAATTATTTCTTGGTGGCCTATTTTGATCTGAAGGTGGCTTTTGAGGTCCTTGAGGCCTTCGACCCTGTTGTCCTCCTTGTGGGCCTTGACCTTGTTGCCTTGACTGCTGCCCTCCTTGAGGACCTTGTTGTCTTGGCTGTTGTCCCTGTGTGCCACCTTGTTGAGGTCTTTGTTGTCTGCTTCTTTCTTTATCACGCCGTTTGCGTGTTGTTCTTTCAAGACTGCTTAGACTAATTTGACCAACTAGATCTGCATATTCTGGTTCTATTTCTTTTGGATTTTTAGTAACCACCTCTGCGGGCTCAATAGTTTCAGGTCGGATACCTTCTTTATTTTGAGCCTTTATTTTTTTTACCATCTCAATGCTCAAAGGATATTGCTTATTACTGTCGGGCATAATATACCACATCAGATTTCTAAAAATATCCTTTTTGGTAAGCATGGCTCGTCCTTTAGCTACTTCTAGATAATCAGCATCATTAGGAAAAAATTGCAAAGCATCTAAATAAGTATCTAATTCGTAATTCAAACAGCATTTTAGTCTTCCACATTGGCCACTTAGTTTAGTTTGATTGATACTCAGGTTTTGGTAACGGGCAGTATTTGTATTTACACTCTTGAAATCAGTAAGCCAGGTACTGCAGCACAATTCACGTCCGCAACTTCCAATACCACCTACTTTTCCGGCTTCCTGACGCGCGCCAATTTGTCTCATTTCCACACGCACTTTAAATTCGCCAGCATATAATTTAATAAGCTCACGAAAATCTACACGATCGTCGGCAATATAGAAATAGGTTGCTTTTTTCCCATCTGCTTGAACTTCTACTTCTGCCATTTTTAAATTGAGCTTCAGATGGCGTGCAATAGCCCGACTCCTGATGAGCATTTGGGCCTCACGAGCTTTGCTTTCTTTTAATTTGCTGATATCATAATCAGAAGCGTAACGAAGTATTTTTTTTATCTCTTCGCTTTTCTCATCAATATTATTTTTCTTAAGCTGAAGCCGCACAAGCTCGCCAGTAAGATTCACCATGCCCACATCAAAACCATTTGCACCTTCCAAAGCTACCATATCACCTTTTTCAAAAAAATGGTTGGTAGTATTCTTGAAATATGCTTTTCGACTTCCGTTATTAAAGCTAATTTCTACTACCCGGCAGCTACTTTCAGCATCGCTGAAAGGAAGGTTTGCCAGCCAGTCATGAACATTCATCCGATTACAACCACCGCTGGCACAGCCACCCTTATCGCCACACCCTCCAGGGGTTCCACAACTTCCACATCCCATATTTTGTCGATTTCTACCTGCAAAAGCAGGATGGTTTAATAAATAATTATAATTCAGGCAGTGGAATAAAGCTAAAATTTAGTGGCGTAGCACACTTGTACAGTTTATCATTGTGCAGCAGTGAAAGATGTATAACACAATGATTTTGAATATTATGTATAAAACTGTAGTTCTGTGTCGCTTCGCCTTTACTCACCCTATTCCTAACCTCAATGTATCAAAATTACTGATTTATTACTAATAATATAGTATAAACGAATAGTAAGGGCATGAAAGAGGATTTTACCATTGGCATTCCTTTCTATATAATAGGCAGCATTGTCAAGTTCGGTATTAATAGCTTCAAGTTGTTCTATTTCGCAAAGTTTGCTTAGCCTAACTGCAAAGTCATTTTCTCGGGTATTCATTTCCTCAGAGGAAGGTATAATTTTTTGCCTGATAGCAAGCTCGATAAGGTGATTGAAATAGCGTAGAAATTGTTTTTGCTTTTCTCTGCCCGCCTTGGCAATTTCTTCTATCCATTTTATCTGAGCTCCAGGGCCAGTTTTAAGAATACTATTCATCCACTCTCGCAATAACTTATCCCAATCGTCATCGGCGTGCTCTAGCTGCTGAATGGCTTCCCTGAAATTCCCATTACTGATGGCTGCCAGCTGTTCAGCCCTTGCTGCTTGTGTTCCTTTTTGAAGTTCAAGGGCTGCCTCAATTTCAATATTATGTAAGGGACGCAACTTGATAAGGTGTGTTCTAGATAGTATAGTAGGAAGAATAAGATTTTCATTTTCGGCTACCAATATGAAAATTGTATCAGGCGGCGGCTCTTCTATTAACTTAAGTAGTTTGTTGCCCTGATTACCAAGAAACTCTGGCATCCACATTATTAATATCTTATAGGCACCTTCAAAACTCTTGAAACTCATTTTACGGTTAATATCTGCAACCTCATTTGAACTAATATTACCCTGCTTATTTTCTGCATCTATAAATTGCAGCCAATCATAGTTGTTGCCATAAGGTTGTTCTTTTAAAAATTCTCGCCATTCTTTTATAAAATCACTGCTAACAGGCGGCCTATCATTTTTTTTACTGATTACAGGAAAGGAAAAATGAATATCTGGATGTACAAACCCTGCAGCTTTAATACAAGAAGGGCATTGTCCGCAGCTGTCAGTGGGTGATTTTGTTGGACCAGCTTCAAAAAGTGAAGGAGTAGTTCCAGTATTTACCTTTTCACATAGCATATACTGGGCAAAGGCAACTCCAAGCGACAAACCGCCGCTTCCTTCTGGCCCTAAAAACAGCATGGCATGACTCACACGTTTCTGCTCCACCATGCTAACTAGGTGATGCTTTAACTCTTTCTGCCCTATCACATCGCTGAACTTCATGCTTGCAAGTTAATGAAATTGAGATTTTTGTCTGTTAATTGAAAAAGTGAATAGTAAAGAAGAAAAGTTATCGAAAGATATTCGTGTGATAATAATATCCTTCGTCTTATTTTATTTTTTCTATTATCTCGTCACTCATTGGCGATACCCTCGAATTAAACTTCTCTATCAAGTGCCCATTTTCGTCAATAAGAAATTTATTAAAATTCCATGATATATTTTCATCCATTACACCATTGTATTTTTTTTGAGTGAGCCACTGATAAATAGGCGCCATATCGCTGCCTTTTACTTTAACTTTTTCTGCCATTGGAAAAGTAATATGGTATTTGTTTGTACAAAATTTTCTAATGTCTTCTGAGTTGCCTGGTTCCTGCCAAAAAAAATCATTAGAAGGAAAACCTACTATAACAAGGTTACTACTATATGTTTTATAAAGTTCTTCTAATTTTTCATACTGAGGCGTAAATCCACATTCAGAGGCCGTGTTTACTATCAGAATTTTCTTTCCTTTAAAGGTTGCAAAATCAATTTCGCCTCCGTCAAGAGATTTTACCCGAAAAGAATAAATGTCTGCCCCTTGCTGAATCATTGAATTTTTATTTTTTTTATTTTTATTGTCTTGGCAAGCGCCGCCAAAGGAAACGAAAGCAAAAAAAGCCACAAATATATTTTTCATAATTAGTATTTATTGTTTTTCATAGCTGCCCAAATCGGGCGCGCCTATATTTCGGTTGTTCCCCTCTAAATCTATAGACAATGATGTAGTTGAGCCTTGGTTAATGCCTGGAGCAGATAGATTATTAAATGTTCTAAAATCAAAATAATGGTTAGCTGCATCGATACTATCAAATAAAGGATCTATGTTTTTAATTACACTGCTAAATGAAATATTTGCAGGGTCATTAGATGCTTTGTAAAGACAATGGTCGAGAGAGACATTAAAATTATTCCCCTGCTTATCTGAAGTTATTTCATTGTCTACAATACCATTGTCGCCCCAAAAAATACAATTGATAAAATTTGCTTGCATTGGATTTGTAATAATGATTCCATTTTCCTCCTTTGCGTCTGAAATGCTGAGCGTTTCAAATTTATGGAGTTGAAATTCGGTAGAATAAGCAGCTAAAGTACAATGGGTGAAGGAGTAATCGCCTCCATAAAATAAATTTATATTTTTGCCACAGTTGCTAATCAAACAATTTTCGGCTTGTATGCTACTATACTCAGAAATAATTCCTGCATCTGATGCATTATCAATAATACATTGCTGCATTTTAATTTTTATAGTACCTGGTATATATTTAGTAGTGTGAATACCCTGAAAGGCATTTACAATGTTTACATATTGGAGTAAATTATTATTACTTATTGAACTGAAGGTTATTCCGGGCCAACTTCCTGGCAGCTTGTTATAATATTCATCCAGCCTGTCGCCAGTGAATACAATCCTTTGATCGGAACTTCCATTTGCTATTAATTTGCCATTTACTTGCATGTGAGCATTGGCATGAAAATAAATCTTGCTTCCAGGTTCGATTGTAAGAATAGCTCCTGAATCAACCGTTACTGTGCCAAGAATTACATAAGGGAGTGTGCTTGTCCAGTTTTCATTTGTTCTTACAGAATAATTATTTAGAAAGCGCGCATTTCTTCCAAATGCTTCAAGTTGTATAAACTTTTCATTTCCATTATATGCAATTGCAATACTATCGCGAACAATGAAGGGAAAGTTTATAGTTGTAGGGTTTATTGTAACTGAAACAAAAATATAAAGACTGTCTTTACCAGCGAGCTCAACATTATTTAATGTAGATCCAGATACTCCATTTATATTAATATGGAATGGGGATGCAGTGCCACCCATCAGTTTGATAGAGGTAAGTAAAATTTTATCCTCATTTTCATTTTTGATTTTTACAACCTTAGTAACAGAGCCTGTTTGGGTAAATACCGTATCGAATTTTAGCGTATCGGCAGAAAAAGAAATGAAGGCATCAGGACTTGTATTAAAGGTTTCCTTTTTACAAGAAGCAAGAACAATAAATAATATAAAAAAGTAGAATAGTTTCATCTCTGGCAAAACTACAATAATCAGGTTACTTACTGGCCATGGCGAGGGCAGCAATACTTATGGTTGCAGCTCCAGCTTTTTCAATAACCCCAGCACATGCTTCCAGGGTGGCACCTGTGGTAATAACATCGTCTGCAAGCAATATATTTTTTCCTTTCAAACGGGCAGGGTCATTAACTAAAAAGCTGCCCTTTACATTGGTCCATCTTTCTGTTCGGCCCTTAAGGGTTTGGGTTTCTGTGGCCCGTTCTCTAACTACAACTCCTGTAATTACGGGGATCTTCATTACAGAGGCGATGCCTTCGCAAATAACTGTTGCTTGGTTGTATCCTCGCTTATGTTCTTTATCAGCAAATAGGGGAAGAGGAATCAGCATATCTATATTATTAAATCTTCCCGATTTCATTAATGTACGTCCTGTGAGCTCTCCCATGAAAAGACCTGCCTTTTTGTTGCCTCTGTATTTTAAAGCGTGAATAAGTTGCTGTATCACTTGACCCTTTGTAAAAAAAAATTCGCTGTGGGCAGAGAGGATAGGTATGCGTCCTTGGAATATTTTTTCGGTAGGATTATCTGCAGTTCCTGCCAATTTAGTGTGAGGGAGTGCATGCAGACAATCTAGACAAATCAAGCTGTCCTTATTAAAAATATCATTTCCACAACCTAGGCAGAGATGAGGATAAAATAAATGAAGGGTATCATTAAAATACTCGCGGAGTACTGAAGTAAAAATCATAGAGGAAGCGGTTAGGATAGTGAGGTTTTTTATTTAGAAGAGATATTGGTACAATTCTTCTACTTTTCCTAAGGCAATAATTTCAATATTGAATTTTAATTTAGATAATGCCTTTTTATTGTATTTGCTGATGATGATCTTTTCCATTCCAAGTCTTTCAGCTTCGGCAATTCTTTGTTCTATGCGAGTAACAGCTCTGATTTCTCCACTGAGGCCAACTTCTCCTGCAAAACAAGTTTGAGGAGGAATCGCTGTATCTTCATAACTGCTTAGAAGTGCTGATACAATTGCAAGATCAATAGAAGGATCTTCTATTTTTAATCCGCCAGCTAGGTTGATAAATACATCTTTAATTCCAAAATGGAAGCCGCCTCTTTTTTCAAGTACTGCAAGTAGTAATTGTAATCTTCTTAGATCGAATCCACTTGCTGTCCGCTGTGGAGTACCATAAACACTTTGGGTAACCAACGCCTGGGTTTCTATCAGTAAGGGCCTCATGCCTTCAAGGGTAGCTGAAATAGCAATACCGCTGAGGTTTTCTTCTTTTTGCGGAATGAGTATCTCACTCGGATTAGTCACAGGCCTCATGCCTTCTCCTGTCATCTCATAAATACCTAGTTCGGAAGATGATCCAAAGCGATTCTTCAAAGTTCGTAGAATGCGATAGGTGTAATGACGATCACCCTCAAATTGTAATACCGTATCTACCATATGCTCCAGCACTTTTGGCCCAGCAATACTTCCTTCTTTTGTAATGTGCCCAATCAGAAACACGGGAGTATTAGTTTCTTTCGCATAACGCTGCCATTCTGCAGTGCATTCTCTTATCTGGCTGATACTGCCTGAAGAGGATTCAACAAAGGGAGAAGTAAGTGTTTGAATGGAATCAACAATAACAAGCTCAGGCTTTACCTTTCTTATCTCTTGGAAAATAGCTTGCGTATTTGTTTCAGTGAGAAGAAAAAAATCACTTCCAGCAGCGGTAATCCTATCGGCGCGCATTTTAATTTGTTGCTCACTTTCCTCTCCGCTGATATATAAAATGCGAATGTCTTTTAAATTAAGGCCTACTTGTAAAAATAATGTTGACTTGCCAATACCTGGCTCGCCTGCTACTAATACCAGGCTTCCTCTTACAATACCGCCTCCCAATACACGATTCAGTTCAGGATCACCTGTAATGATTCTTTTTTCTTCCGCACTCTTTACTTCAGCAAGTGGAATTGTTTTAATCTTTACTCCATCAGTAAAATCCCTCCAATCTCCTTTGGATGATTTGTTAGCACCTTTTACAAGTACTTCCTCTACAAAAGTATTCCATTGTTCGCAAGATGGACACTTGCCGAGCCATTTGGCACTTTCATGACCGCAATGTTGACAAAAGAATGCCGATTTGGTCTTTATCATCAAGTAAAACTAAAAGCATTTGATGTAAGTAAAAAATGAAAAGAATTCAGTCACTCAATTATTATTTAAGAAGAGTAAATAATCGGAATGGTTGGGAGGATTTTTAAAAAGTAAAAGGGTCAGTATTGCTACTGACCCTTTGTACTTACTAACCCATTAAATTCTATATGCAAATTACAAATTAAGGCCACATAAAAAAATATATTTAAGATGGTATTGATAAATTAATATCAGTATTAATATTAGATAATTTCTAAGCTAATTCTGATTTAAATAATTGAAAATCAAATATTTATGAAAGCAATGTCAATTTATAAGCATGGCCAAAAAACCTTCCGAAAAGGGTGATAATCAACCCTAAATTTATATTATAAATAATTAGAATATATTATAAAAAATAAATAACTATACTCTTAAAAATCTTCAGGAGGGGTCAAAAAAAGGTATTTTTTGAATATCTGGGCAAATCTGCCAATTATTAAATAAAAAGTAGGTATTAATACTTTTTACCTGCTTTCGAATATTTGATCAGTGAGAGAGGAGTAGCAAAAGATTACTCTTCAGAAAGTCTCTCATCTACAGAATTTCTTACCATAGCCGAACTTATTTTTCTTAGTGGATTTTTTCTTTGTTGTCCAAATTCAAATCGCTGGTTGAGGATTTCGATACAAGTAAATAAGGCTTCACGGAAAGAGGACTCATCAGCAATCCCTTTTCCAGCAATATCAAAAGCAGTACCATGGTCTGGTGAAGTGCGAACACCTTCAATGCCGGCTGTATAATTAACTCCTTCGCCATGAGAAAGTGATTTGAAAGGAATTAGTCCCTGGTCGTGATACATAGCAAGCACACCATCAAAACGCTCATGCTGGCCGCGGGCAAAAAATGCATCTGCACTGTATGGTCCAAAGCAGAAAACATCTTTATTTTTCTTGGCTTCAGTAATCGCTGGTTTAATGATATCAATTTCTTCCTTACCAATTAAACCTTCGTCTCCGGCATGAGGATTCAATGCTAAAACAGCAATTCTTGGCTTTAGGATGTCAAAATCTTTTTTAAGTGATTGATTCATCACCATCAGTTTATTGATAATAGTCTCTTTGCTAACATATTGGGCTACTTCTTTAATAGAAACATGTTCGGTAAGTAAACCTACTTTCATATTGTCAGCAGTCATCAACATGAGCACATTATTGACTCCAAAAAGATTTTTTAAATAAGGAGTATGCCCAGTGAATTGAAATTTATCGGATTGAATATTTTTTTTGTGGATAGGTGCTGTAACGAGCCCATGTATTTTACCAGCTTTCAGTGCTTCTGCAGCCTGAGTAAGACTGATGACAGCATATTTACCACCCGTTTCATTCATGATACCCGGAGTAATGGCGACTTCTTCTTCCCAGCAACTTACAAGGTTAATTTGCTTTGTATTAAACTTGAATGGTTCTTTTACAGCATAGAATGAAATATTGATGTCAGGTAAACTCTTACGATAAAAGTTGATTACCTTATTGTTGGCAAAAATTACTGGAGTGCAAAATTCAAGAATGCGGCTGTCGGCCAAAGTTTTGATGATAAGTTCAATACCAATGCCATTAAGGTCTCCGCAACTGAACCCTATCAAGGGCTTATTTTCCGATACATTACTCATAAAGCTCTTTTGTGAGCAAAAGTACATTATATAGGAATAACCCAAGGTACCAGACCCTTAATTCATTAGATTTGCTGCCATGCAGGCAAAGAAATCGCTAGGGCAACATTTCCTTATAGATAAAGTCATTATTGAAAAGATTATGAAGGAATTGCGTAAGCATGACCTCACCAATCTGCTGGAAGTAGGACCAGGTGCAGGAGCACTTACAAAAGAATTACTCTCCCTCCAAGGCATTCATTTTAAGGCAGTAGAGATTGATGACGACAAAGTAGCTTTTCTTAAAAAAAATTTTCCTGAATTGAAGGACAAGATTATTCACGACAATTTTCTTAATATTCAACCTCCTTTTGATGAGCCCTTTATTATCATTGGCAATTTCCCTTACAATATTTCAACGGAGATTCTTTTTAAAATTCTTGAATGGAAAGGTCGAGTGCCAGTCATAATTGGGATGTTTCAAAAAGAAGTGGCTCAAAGACTAGCATCCCCTCCTGGATCTAAGGTATATGGGGTAACGAGTGCTCTCATACAGCCTTATTATAATATTGAATATTTGTTTGATGTACCTCCTAATAGTTTTCAGCCTCCCCCTAAAGTAGTAAGTGCTATGATTAGGATGACGCAGTCTTCTCACATATTGAATATGCGTTCTGAAAAAGATTATCGACTGATTGTGAAAACTGGCTTTAGTCAGCGGCGTAAAAAGCTAAGAAATCCACTTAAAGGGTTTTTTTCTACAGAGGTACTTAAAGATCCCGTATTTGATAAAAGGGCGGAAGAACTTAGTATTGATGATTTCGCAGCCCTTACTCACCTAATGAAATGATGATTTTTAGGGGTTGGCAGGAGGCGTTATCAAACCTTATAAATATCTGTAAATTTGCATCATCCTGGGCTTGGGCCCTGGAAAATGAAACTTATGTCATTCAAACTTCAATCTAAAGTTCGTATTGTTACTTCAGCCTCGCTGTTCGACGGCCATGATGCAGCTATCAATATTATGCGTCGCATCTTGCAGAGCAAAGGTGCAGAGATCATTCACCTCGGTCATAACAGGAGTGTAGCGGAGATAGTGGAATGTGCTATTGAGGAAGATGTTCAAGGAATTGCTATTACAAGTTACCAAGGAGGCCATGTTGAGTTTTTTAAATACATGAAAGACCTTCTTGAAGAAAATGGTTGCGGACATATCAAAATATTCGGAGGCGGAGGTGGTACCATTCTTCCTGATGAAATAAAAGAACTTCACGATTATGGCATCACCAGAATATACAGCCCCGATGATGGAAGAAAAATGGGATTAGAAGGAATGATTGAAGATCTGCTAAAGCAATGCGATTTTCCTATAAACGGCCAGCTAACTATTAAGGGCGAATTGAAATTACCTGAAGTAAAAGATATTAGAAAAGTTGCTCGCAGTATCTCTAATGCTGAAAATGGTGTTTCACAAAAAATAGCATCTACAAATAAAAAAGTTCCTGTACTTGGAATTACGGGTACTGGGGGAGCTGGAAAATCATCAGTAACTGATGAAATTGTGAGACGCTTTCTGCTAAGTTATGAAGACAAGTCTATTGCAGTGATTTCTGTAGATCCATCTAAAAAGAAAACTGGTGGGGCTTTACTTGGTGATCGTATTCGCATGAATTCTATTTCATCGCCACGCGCTTACATGCGCAGCCTTGCCACACGTGAGAATGAAGGGTCACTGAGTAGTTTTGTTCAAGAGGCAATTGATATTTGTAGATCTGCTGGCTATGATCTTGTAATACTTGAAAGTGCAGGCGTAGGGCAAAGCGATGCCTCAATACTTGATTATTGTGATGTAAGCATGTATGTGATGACTCCTGAATATGGTGCTCCATCGCAATTGGAAAAAATAAATATGCTTGATTATGCTGATGTAGTTTGTTTAAATAAGTTTGATAAAGCGGGTGCTTTGGATGCATTACACGATGTACGTAAGCAGTATAAAAGAAATCATGGTTTATGGGATGCAAAAGATGACAGTCTTCCTATTGTAGGTACTATTGCTTCTCAGTTTAATGACAAAGGAGTTAATGAGCTTTTTGAGCGTCTTACAGAAAAAATTACAGAAAAAACTGGAGTTAAATTTAGTAAGGATAGTAAACATCATGCCCAGCTAAGAGAAACCTTATCTCAGTCAGTAATCATTCCGCCTTCAAGGGTAAGGTATCTTTCTGAAATCACTGAATCAATAAAGGAGTATGACCGATGGGTAGAAGAACAGTCGGGTCTTGTGAGGGATCTTTATCATATTGATGGGACTATCGAATTGCTTGGCAATAAGGATAGCAGCGAATTGCATAATTTGAAACAATCACTAGAGAAAAAAATATCATCAGAAGCGCTTCGACTTATTAAAGATTGGCCTTTACTTCAAAAAAGATACAGCGCTGAATTTTATGAATTTAAAGTAAGGGATAAAGTCATCAAACAGCCACTTACCTTCAAAAGTCTTTCAGGTACTAAGGTTTCAAAAGTGTTGTTACCTCGATACAGCGATTGGGGCGATATTCTTCGGTGGCAGTTGCAGGAAAATGTTCCAGGTGAATTTCCTTTCACTGCAGGAGTCTTTCCTTTGAAGCGTGAAGGAGAAGATCCTACCAGAATGTTTGCTGGTGAGGGTGGACCTGAAAGAACCAATCGACGTTTTCACTATGTAAGTCTTGGGCAGCCTGCAAAGCGCTTAAGTACTGCATTTGATAGTGTTACATTATATGGAGAAGATCCTGCGCATCGTCCTGATATTTATGGAAAAGTAGGAAACAGTGGAGTGAGCATTGCCACGGTAGATGATGCCAAGAAATTATACAGTGGATTTGATCTCTGCGATCCAAAGACATCTGTAAGCATGACCATCAATGGTCCCGCACCTATTATTCTGGCCTTTTTTATGAATGCGGCTATTGATCAGCAGTGCGAAAAATATATCATTGAAAATAATCTTCGCGATGAGGTAAATGCAATAATTGAAAAATCTTTCAATATTGATAATCTTCCTCGTTATATAGGAACAGATGGAAAACCTGTTGATCCGAGGGAGCTTATTAAGAATCCTGATAAGGCAAAACTTCCTGAAGGAAATACAGGGTTAGGGTTAAGATTGTTGGGTATGAGTGGGGAGGATGTGTTGCCTGCAGATGTATATCAAAAGATAAAAGCACAGGCACTTTCTTCTGCAAGAGGAACTGTGCAGGCGGATATATTAAAAGAAGACCAGGCTCAGAATACCTGTATTTTTTCTACTGAATTTGCATTGAAATTAATGGGTGATGTGCAGGAATATTTTATTAACAATGAAGTGCAGAATTTTTACAGCGTAAGCATCAGCGGGTATCATATTGCTGAAGCTGGAGCCAATCCTATTACCCAGCTTGCTTTTACGCTTTCTAATGGTTTCACTTATGTTGAGTATTACTTGAGTCGTGGAATGAAGGTGGATGATTTTGCGCCTAATCTTTCTTTCTTTTTCAGCAATGGAATGGATCCCGAGTACAGTGTAATTGGCCGGGTAGCAAGAAAGATATGGGCAAAGGCCATGAAATATAAATACAAGGGTAATAGTCGCAGCCAGAAACTTAAGTATCATATTCAAACAAGTGGGAGAAGTCTTCATGCCCAGGAGATTGATTTTAATGACATACGTACCACATTGCAGGCTTTATATGCCATATATGATAATTGCAATTCTCTTCATACTAATGCTTACGATGAGGCTATTACTACACCAACTGAAGAAAGTGTACGTCGCGCCATGGCCATTCAGCTAATCATCAACCGCGAGCTAGGAACTGCAAAAAATGAAAATCCCAATCAGGGTTCATTTCTTATTGAAGAATTAACCGACCTAGTAGAGCAAGCCGTTTTACATGAATTCAATCGTATTACCGAAAGGGGGGGCGTGCTAGGAGCAATGGAAAGAATGTACCAGCGCAATAAGATTCAGGAAGAAAGTCTTCATTATGAAACTTTGAAACATACTGGTGAGTATCCTATTGTGGGTGTAAATACTTTTCTAAATAGTAAAGGGTCGCCAACAATATTACCAGCTGAAGTAATACGTTCTACAAAGGAAGAGAAGGAAGCTCAGATAACTGCCCTTGAAGCATTTAAGCAAAGGCATCACAAGAAAAGTAAAGTTATGTTGAAGCGCTTGCAGGAAGTAGCAGTTCAGAATAAAAATGTATTTGGGGAATTAATGGAAACTGTAAAATATTGTTCGCTGGGAGAAATTACTAATGCCCTTTATAGTATTGGCGGACAGTATCGACGAAATATGTAATCTTTTTTAAATGATTCATAAATAAAAAGGCCGACTTTGTAAGACGGCCTTTTTTATTTGACTAAGCTGGTTTTTTAGTTGAAACTTTTTTCTTTTTCATAGGGTAGCGCTTCTTTTCAATAGCTATAGGTATTTCTTTAGAAGTTGCAGGAGCTACTTTTTCAGTTCCTTTTGCAGGAGTAGCTGTTTTAGTTGTTTCAGCTTTTTTAGCAGCTGGCTTCTCTTGTTTGTTCTGAGCCATAGCCAATGTTCCTGCAAGCAGAAAAGCAGAGGCGAAAATTACTTTTTTCATATTTTTTAAAGATTTAGAAAACAAATGTAACTAGCTTCAAGGTGCTGCTTTTAATAGTAACATTTATTTAACTAGCCATAATATTTTTTTAGAAAATAGATGTTTTTATGAAAAGGACCAAGAAAATGTATGCTGATCAATTTGATGAAATCAAAATTGGGAGTATGCTTTTTTATCCATCTTCCTTAAAAATGGTAACACCTCTTGGTGGCATTATTTTTACCAGAAAAGAAATAGATATTCTTCTTTTTTGTAGAGCATCTTGAGAAAACTGTTCAGCGCACAGAATTATTGTTAAGGGTCTGGGGGAAGAACGACTATTTTCTGGGCAGAAGTATGGATGTATTCATTTCTAAATTACGTAAATACTTAAAGGACGACCCCTCGGTAGTGCTGGAAACCTTACATAAAGTTGGTTTTAGATTGACGGTCAATTCTGACTGTTAAGAACTTTTTTGTTCATTCGTTTTATTTGGTTGTAAATTTAATTATTCATTTAATAATTTATTTTTTAATTCTCTTTTATGGAACAAATTAATATCGCCACTGTAGGCATTATATTTCTTGTAATAATTTTTCTTTCTGCTGCCATTAAAATTTTAAAGGAATATGAGCGAGCTGTAGTATTTCGTCTTGGCAGATTGATTGGTAATGGAGGTGTTAAAGGACCTGGTATAATATTTCTTATTCCTTTTGTAGATAAAATGGTGAACGTGAGTTTGCGTACCGTAGTAATGGATGTACCTCCTCAGGATATTATTACTAGAGATAACGTTTCGATAAAGGTTAATGCCGTAGTTTATTTTATGGTAGTTGATCCGGTAAAGGCTATCATTCAAGTAGAAAATTATTTTGCTGCTACCTCTCAAATATCTCAAACTACCTTGCGTAGTGTATTAGGCCAGTCTGAGTTGGATGACCTCCTTTCTCAACGTGAAATCATTAATCACAGATTGCAGCAAATTATAGATGCACAGACAGAGCCTTGGGGCATCAAAGTGAGTACTGTAGAGGTTAAACAAATTGATTTGCCTCAAGAAATGCAACGTGCCATGGCGAAACAAGCAGAAGCAGAACGCGAACGCCGCAGTAAGGTAATTGCTGCTGAGGGAGAGTTTCAGGCTTCTCAAAAATTAGCAGATGCTGCAAAAATTCTTTCAGCAGAACCAAGTGCTATCACTCTTCGTTACCTACAAACATTAAGTGAAATTGCTGTAGAAAATAATTCAACAACTTTGTTCCCTGTGCCTATCGATCTTTTTAAGGCATTTACCAATAAATCTTCTGATAAAAGTTGATGTAAGTTTTAAGTTGTAGTACTCTTGGCTTTTCCAAATCCCATTCTGGCAAGCTCTTTTGCTTCTACTTTACTTACAAACCATCCAAACATAGTTAGCATTATTGCTGCAGTAAGCATAGAAAACCAAAGGCTATCGGAAAATAATTTTGTGATTCCTATATGCACTAAGTAAATTAAGATTGATAATATTACGTAGGCTGATAATTTTTTTGTAGCATAAGGAACTGGATAGTGTTTTTTCCCTTGTTTATAGCTTACCATCATCATTGTAAAATAACAGATAAAGGTGGCAATGGCTGCGCCTGTATAATGTAACCATGGAATCAGTATAATATTCAAAACTATAGTGATTAAGGCTCCCAGTATGGTAATATAAGCGCCAGTCATATTTTTGTTGGTAAGTTTATACCAGATGCTAAGGTTGTAGTAAATACCGAGAAAAATATTTCCTAATGCAAGTAAGGGAACAATGGCAATGCCTTCAGCCCATTGTGAATTTGCAAATGTTTCGAATATCCAACGGAAGACATCCAAAAAAAGGCCTATCAGCAGAAACATAAAACAGCATGCAATTACAAAGAATTTCATCACTCTTGCATAGGTACGCTGCGCATTCTCCTCTTTGCTTTTTTTGAAAAAGAAGGGTTCTGCAGCCATTCGAAATGCCTGTATTAAAATTGTGATTACAAGGGCAAGCCTGAAAATATTTGCAAAAATTCCAAGTTCATGATCTGCCTGTTTTGTAGGAAGATGCACCACGTGTCTGTATATTAATCTACTTAATACATCATTTACCATGCCACCCAGCCCTACAATAATTAATGGAGCACTGTATAGTATAGCTTCCTTCCACAGTGTAAAATCAAAAGATAACTTTACCTGCTTTATTTCTTTTGATAGCAATAGTAAAGTAAATAAACTGCCACACAGGTTGCCAACTAAATAATAACCCAATCCTAATTTTTCATTATAAATAAGATGAAGGAAACTATTTTGATGAGATTTTAAATAAGAGGGAAGAATGCCAAGAAATAAGATAACTATAGAAATATTCATTACTATTCCTGCAACTCGGGCAAAGGCATAGCGGCGTGGCCTGTTTTCTTGTCTGAGCCTTGCAAATGGTAGCGTATTGAAATTGTCTACTGCTATTATCAATATCATCCATAATACAAACTCTGGATGACGTTCCAAGCCTGTTGCACCAGCAATATTGCTCCTAAAAAAATACAATATAGCAGCAAAAATAAAAGTGCTTACGATTAGTGAAATAGACAGGGTGCTATATAATTTCTTGGTTTCATGAGTTTGAGAAAAACGGAAATAGGCAGTTTCCATACCATAGGCAAAAAGCACATTCATGAAGGGGATAATGGAATATACCTGAACCAGATCAGCAGTTTGTTCGGGTAGTGCCACAAAGAAAGGTAGGGCCATATTCATCAGGTATCCCAGAAAACGGGATGCGATGGTAGGAAGGCCGTACCATAATGTTTGTCCGGCTAGTTTTTTAATGCCGCTCAATAGCTTGTGGTTTGACCAAATATACTTTTATAAATGTGAAAATCAATGTAAAATAAATATGAAACTTTTATTAATTTGGCAATCTTTCCTTATAATGTTATTCTTTTTCGCTTTGTCTTTTTTTCTGATATTATTTTTTTCGACTCAATTCTTTTTTCCTTGGATGCTTTTGAAGGTTTTGTAGCTATTCGGGGCTTCTTTTTTGTGAGCGCCTTTTGAATGAGTAGATTCATTTTCTTAATAACCATATTTTTATTGCCCAACTGGCTTCTTCCTACCTGACTCTTTACAAAAAGTTCGCCTTCATTATTGATTTTAGATGATAATTTTTCAATTAGTATCTGTTTCTCCTCTGTTGCAAATTGGGTGGAGTCTTTAATCATCCAGAATCCTTCAGCCATAGTTTCAACCTTATTTACATGTTGACCTCCCTTTCCTCCACTTCTAGCGGTTTTGAATCTTATTTCTGATGAAATATCTCTCATGATTCAAATTTACCAATAAAAACAGCTTCTTTTAGCCTTATTCTCAGTGTATTCACTTATTATTTCGGTAAGCGGAAAAAATTTTACATTTTTGCATCAAAGCAGGTCCATGTCAGGTATTTATGAATCCCTAAAAGAACTCAAGCGCAAAAAGCAGAAGTGCTTTGCAGTGCTCATTGATCCTGATAAGATTGATAAAAATTCTTTAGAGCAGCTTGTTAAAATAAGTGTAGAATCTAAGGTTGATTATTTTTTCGTTGGAGGTAGTCTTGTGATATCAGATTATTTAGATGAATGCGTGAAACAAATCAAAAAGAGTTGCAATATTCCTGTGATATTATTTCCTGGGAGTCCATCCCAAGTTACTCCTCATGCCGATGCCTTACTTTATCTTTCATTAATCAGTGGAAGAAATCCTGAATTACTCATTGGCCAGCATGTTGTTTCAGCTCCATTGGTAAAACGGAGCGGCTTAGAGATTATTTCTACTGGTTATATGGTAATAGATGGGGGTGCGCCAACAACGGTGTCTTATATCAGCAATGCAAGTCCTTTACCTGCTGATAAAAGTGATATTGCTGTTTGTACAGCTATGGCAGGCGAGATGCTAGGCATGAAGCTTATCTATTTAGATGCAGGAAGCGGGGCACGCAGGCCAGTTTCTACTGATATGATTAAAATGGTTTCTGAAAATATTGAAATTCCTCTTATTGTTGGAGGCGGCATCACTGACCCTGAAAAAGCTTACCTGCATAGTAAATCAGGTGCTGATATTATTGTGGTTGGCAATGCTATAGAAAAAGATCCCAATCTTATCAGGGAAATTTCAGCTGCTATCCACAGCGCTACTGTTGTCGGTATCCTTTGATACAAATAATATCTATTCATCCCTGTTGCCTTCATGAAATATCTGATTATTAAGTGTTAGATTTACAACCCGGATATGTAATTAATGTCTAATCCAAATTTAAATACCGACAAGGATTTTCTTCAACCAGCCGATAAGGAGTTTGAAAATAATATTCGTCCTGCGGCAATAAGTGATTTCAGTGGACAGCTGCAAATCATTGAAAATCTCAATATTTTCATCAAGGCTTCCAAAATGAGGGGCGAACCTCTTGATCATATTTTATTTCATGGCCCTCCAGGCTTGGGTAAAACAACTTTATCCCGAATTGTAGCTAACGAAATGGGAGTTAATATTAAAGAAACCTCTGGTCCTGTAATTGAAAAGCCCGGAGATCTTGCTGGATTACTTACAGGGCTTGAGGCTAATGATGTATTATTTATTGATGAAATTCATAGACTGAGTACGGTAGTTGAAGAATATTTGTATGCTGCGATGGAGGATTTTCGGATTGATATCATGATAGACAGTGGGCCCAATGCGCGCTCTGTTCAACTTAGTTTAAATCCCTTTACGCTAATAGGTGCTACAACAAGAAGTGGTTTACTTACAGCACCACTGCTTTCAAGATTTGCAATAAAATCAAGATTGGAATATTACGATGCCGAAACGTTGAAGAATATTGTACTTCGTAGTTCGAAAATTCTTGATACACGTATTACTAGTGACGCTGCTATGGAAATATCAAGAAGGAGCAGGGGTACGCCCAGAATTGCAAATGGATTATTGCGTCGTGTGCGCGATTTTGCTCAGGTATTGGGGAATGGTGTTATTGATATGGGTATAACAGAGCATAGTTTAAAAGCGCTTAATGTAGATGAGTACGGGTTGGATGAAATGGATAACCGAATACTTAGTACCATCATAGATAAATTCAAAGGAGGTCCTGTTGGAATTACCACTATTGCTACAGCAGTAGGCGAAGAGGCGGGAACGCTAGAAGAAGTATATGAGCCTTTCCTAATCCAAGAAGGTTTTATTATGCGAACAGCTAGAGGGAGGGAGGTTACAGAAAAAGCCTATCGCCATATGGGAAAAGTGCCCAATCGCGGAGGCAGTCAAAATACCTTATTTGATTCCTGAAATATTACTTAGTTTCTCCCACTACAAGTCTGAAGCCATTGCCATGAATATTTACAATCTCAATATTGGCATCTTCTTTTAAATACTTTCTAAGTTTTGCAATATATACATCCATACTGCGTCCGTTAAAATAAGTATCACTTCCCCATATTTTTTTGAGTGCAGCTTCACGAGGAAGAAGATCGTTGAGATATTCCGAAAGCATTTTTAGTAATTCATTTTCTTTTGGGGATAATACTTGTACTTTCCCATTTATGGTAAGTTCACGCAGGCGAGGGTTGAAGTGATAATTACCAAGATCGTATTCAATTCTCACTTCTTCTTTGTGTAATTCTTCATTTCTTTTAAGAATGGCTCTTATCTTAAGAAGCAGCACCTCGCTATCAAAAGGCTTAGTAATATAATCGTCGGCACCCAGCTTATATCCCTGAATAATATCTTCCTTCATTGTTTTAGCACTGAGAAAGAAAAGAGGAATATCAGGATTGATGTCTCGAATCTCTTCAGCTACAGTAAATCCATCCATATTAGGCATCATCACATCTAACAGACAGATATCAAATTTCTCGCGCTGAAAAGCGGCAAGTCCAAGACGACCATCTCTTTCAAGGATAACATCAAAATCATTTAATTCGAGATAATTCTTCAACACCATTCCAAGGTTGGTGTCATCTTCGCATAATAAGATTTTTGGTTTGGCTGCGTCCATATATTTAAGCTTTTAGGTTCAGGTAAATTTTAGGGTCTGATAAAAATTATACTGCTAATATAGTACCAATTTTATTAATGCCCGCTTTCAGCGCGAAGATAAGCCTTATCAGTGAGTGTGCGCAGAAAGGCAACGAGTTCTTGTTTCTCTTTTTTACTGAGATGTAGCGGAAATTTTAGGTCGGGATCAATATTTTGAGGATTTTTTACAACGAGGGCTGGGTTGTCGTAGTAGTTAATTACTTCTTCAAGCGTTTTGAACATTCCATTATGCATATAAGGCGCAGTTAACTCTACATTTCTGAGTCCAGCTGTCTTGAACTTGCCTAAGTCAGAGTTATTTTTGCTGATTAGAAAGCGTCCTTTATCACTTAAGTCTGCTCCATTGTATAATCCAATATTACGAAATTCATCATCAGTGAAGTCGTCTCTGAAATGACAATCAAAGCAATGTGCCTTGTCAATGAACAACTGCCTTCCGTTTTCTTCTTCAACACTGAGTTTTCCTAGATGGTTTCCCCAATCATCAAATTTGCTGTTAACTGTTTCTAGTGTTTTTTCAAAAGCACTGAAGGCAAGAGAAAGGTTTTTATCATTAGGAGCTTCTTTAAAAATACGGAGGAATAATACTTGGTATTCTTTGGAATTTTTCAGCCTTTCAATTGCTTCTTCAATGGGTAATCCCATTTCTGATGGATCATGAATAGGCATTAATGACTGCATTTCAAGAGAGTTAGCCCTGCCGTCCCAGAAAAAATAGGGGCGTTGCTTCATATTGAGCACAGAAGGAGTATTTCTTTTTGTGAGTTTTCCATAGATACCAATGCTGAAGGCACTAGTATCTGCAAATGCAAACTCTGGTTTATGGCAACTCGCACAGCTTACAGATGAATCTTTTGACAAAATCTTTTCATTGAAGAGTTTTCTGCCAAGGGCGGCCTTGGTTTTAATACGAGGCTCCTCATCATTATGCTGATAAGCTGCCCCTATAAAAATGAAACTCAATAGAAGCAGTATGCCGGTTATTTTATTCATCAAGGTAAAGTTAAGACTCATAAGTAATCTGTCCTTATTCTTTACTCTTTTTCCTAGACAAAAAAGCCTGTAACCTATATTAATTATGTTTTTCATCAAAAGCGCCTATTTTAAATTATATGTTGCAGCTATTGAAAATATTTTTGGTCATAATTTTGCAAGCATAAACCTCCAACTTGGCTCTTTTTTTAAATAATTTTCAAATTTTATATTGACTTTCGGATAGAGGAGAATGGGCGTTCTTTCATTATTAATTATGAAAGTATGAGATTTATAAAATCAGAAAGCTTGGTTGGCTTATCCCTTTTGAGTAAATCCTGCTTTTTCAAGATAAATCATGACACTGGAGAGTATTTGCTTCTAAAATCAAACCCTAAAATGCTTGAGAAAGCGGTAGTATGGTTTCAGGGTACAATCTTTCATTTAGGAAGCTAAAAAACTTTTATAATTAACTAATTGTTAGCTAATTATTAATTTTTCTTGTACAGATTCATTTCTTCGCTAGTACTCAAAATATTATTTCATTTGCTTGGAGAATAGTAATTTCCGCATTATCTTCGTTTCGGTTTTTCATAGGATATTGGATTTTAAAGCGGGACTAGATTTTTATCTTGGTCCCTTTTTTTTGCCCTTTCAGGCTCAATTTTCCCGTATTTTCCACATCTATTTTGGACTCTGATATTAGAAAATTTAAAATTCTGGCAAATTTTCTTTCTTCAAGCGGTTGTAAGCTTTCGTATAGTTTTTCTCGACTAAGTGGCTCTTTTGTAAGAGTTGTTTCAATTTTCATTATTACAGCTTGAAATTCCTCTTCAGGTATGTAAAATTTCTTTTGCTGCTGGCAGTTATCACAAATACCACAATCACTCGCTTGAATATCCCCAAAATAATAGGAGATCATTTTGCTCCTGCACTCTGTTTTTGATCTTATATATCTCAATATTTCAGATAAGCGCATAAGAAATTGATCCTTACGTTGTTTAATTTGTGCAGCATCAACACGAAAGTCGTCAGTATGCATTCTACTGCGAAGTAAAAATATTTGTGGGCTTTCTTTTTTTTGTTTATAAATAATGACACCTTGTTGATGAAGTTTTTTCAGCAGAGCAACCACCTGCTCAGTATTCATTTCTACGAAACGGGCAAGTTCAGTTTCATTTATTGGAGTGGGGTAATCAAAAATTCCTTCGTAGCTGCGTAACAAACCTTTGGCGATGGCTTCTATTTCGGGATGTATATTTTCGTATTCTCTGAGTTGTTCTTTATCTGTATTAAAAACAATTTTTGAAGGAATAAAGATGGCTTCATTGTATGAAATCACTTCTTCTTTTGCCAATGCTTGAATGGCGTAAGTAGCTTCAAGAATATTTATTTTAAAGTTTGATGAAAAGGTAGCAATATCAAAATCAAAACTTATTCCTTCTCCACTACCTGCAGGTACCTGAAGAAAATTCATAAGGGCTGTATAAACTTCTTTCAGTTTTTTTAATGAAGGGTATCTGATATCCGCTTGCACGCCCAGTTGTTTCAGCTCATTTTCGGTACATAATAACACTGCATAGGATCTCTTGCCATCTCGTCCGGCTCTTCCTGCTTCTTGATAATAATTTTCCAGACATTCGGGAACATCGTAATGCACTACTGATCTCACGTCAGGCTTGTCAATACCCATTCCAAAAGCATTGGTACAAACCATAACACGTGTCTTATTTTGTATCCATGCATCCTGCTTTTCACTTCTTGCTGCCCCTGATAATCCAGCATGATAAAAATCTGCATTTTGTCCTTGCATTTTCAAAAGTGCTGCCAGCTCCTGCGTATTCTTTCTACTTCTGCAATACACAATCGATGTACCTTCAACATTTTTTATTATTTCAATCAGTTTACTTTGTTTTGATTCAGGAAAAAATACACTGTAAGAAAGATTTGCTCTTTCAAATGACTGGCGATAGATGTTACGTGAAGTAAACATCAGTTTCTCGCAAATATCTCCCTGAACTTTTTCTGTGGCAGAAGCAGTAAGTGCAATTATGGGTGTTGAAGGCAAATGCTCACGAAGGGCAGCAATATTAAGATAAGAAGGCCGAAAGTCGTATCCCCATTGCGAAATACAATGGGCTTCGTCGACGGCTATCAGACAAGGCTTAATAATTGAAAGATATTCTAGAAAGAGATCTGTTTCTAGTCTTTCGGGTGATACATATAGAAATTTAAAATTACCATAGGCGGCATTTTGCAATGTTCTCCTAATTTCGGGATAGGGCATGCCTGAATAAATAGACAGGGCATTGATTCCTTTTTTCTTAAGATTTTCCACTTGATCTTTCATCAGAGCTACTAAGGGGCTGATTACAAGACAAATTCCTTGCATAGCCATAGCAGGAACTTGGAAACAAATCGATTTTCCTCCTCCGGTTGGAAGTAATGCCAGAGTATCCTGTCCTTTTAGTACGGAAGAAATAATCTCCCGCTGCCCAGGCCTGAATGCATCAAAACCCCAATACTTTTTTAGAATTTGCTCCATACTTTCCACCATCAAACTTTCAGGGAAGTTAAAAAACCTTTTTTACAAATAGTCTTATGGAGTTAATTGCCAGGATTACATCGCTGAAGCCCATTGCCAATGCGGCTATTGCAGGAGTAAGAAAACCAAAAGCAGCTATAGGAATGGCAATAATATTGTAGAAGAAGGCCCAGAAAAGATTTTGTTTTATCGTTCTGAAGGTATGTTTTCCTAGTCCCATAGCCAATGGTAGTTGCTTAAGCCCATTACTCATCAATACCACATCGGCATTTTGCATGGCTATCTGCGAAGCTTCGCTGAGTGAAATACCAAGTGTTGCTTTTGCCAAAGCGGGAGCATCGTTAATGCCATCACCTACCATGGCTGTAGGCACTTTTGAAGAAAGTTCAGCTATTACTCTTAGCTTATCTGCAGGAAGTTGTTCTGCCATCACTTGATCAATATTCAAAGCTTCTGCTACGGGGATACAATTTTCTTTTCTATCTCCACTAAGTAATATAGTTTTTATTTTTTGTTTATGCAGCCAGTTAATTACTTCTTTTGCTTCAGGCCTTATTTCATCTTTCAGGTCAATCCAGCCGAGCAGCATTTTATTTTTTACTATATAAATATTATGGGTACTAATTTCTACTTGTTGAGGGAGCATATGTAACGAACCTGCTTCGTAAACATTTCCTTGTTCATCTTCAGCGCTTATTCCTAATCCTTTTAATTCTTCAATTTTTCTCCATTTAAAGGGCTCTTTCGTTATCCATTCTTTACAAATGGCTTTTGCCATTGGGTGTGATGAATACTTTTCGATTGAAAAAACAATCTGTTTAAATTCTTTGTCATCAATAGAAGTATGGTAGGAAGCAATGATAAATTTACCCGTAGTAAGCGTTCCAGTTTTATCAAATACTACCTGTTCTATTTTTTTAAATGATTCCAACGCTGAAGGTTTTCTAAAAAGTATGCCCGATCGTGCAGCACGTCCTATACCTACGGCTATCCCTGCAGGGGTGGCAATGCCCATGGCACAGGGGCAGGCAATCACTAAAACAGCAATGGTGCGCATGAGTGCGTGGCTACTATCTTGATGCAGCAGATAAAAATTAAGTAAGAAAGTAATTAATGCGAGGCAGATAACTACTGGTACAAAAATTGCACTAATCTTGTCTGCCATTTTCTGCACAGGCGGTTTTTCTGATTGTGCTATATTGACCATATGCAAAATGCCTGCAAGGATAGTTTTATCGCTAGCGGCAGTTACTTGTGCTTTCAATGTCCCTTGCTCTAAAATACTTCCACCGATAAGCAGGTCTTTTTGTTTTTTAAATACAGGAATACTTTCTCCAGTAATAATAGATTCATTTACACTGCCTTCACCCCATAATATTTTACAATCGGCCGGAATTTTTTCTCCATTTTTTATTAGTACCAGATCGCCCGATTTCAATTGAGAGTTATCTATTTGAAAAATTTGTTCTTGCTGTTGGTCATCAAAAGCAATGAGGTTGGCCAGCACTTTTTGTGAAGTGGCAAGTTTTCGAAGTGCTTTTTGGGTGGAGTTAACAGAAATTTCTTCTAGGTAATTTCCTAAGAATACTAAACATATGATGGCTGCAGTAGTTTCAAAAAACAGGTAATCGCTCCCTAGATTCATCATCATACCAAAAACACTATATATAAATGAGGCCAGTGATCCAATTGTAATAAGTGTATTCATGTTTGGCATTCCATTAAGCACACTTTTATAAGCACTTCTTCCAAAAAACCAAAGTCCTGTTACAAAAACAGGGAGGCATAATGACAATTGAACATAGGGATGGGTAAGCCAGTGAATATGTAGCCGGCCGCTTAGCATATGCATCATCAGTATGGCTGTAAAGGGTAGTGTAAAAAAGAATCTCTTTTTATCATTGCTAAATAAGCCTGAGCCACCTTCCTCATGATGATGGTGATCTTGATGCGGTTCTATTATTTTGTAGCCGAGATCTTGAATGCCTTTTTTTGCTACAAGTAATGAGGGAGTATCGGGGGCGTCAAAATTTAGTTCTCCATTAAGTACGTTAATATGTACATCCTGAAACCCCTTTTTTTCAAGAAATTTGGATATAGTAAGCGCGCAATTGCCACAGGTCATGCCTCCAACTTTCCATGAGGTTTTTTCCATAATGTAAAATTATCCCATACTTCCTTTAAAATATTACCAAAAAAGGAATAATATTAATGAGATTCATCAGTATCTATTTTTTTTAGGCTTTGCCGATATATTTGCATTATGGAGTTGCAATACACAATTGAGAATATTGACCAGCCTGCCAGGGCAGTGATAGATATTGCTGGTTCTGGGAGAGTAGTGGCGCTGCATGGAGATATGGGAGCAGGTAAAACAACCTTGGTTAAGGCTATTTGTGCTCTTTTTCAATGCGGCGATACGGTGTCAAGTCCAACTTTTTCAATCATTAATCAATATCAGACAAGTGAGGGCCATCCTATTTTTCACATTGATTTATACCGCTTGTCGGGCGATATAGAAGCTGCGGCTGCAGGAGTTCAGGATTGCATTGATTCTGGAGAATACTGTTTTATTGAATGGCCCGAAAGGGTGCTAAGTCTGCTGCCTGAAGATGCCATTCATGTTTTCATTACTTCACTGTCTGATAATTTACGAAAGCTGAAAATAAATTTGTAATTTGTATTGCCTTCATAGGCATTTTTTTTATGGCAACATTAAAACCATTTGTTTCTCCCTCATTCAGTTACGAAACGCTTGAAGAAACGCTGGATGTAAAACCCAAAACTGCATCTCTTAACATAGGAATCCCTAGGGAAACATCCTTTAATGAGAATCGTATTGCACTTTCTCCAGAAGGAGTAGGGGTGCTTGTTGCCAACGGGCATTCAGTAATTATGGAAACTGCTGCGGGTGCAGGAGCCAATTATAGTGATCAGGATTATAGTGAAGGAGGAGCCCAAATTGTAGGAGATCATAAACGAATTTTTGAGTGCGATATTCTGGTAAAAAGTGCTCCTGTAAGTGAATCTGATTGTGAATTAATGAAGCCCGGTCAGACCATTATTTCTCCAATACATATTGCAGGGATGAAAAAGGCTACCCTTCAGAAAATGATGGAGAAAAAGATTACAGGGTTAAGTTTTGAAAATCTTAAAGACGATAGCGGACACAATCCTATTGTGCGAAGCATGAGTGAGATAGCCGGCAGCGCTGTTATGCTAATTGCAGGACGTTATCTTAGTAATGCAAATAATGGTAAGGGAGTGCTCGTAGGAGGCATCAGTGGTATTCCGCCTACCAAGGTTATTATTATTGGTGCAGGAATTGTAGGGGAATATGCAGCAAGAACTGCTTTGGCTATGGGAGCCAATGTAAAAGTATTTGATAATAATATTTATCTCCTGAAGAGGCTTCAGAATAATATTGGAGTTCGTTTATGGACCTCCGTTATTGAACCTAAAATACTAGCCAAGCAATTAAAAACATGTGATGTGGCGGTAGGAGCCTTGAGTGGTTCAGGCGGAAGAAGTCCTGTGGTAGTGAGTGAAGAAATGGTTAGTGCCATGCGCCCAGGTAGTGTAATACTTGATGTTAGTATAGACAGGGGAGGTTGTTTCGAAACGAGTATGGCTACTACCCATAATGAACCTATTTTTAAAAAATACGATGTAATACATTATTGTGTTCCCAATATTCCTAGCGGATATGCCCGAACCGCCTCTCAGGCAATTAGTAATGTATTGATGCCCATTCTTATAGAAATAGGCGAAGAGGGAGGAATTGATAATGTAGTTTGGCATAAAGCCAATATCCGAAGTGGTATTTATCTTTTTAAAGGAAGTCTTACAAATTTTTATCTGAGCGAACGTTTTGAATTGAAATTCACTGATTTAAATCTTCTTATAGCTAGTAGACGATAGCTAAGTTGTTCAATATTTATGTCCAAATAAAAAGGTAGTTCTTAGAAGAGCAACCTTTTATTATGTCAGGAGGTAGAAAGTTTCAGTTCTTGAATGAGTTGATGTTTAGAATATGATTACAAAAGGAATACTCCTGGGCATCATTGCTGCTAATGATGATTGTTTTGTTGGAGTTTTTTTCTATAAAATGATGATATAGATCAATGCCTGCCTTGTCAAGATTTGTAAGAGGTTCGTCGAGGAGTATTACAGGCTCGTTGCTAAAAAAGGCTAATGCAAGTTTAAGGCGTTGTTTCATACCGCTACTAAAGTATCTTATCTGTTTCTCAGCTGCATGATACAGTCCTACCTCAGAAAGAATCTCTTTAGTGTGGTGAGTAAGTTTTTTAAAATGGATGTGAAATTCTAACTGCTCTTTCGCTGTCATTTCTTCAATAAGTTCCATGTAAGGAGCTGCTATAGCTATTTTAGTATAAGCCATTGCCGCATCAATTGCATTATTATTTTCTTCAATAAAAGATACCTTGCCTTCGGAAGGTTGAAGTGATCCTCCAATTAGTTGCAATAGAGTAGATTTTCCTGCACCATTAGGTCCGGTGATGGCATAGGATTGACCTGGAATAAAAATTATATCCATATGCCGGAAAATCCAATCCCGGTTAAACCGTTTCCCCGCATTTTGCAATGCTATCTGCATGAATAATTATTCTTCTTCTGTATTATCCTCGTCGTGATTTTTGATAATACCCCTTGTACTTTCTTTGATAAAGTCAGTAATGATATCACGTTCGGGTATTGCAGGCAATTCATCTTCAATCATTATCAGTGCCTGAGAAATATTAAGATTCTTATTATAAATTGTTCGGTAGATATCTAGTATCAGATTAATAGCATCTGTACTAAAACCTCTTCGCTTAAGTCCTACAGAATTAACACCTACAAAGCTTAATGGATCTCTGCCGGCTTTAATAAAAGGAGGAACATCTTTTGTAATCTTTGTATGACCGCCTACATAGGTATGTTGCCCAATTCTTGCAAATTGCGGTGCGGCAGATAATCCTCCTAGAATTGCATAATCTCCAACTTCAACATGTCCTGCCAGTTGAACGGCATTAGCAAGAATAACATGATCACCAAGAATGCAATCATGAGCCACATGCGAGTAAGCCATCAAAAGACAATGATGTCCTATTGTAGTTTTCCATTTTGCTTGCGTGCCTCTGTTAATAGTAACGCATTCACGGATGGTAGTATGATCACCAATTTCAACTGTGGTTTTTTCTCCCAAAAATTTTAGGTCTTGAGGTATGGCGCCAATAACCGCGCCCGGAAAAACAATACATTCTTTACCAATGCTAGTGCCAGGCATGATAACCGCATTAGACATAATGTGAGTGCCATCGCCAATGCGAACATCTTCATAAATAACAGCGAAAGGATCAATCCTTACGTTGTTACCTATTATAGAATCCTTGCTTATGGAAGCGAGAGGACTGATCATAACTGTTCTTTATTTCTTTTAACGATCTGAGCGACTAATACCGCTTCGGTTACAAGTTTGTCGCCAATAAAAATGGTGCCTTTCATTTCACAAATTCCTCTGCGGATAGGTTGAAGAAGTTCCATATGTAAAATAAGAGTATCTCCAGGAACAACTTTTTGCTTGAATTTACAATTTTCTATTTTTAAGAAATAGGTATCATACTGATCTTCGGTATTGCGTGGGATAGCCAGCAATCCTCCAGCTTGGGCCAGTGCTTCCACCTGCAGTACTCCGGGCATTACGCAATTGCCAGGGAAATGACCTTGAAAAAAAGGTTCGTTATAAGTAACATTTTTTATGGCTACAACATATTTGTCAGTGAGTTCCATCACCTTATCCACAAGTAAAAAAGGATATCGGTGAGGCAATGATTTTTCAATTTGGTGCACATCCATTAAGGGAGCTTTGGATGGATCATATTTTGGAACTATTGGCTTAAGTTTATTTTTCTTAATATGATCTTTTATCTTTTTGGCAAATTTCACATTTGAAGAATGCCCTGGTCTGTTTGCAATGATATGTGCTTTGAAAGCATAACCTACCAAGGCAAGATCGCCTAGCACATCTAGTAATTTATGTCGTGCTGGCTCATTGGGAAAGCGTAATTTCAAATTGTTCAGAATACCTTCTTCACTTACTTTCACATCTTTTCTGTCAAAAACTTTTGAGATGCGCTCCATCTGAAGTTCTGTAGGCTCTTTATCAACAACTACAATTGCATTATTGATATCTCCCCCCTTGATGAGGTTATTTGCTATCAGGGCTTCAAGTTCATGAAAGAAGCAGAAGGTGCGGCTTGATGCTATCTCATCATTAAAGTCTTCGATTCTTTTAAGGGCAGCATGTTGGGTCCCCAAAACAGGAGAATTAAAATCAATAAGTGTATTAATTCTGTATTCTGATGCAGGAATTGCAACCATTTCTACCTTCTTATCAGTATCTACAAAAGAGATATTGTCTGATAATTCGTAATAAATTTTAGGGGCATTTTGTTTTTCAGTACCAGCATCAACCAAAGCTTTTACAAAAGGCTCAGAACTTCCGTCCAATATTGGCACTTCTTCTCCATCCATTTCAATAAGTACATTATCTATTTGCATGCCAAACAGAGCAGCCATTAAATGTTCGATAGTACTAATTCTGGCTCCTTGATATTCTATAGTAGTGCTGCGATTAGTTTCAACAACATTATCAACGTCTGCTTTTACCAGAGGTTTTCCTTCCAGGTCTATACGTTGGAAATTAATGCCCGTATTGGGAAGTGCAGGCTTAAGGGTCATCGTAACAGATTCGCCTGAATGAATCCCGGCACCTAAGATCTTAAGCTCCTTTTTTATGGTATGTTGAAAATCAGTATAGTTACCCATCATGGTATAAAAATGAGTACAAAAGTATGAAAATTGGCCCAATCAGACTATATCTATTAATTTGAGCCACAACACTTTGAGTATGTGGTTCTTGAAATTATTTTTTGGGTTAACTATATCTTTTCAGAATCATTGGGCTGGAGTTGTTTAATGATTTCTTCCAGTTCAGAGAGACGTCTTTCCATTTCAGGGAGATTGCGGTTAATAGCTTGGCTGCGAAGGGCGCTTGAGTATTCAAAAGCAGGACTTCCGGTTACAGCGGTATTAGGCGTTTTTATTGTTTTACTGACCCCGCTTTGGGCATTAATCTTTGTTCCATCGGCAATATAAATATGTCCAACAATTCCAGCTTGTCCGCCTATCATTACATTATTGCCAATTTTTGTACTGCCACTTACTCCCGCCTGTGCAGCAATTACGGTATTGTTACCTACTTCTACATTATGGGCCACCTGGATGAGATTATCAAGTTTTGCGCCTGATCTAATGATTGTTGATCCAATAGTAGCACGGTCAATGGTAGCATTAGAACCAATTTCTACATAGTCTTCAATGATTACATTGCCAATCTGAGGCACTTTTTTAAACGAACCATCCTGTTGAGGGGCAAAACCAAATCCATCGCTTCCAATTACTGTTCCAGCATGTATTACCACATTGTTGCCTATGATACAGTCGCTATAAATCTTTACACTTGGATGAATAATACTGTTATTGCCAATTGTAACATTATTTCCTATATAAGCATTAGGAAAAATTTTCACATTGTTTCCGATTATCACATTTTCGCCTAAGTAGGCAAAAGCTCCGAGAAATAATTGTTCGCCAGTTTTCACTGTGGCATGCATATATACAGGCTGTTGGATGCCTGTAAGTTGCTGCGTTCTTATTTGTTGATATTTTTCAAGAAGGGTTGCAAAAGCGCTATAGGCGTCAGGTACACGGATAAGAGTAGCACTGACGGGTTGCTTTAATTCTAGTGAATCATTTACAATGATAATGGAGGCGAGGGTAGTATAAATATAATCTTCGTATTTAGGGTTGGCTAAAAAAGACAATTGCCCTTTCCCTGCTTCCTCAATCTTGCCGAAATTTGAGACTGCAATTCCGGGTTCTCCTTCAACCTTTCCTCCAATGAGAGCAGCTATTTGTTCGGCAGTGAATTGCATATCGCTTTTTAGTTGTACCCTGTTATCTCAAAAATCTAGTAATTTCCTATAATAACAAATGTAATATTTTTTAATCTTGCCTCTCAGCTTTTCATTGATCAACGCATTGTCCACTGCTGAAATATCTCTAACCATTCCATCTTTAAAAAGGATCTTAATATTTTCATCCTCAAAGTTATAGGTGCGACTAGAAGCTTCTCCCGCAAATGTAATCCAGCCAGCCTCTTCTTCGCTGATATTCAAGATATTAGCAGTTGATCTGATCTTTTCATTCAATAATTCTGCTGATACGGGCTCATTATAATAACTAACCTTTAAGAGCGTTCTGTTGATGATTCCGCTGCATAATTCAGAAAGAATCTTATCTGGGTGTCCCATCCATGATTTTATAGCCATCATCACATCGTGATCATCTACCTTACAAAATATTTCAAGTGCAATTTCCTTCCCCTCCATATGCAGTATACTTTGCAAAGGTTCATTACAAGCAGCTTTAATAAATCGGGCCCGGGTAATAATTCGTTTCAACATTTGTTCGGAGCATAATACTGTTTTATGAAGGTATACCTGCCAATACATCAGTCTTCGCGCCACTAAAAATTTTTCGATCGAATAAATTCCTTTTTCCTCAACCATAAGTTCACCATTATGAATAGTGAGCATTTTTAGGATACGGTCGTAACCGATTACACCTTCGCTTACTCCGGTAAAGAAACTGTCGCGTGTGAGATAATCCATTCGGTCCACATCAAGCTGACCACTGATAAGTTGATGCAGGAATTTTTTCGGGTAGGCGCTTGTGAAAATATCTATAGCCATTTGAAGTTGGCCCGAAAATTCTTCATTAAGTTTTTCGAATAGCATTAGAGAAATAGTCTCATGATGTATACCTTCTGCCAGTGTATTTTCAAGGGCATGAGAAAAGGGCCCGTGTCCGATATCATGCAATAAAATAGCAATCTTAGCGGCTTGTTGTTCTTGCGCAGTTATTTCAAAACCTTTTCCGGTGAGTTCCTGAAGCGCGCAGCCCATTAAATGGTAGGCTCCCAAAGAGTGATGAAGCCTGCTGTGCATAGCACCAGGATATACAAGGTGGGCGAGTGCCATCTGGTGAATCCTTCTCAGCCGCTGGTAATAAGGATGTGAAATGATCTTGAAGATCAGTTCGTCATCTACAGTAATAAATCCGTAAACAGGATCATTAATAATTTTTCTGAATGACATGAATTACTTAAAGTACTTTGCTGTTAAAAGAATTACAAAGATGGGTAAAGTTACGAAGCATCCTCTTAATGGGTTAAATTTGCTCTGAATAATGACAATCCCCTGGTTATTGTAGTTATAGGGCTTTTCAAAACTAAAATACCTATTATGAATTTACCTAAGATCCTCTGGGTAGACGATGAAATCGACAGCCTTACTTCTCAGATTATGTTTTTGGGAAACAAGGGGTATGAAATAATTACTAAGACAAATGGTTTTGATGCTTTAGAATATGTGAAAGAAAATATTGTGGATGTGGTATTGTTAGATGAGTCTATGCCAGGCATTACGGGGCTTCAAACACTGCAGCAGATCAAGGAGTTTAATAATAACCTTCCTGTAGTATTGATTACCAAGAATGAAGCAGAAAATATTATGGATGAAGCCATTGGCAGCCAAATTTCTGATTACTTGATTAAGCCGGTAAATCCCAATCAGGTGTGGTTAAGTTTGAAAAAGATTATTGATAATAAAAGGCTTGTCGCAGAAAAGACTACATCAGCTTATCAGCAGGAATTTCAAAGTCTTTTTACTGCATTGAGTTCGAATCCTGATCACAGAGAATGGATGGAAATTTATCGCAAGCTTGTATACTGGGAACTTGAAATGGCAAAAAGTGATAGTCCTGAAATGCAAGAAGTGCTGCATTCTCAAAAACAAGAAGCTAATATTGAGTTTTTCAAATACATATCAAAAAATTATTCTTCTTGGGTTTCACCTAAAAGTATTGAAGGCCCTATTATGAGCCACTCTTTGCTTAAATTCAAGGTATTGCCACATCTTGAAAAAGGAACGCCGCTTTTCTTTGTACTTATTGATAATTTGCGATTAGATCAGTGGAAAGCTATACAGCCTATTCTTGCTGAATCTTTTCGTATTCAGGAAGAGGATACATTTTACTCGATACTGCCAACTGCTACCCAATATGCACGCAATGCTATTTTTGCCGGAATGCTGCCAGCAGATATTCAAAAGCAATTTCCTGAGCAATGGAAAAATGATGATGAAGAAGGGGGAAAAAACCTTCATGAGGAAGAATTACTTAGGGCTCAACTCAAACGGCTAGGAAAATCTGACATCAAGTTTTCCTATACCAAGATTACCAATAATAATGATGGACAGAAGCTTGTTGATAATATTCATAACATGATGCAAAACGATTTCAATGTAATCGTTTATAATTTTGTTGATATGCTCAGCCATGCTCGAACTGAAATGGAAGTGCTAAAAGAACTGGCAGGAGATGAAACAAGTTATCGAAGTATTACGGTAAGTTGGTTTGAGCACAGCCCACTTCATCAGGCATTAAAGAAAATTGCCGATAAAAATATAAATGTAATCATTGGCACTGATCATGGCAGTACCCGAGTTCATAGTCCAGTTCGTGTGATAGGGGATAAGCAAACTACTTCCAACTTACGTTACAAGCATGGTCGAAATCTTGATTATGAACCCCGTGATGTACTTGCATTCCGTGATCCAAAAGAAGCAGGTCTGCCTGTGCCAAATATAAATTCTTCCTTCATTTTTGCCAAAGGGGATCTGTTTCTATGTTATCCCAATAACTATAATCACTTTGTTAATTATTACCGAAATACCTTCCAGCATGGAGGCATCAGCTTAGAAGAAATGATCATTCCAGTGGTGAGAATGAGCACTAAATAGATATTTTGACACTTTTTGGCTCTTCATGTGGACAATCTAGTTTGGAAAATTCTCAATAATAATGCAAGTTGCATCTGATTAAATTACTATGAAGTATACACAACACGCACTTGATAAAATCGAGAAACTGATTGAAGAAGGAGGATATGTTATCCGCTACGAAAAAGGCACTTTTCAAAGTGGCTATTGTATTCTTCAGGAAAAAAAAGTAGTAGTACTGAATAAATTTTTTCAGACAGAGGGAAGGATTAATACACTTATTGACTTGCTTCCTCATCTTGTCATTCCCTTTGATAGTCTTACGCTCGAAAGTCAAAAGGTATATGATGAATTCATGAAACAGGAACATTCGTCCTAATTTCCTAATAACTTTGCAGAATGTTCTGTCCTCCTTTACGATTTACTTTTTTAGGAACAGGTACCAGTGGTGGCGTGCCAATGATTGCTTGCAGTTGTCAGGTTTGTAATTCTTCCGACCCTAAAGACAGAAGGTTTAGAAGTAGTATTCTAATAGAAAGTGATAACACAACAATTGTTATAGATACAACACCTGATTTCAGGTCGCAGATGCTTGCGGCTAAGGTAAAAAAGTTGGATGCTGTTCTTTTTACGCATCCTCACAAAGACCATGTGGCAGGTCTTGATGACATAAAAGCCTTTAATTATTTTCAGCAACAGCCGATGAAGGTATTTGCTAATGCCTTTACACAAACTGCTATCAAGCGGGAATTCAGTTATATTTTTTCAGAGGAGCGTTATCCGGGTATCCCTGAAGTTAGTTTGCATGAAATTTACAATAAGCCTTTTGAGATAGGGGATATACCAGTTATTCCTATTTTGGTTTGGCATCTTAAAATGCCTGTATTGGGATTTCGTTTCGGTGATTTTACTTATATCACTGATGCAAACAGGATTGATAAAGAAGAGCGGAGCAAGATATTAGGGAGTAAAGTGATTGTGTTAAATGCGCTTAGAAAAGAAAAACATCTTTCTCATTTTACTTTAGATGAAGCCATTGAGTTGGCAAAAGAGTTGAAGGTTCCTCAGGCTTATTTCACTCATATCAGTCACCAGCTTGGTCGTCATGCCGATGTTTCGGCTGAATTATCTTCAGGCACTGCACTTGCCTGGGATTTACAACAGATTCAAATGTGAAAAAACACTTTGTCTTGAATTGTGTCGCTTTTACATTAGCGGAATGGAGCAATACAAATCTAAATGGCTTTCATTTACGCGTAAAGAACGAAGAGGCATAATAGCACTTGTATTACTAATTCTTTTTTTTCAAAACATCCCAACTTTTTATACTTTCTTTTCTTCGCAACAAAAATATAGTATACAATTTCAGACAAATCGTTTAGGGGATGATAGTTCTGAAATAGCAGATGAAAGTAAGTTTCAGAATACAGGTGGTAAAAAACATTCTTTATCATACAATTCCAATAAGCATCAAGAACTTTTTTTATTTGATCCAAACACGCTTGGTGAAAAAGAATGGAGTAGGCTAGGTGTTTCAGCTAAAACAATTTCTATCATTCAGAAATATATTTCAAAAGGAGGGAGGTTTCGCAAAGCTGAAGATCTTTTGCGTATTTGGAGTTTAGATTCTCAAATGGCGGTAAAATTGATGCCTTATGTTGTTATAAAAAATGAAGAGCGAAAATCTTATCCAATAAAAACGGAGATAAAAAAATCAGTAAAAATTGTCATTGATATTAATATAGCCGATTCGCTTTCTTGGCTCAGTTTGCCAGGTATTGGTCCAGTGCTTTCAGGCCGGATAGTAGCCTACAGAAAAAAGCTAGGCGGTTTTTATAGTATTGATCAAGTTGGAGAGACTTTTGGGCTCAGAGATTCTGTATTCAGTATAGTTAAGCCGCAGCTAATCTTAGAAAAAGCTTTATGGAGCAGGATCAATATAAATACTGCTGATTTTGAAGAACTTAAAAGTCATCCCTATATCAGATATCAATTAGCTAAAGCTATATTAGATTATAGAAAGCAGCACGGGGCATTTTCTTCTATTGAAAAATTGCATAATATATTGGTTCTGACCACTGAAGATTTTAAAAAAATGCAGCCTTATCTAAAAATAGAATAATACTTTAAGGCCCATCAGCTAAATTCTGCTAATTTGCGGCTTCAAATATTAGCTATGGATTTCTCTACAAGCGAGTTGACGCAACAGGTATCTCTTTCTGCAAGAGAATTTGCCTTGCAACAGATAAAACCAAATCTGATGGAATGGGATGAAAGTCAGGAATTCCCAGTACATATTTTCAAAGAACTGGGTAAATTGGGTATGATGGGCGTATTGGTACCTGAAAAGTATGGTGGTTCTGGACTTGGTTATTTTGAGTATAGCGCCATTATTCAGGAAATCTCCAAGGTTTGTGGTTCTGTTGGACTATCACTTGCAGCCCATAATTCATTGTGTACGGGGCATATCCTTGCCTTTGGTAATGAAGATCAAAAACAAAAATATTTACCCAAACTGGCTACTGCCGAATTTATTGGAGCCTGGGGTCTTACCGAACCTAACACGGGTAGTGATGCAGGTAATATGAAAACAACAGCTGTAAAAGAAGGTGATTATTGGATGCTAAATGGTACAAAGTCTTGGATAACTCATGGCAAGTCAGGAGATGTAGCTGTTGTTATCTGTCGCACTGGTGAGCCTCGTTCAAAAAATAATTCTACTGCTTTTATAGTAGAAAGAGGCCATCCTGGATTTTCTGCAGGTAAGAAAGAAAATAAATTGGGTATGAGGGCAAGTGAAACTGCTGAAATGATTTTTGATAATTGTAAAATACCAGATGCCAATCGTTTAGGTGAAGTAGGTGCGGGCTTCAAACAGGCAATGAAGATACTCGATGGAGGAAGGATCTCTATTGCTGCACTTTCATTAGGCATTGCTAAAGGGGCTTATGAAGCTTCATTAGCCTATTCCAAGGAGCGGCATCAGTTTGATCAGCCTATCTCTAATTTTCAGGGGATAGCCTTTAAGCTTGCAGATATGGCCACTAAAATAGAAGCTGCAGAATTGCTTATTAATATGGCTTGTGATTTAAAGATAAAGGGATTACCAATGACTAAGGAGTCGGCTATAGCTAAATATTACGCAAGTGAAATTTCTGTAGAAGTTAGTACAGATGCAGTGCAAATATTTGGAGGTTACGGGTATACCAAAGACTTTCCTGTAGAAAAATTTTATCGTGATAGTAAGCTCTGCACTATAGGCGAGGGCACTAGTGAAATCCAAAAACTCGTAATTGCCAGGGAAGTATTAAAATAATTTTTTTACATATCGTCGCTGCATTGACATCCATTATTTAGAGAGATATTAAATTATCCAAAAGTTTAATGTAGATAAAATGAAACAGGCACTGATAATTATTCAACTTTTATTTCTTTCCTTCTTACTATTTGTTTCTTGCAAAAAGAATGAAGATCCCTCTCCTGTAGAAAAAATTCTTGGGGTATGGAATTTCGAAAAAAAAGTAAATTTTACTGCATTGAATGGCATTTTAAATTACGATACTGTCTATGCTGTTATGGGAGATTATATTGAATTTCGTTCTGATGCTAAAGTTTATTCAAGAATTTCAGGAGTTTATGATACGGCAACCTATTCTTTTCTTGGCAGTAATAAAATCATTTTCAATATAGATACTACATCTATTAATGAGCTCACTGATAGCAAACTTACTTTTGGGGTAAGTCGTTATAATAGTGCGTTAGATTTTTATGAGAGTACAAGTTATTTTAGCCGATGAGTATGTGTAGGCTATTAATTATTCTTAGCTTCAAACATTTTATCAACTGCGCCTGATAGCATCGGAAATTTTTCTTTTACAAAATCTTTTACAGCTTCAAGTGCTTTCTTGGCCTGATCTTCTGTTATGTCTGCTTTTTGTTGCAGTTGTTGTAATAATTCTTCCATAATATTTATTTTTGACTATTCAGTATCGTACCTATCTACACGTTCAATGCCCGGAAGGCTTAGCAATTGGTCTACCAGATCATCGAGTTCTTCTTTGTCATGAACGAAGACTCTTACATTTCCTTCAAAGATGCCATCTTTAGCTTCTATTGTCATGGCAGAAATATTCACTTTTAATTCTCCACTGATGAGGTTTGTAATTTTATGGATGACGCCTACATCATCAAGTCCAATAATCTTAAGGCCTGTGAGGAAGGAAATCTCTTTATTCTTAGCCCATTTTGTTTTTACTACCCGATGGCCATAGTTGGCAAGTAGTCTCGAAGCATTGGGGCAATTAATTCGATGTATTTTTAATCCCTCGCCGGTAGTAATGAATCCAAATACGTCATCTCCTGGAATAGGTTTGCAACAATTAGCAAGAGTGTACATAATCTTGTCACTACTTTCTCCAAAAATAATTAGTTCAGTTTCTTTTTTAGGAAGTACACGCTGCGAATCCTGCTCATTTTTTTCGTCATGAACCTTTACAGGTTTAGGGGCTATAAGTTTGTCGCCCGCAACATGAAATTCTTTTAATTCTTTGAGATCAATTTTCTTTATAGAAATATCATAAAGTAAATCAAGGTGACCACTTTTTTTATAGAAATTCGCCAATTCGTCGAGGTTAGCAGTGTCGTAGGCTACATGGAGGCCCTCAAGCTTGCGTTGTAAAATATATTTTCCTTCTTCAGCGATTTTTCTTTTTTCTTCCTTCAGGCTGTCCTTGATCTTGGCACGAGCTCTTCCTGTAATTACATGGTTGAGCCATTCGCTGTTTGGTTTTTGTTTTGCGCTTGTAATAATTTCAATCTGGTCGCCGCTTCTCAATATATAGCTGATGGGAACAAGTTTGTGATTTACTTTAGCTCCAATACATCGAGAGCCTACTGCCGTATGAACTCCAAAGGCAAAATCAAGAGCAGTAGCACCAATAGGCAGCATTTTTATATCCCCCTTAGGAGTATAAACATATATTTCTTCAGCTAGAAAAGAAGTTTTAAAATCTTGAAGAAAATCAAGTGAATTTGTTTCTGCGTTGGAAAGCGTTTCTCTTATCTGTTGAAACCATTTTTCAAATCTTCCCTCTTCTTCTTTTCCTTCTTTGTATTTCCAATGTGCAGCAAGTCCTTTTTCGGCTATCTCATTCATTCTCTTAGTGCGTATCTGCACTTCTACCCATTTCCCCTGAGGGCCCATTACGGTTGTATGCAATGCTTCATATCCATTACTTTTCGGGTTGCTCAGCCAGTCGCGAAGCCTTTCGGGAGATGGGTTGTACTCATCTGTGATGATGCTGTATACTTTCCAGCATTCTTCTTTTTCTTTCTCAGGAATAGCATTTACAATGATGCGGATAGCAAATAGGTCATACACTTCTTCAAAAGAAACTCCTTTCTTTTTTATTTTGTTCCAAATAGAATGGATGCTTTTTGGACGTCCATGGATTTCAAATTCAAATTCCGATTTTTCTAATTTCTCTTTTATTGGTCTGATAAAGTCATTAATGTAACGTGTGCGATCTCTTCTTGTTTCCTGTAATTTTTTTGCAATGTAACGATAGGTATCCGGCTCCATGTACTTCATGGACAGATCTTCCATTTCGGTTTTAATATTATAAAGCCCCATTCTGTGTGCAAGGGGTGCGTATACATAAACGGTTTCAGAACAAACCTTGAGTTGTTTTTCTCTTTTCATGCAATCAAGCGTACGCATATTGTGCAGCCTGTCGGCAAGTTTGATAAGTATTACTCTTGGATCATCCGTAAGGGTAAGTAAGATTTTTCTAAAATTCTCTGCTTGCTGGGTAGTATTGGAGTCCATTACCGTTGAAATCTTGGTAAGGCCATCAACAATTTTTGAAACCTCACTACCAAATTCATGCTCTACATCTTCTAGGGTGATATCGGTGTCTTCTACAGTATCGTGCAAAAGTGCACATATGGTGCTTCTTACGCCAAGGCCTATTTCTTCTGCACAAATCTTAGCTACTGCCAGAGGATGCAGAATATAGGGCTCACCACTTTTACGTCTCATCGTTTTGTGGGCTTCTGCTGCCATTTCAAATGCAGTGCGAAGCAATTCCTTGTCACCTGCCTTCAATCTGGCCTTTAGTACTTTCAAAAGTCCACGGTATTGCCTGAGGATTTCTTTACGTTCTTCCTCCTGGGTTTTATTGTAGGCTAGTATAGTGGAAAGATTACTCATGAGTCATTACGAATTTAACCTTAAAAATCTGCAAAGCCAAAAACGATTGATTGTCTGCAAGTTAAAAGAAATTGAAATTCTTTAAATAAACGTCTGGTAAGGTAGTTTATTGAGCTTATTATCCTTAGTTTTGCAGCCCTAATGGAAGTTCGCGGATGTGGCGAAATTGGCAGACGCACCAGACTTAGGATCTGGCGCCGCAAGGCATGTAGGTTCGACCCCTATCATCCGCACATATTATAAGTAAAAGGATTCTTATGGCAACTGTAGTCAGGCAAAATATCGCCCCACTCAATGACAAACTCATTGTAAAACTGGTCAAAGACGATTATTTGCCCGCTTTTGAGAAAAAAGTAAAAGAATTCAGCCGCAAGGCTAATATTCCTGGATTTCGTAAAGGAATGGTTCCCATTAACATGATTAAGAAAATGTACGGTCCCTCTATGTTTAACGATGAGGTATTGCGTACTGTTGAAAAAGAACTTTATAACTACCTCAATCAGGAAAAGCCTGAAATTTTCGCCCAACCCCTTCCATTGCCTATGGAAATGAATGGGATGGACATGAGTAATCCTATTGATTATGAGTTTGGATTTGAAATAGGGCTTAAGCCTGAATTTTCAATTCCAGATTGGTCTAAGGGAAAATTTACACTGCATGCTGTTGATGTAAATGATGCGATGGTGGATGAAGAGCTCAATCGTCTTCGCATCAAGGCAGGTAAAATGACTGATAAAGAAGCAGTGGATGATGTAGAAAATGTACTTAATATTAAACTTACAGAAGCAGACAAAAAAGGCACTGAGGTTGAAAATGGAATTTCAAAAGAGAATTCTGTTCTAGTAAAATATTTGGCCGCTGCTATGCAAAAGCAGATAATGGGGAAAAAGGCAGGCGATAATTTCACTTTTCAGTTAAGTAAAACATTTGAAGGTGATAAGCTCGAGATGATGCTGCAGGATTTAGGTTTTGCTAAGGATGATAAAGAAGCAGCTGAAAAATATTTCAGGTTTGATATTGTGAAGGTGGGGCATGTGGAGAAACGTGATATGGATGAATCATTTTTTAATGAACTTTTTCCGGGTAAGGATATTAAATCAGAGGCTGATTGTATTCAAGCATTGAAGGATGAGATCATTAAATACTGGGAAGGACAAAGTCGTAATCAGTTACACGACCAGATTTATCATTTCCTTTTGGATGATACTAAAATGAATTTTCCTGAAAATTTTTTAAAACGCTGGCTTCAGGTTGGTACCGAAAAGCAAAAGACAGCAGAGCAGGCTGAAGAAGAATTCCCTACTTTCAGCAATCAGCTAAAATGGACGCTCATTAGCGATAAGATTCTTAAGGACAATAATCTTGAGGTAGCCGATGCCGAAATTAAGGAGCATATGAAAAAGGAAGTGCTCGGTTATTTTGGACAATCTGCTCCTGCAGAAGATATGGATTGGCTTGCTAGTTATATTGATCGCATGATGAAAGATGAAAAGCATGTGGATACTACTTATCGTAAAATTATTTCCGAAAAAATGTTTAATTGGGCAGAGGAGCAAGTAAAGCCTAAAAAGAAATCAGTAACTCCTGAAGAGTTAAATGCATTGCAGCATCACCATCATCATTAATTAAGAGCGATTTTATATCATTTTTCTAACCCCTTTCTTATGAGAGGGGTTTTGTATTTTGGCCTGATACGATCCTAGCCTGGGGTTTAAACCTCAGGCTAGGATGAGATATTCATGTTTCAAACCCTCCCTAAAGAAAGGGGTTAGCTATGATTGGAGTTTTTGTCTATCAAAAAATAACCCGGGTTTAAATCCCAGGCTAATAGTATTTCGAAGATATCAATGAAGTGGTGAATAATTTTACAGGCTGTTACAGCTTTATCTCCTCATCGCTGTCGTCGAAAAACCTGAACTCGTTAAGATGGTATGAATTATTTGCTTTCACCTTTATTTTTTGTCTGAAACTCCAACTCCATTTAAGTCGACGTGAAGGGAAGCCTGATTTGAGGTATGTAAAAAGTATGGGATGAACTTCTACGGTGAGTCCTTTATGTTTTTGCATGATGAGATAACTCAGATTCTTTTGAATCTCATCTTCAATAATAAGTGAGGATGATACTTTTCCTGTGCCGTCGCAACTAGGACATACCTCGCTTGTATTAATATTAATTTCAGGCTTCATTCTTTGCCTTGTGATCTGCATCAGTCCAAATTTTGTAATAGGCAGCACTGAATGTTTGGCTCTGTCATTTTTCATGAACTGATCCATTGACTCGGACAATTTCTTCTTGTTCTCCATCAATTTCATATCAATGAAATCAACTACAATGATACCACCAATGTCTCGGAGTCTCAATTGACGTGCAATTTCTTCTGCAGCCTCCAGGTTTGTTTCAAGTGCATTTTGTTCCTGGTTGTTGCTGACACTTTTATAACCACTATTTACATCAATTACATGAAGTGCTTCGGTATGCTCAATGATTAGATAAGCTCCACTTGGGAGGTTTACCGTCTTGCCAAAAGTAGCTTTCACCTGACGAGTAACTCCAAAATTATCGAATATGGGGAGGCTATTACTATAATAGGTTACTATATCAATCTTGTCGGGTGCAATACGTTGGATATAGTTTTTTGTATCTGAAAAAAGCGTTTTGTCATTTACCACAATGCGATTAAAATCGGCGTTCAATAAATCGCGTAGGATGCTAGTAGTTTTTCCTTGTTCACTTAGTATTTTTGTTGGAGTAACTGCGTTTTTTAGATTTTTTTGAATCGTATTCCAAGTGTTGATGAGGCCAAGAAGATCTTCGTGTAATTCAGCTGTTTGTTTTCCCTCTGCAGCTGTTCTAATGATTACCCCCAGATTTTTTGGTTTTATAGCTTCTATTATTTTCTGAAGTCTTTTTCTTTCATCCGAAGAATGTATTTTTCTTGATACAGCTACAATATCAGTAAATGGAGTTAATACTACAAATCTGCCCGGGAGTGAAATTTCGCAAGTCAATCGCGGTCCCTTTGCTGCAATTGGTTCTTTTAATATCTGAACCAATACATTAGGTTTTCCTGAAAGTACTTCAGTAATCTTTCCTGTTTTAACTATTTCGGGCTCTACCCTAAATTTGGTAAAATCAAAACCGTTATCGTTCTTTTCATTAATAGCAAGATGGGTAAATTTAAGGAGAGATTTCAGGTAGGGGCTAAGGTCGGTATAGTGTAGAAAAGCATCTTTTTCAAATCCTACATCAACAAAAGCAGCATTAAGGCCAGGGATAAGCTTTTTAACCTTTCCGAGATATATGTCTCCCACGGAGAAACTTGCATCGGCTTTTTCGTTATGCAGTTCCACCAACTTCTTGTCTTCCATCAGGGCAATTTCAATGCCCTGAGAAGATGAATTTATTATCAACTCTTTTGTCAAGTGTGAAAATTTAGAAACGTCCTCTATTTCAATTGAATAAATGCAGCATATTAAGGACTAGCCTTATGTATATACAATATGCAGCATAGGCCGGCAAGAGGTTCACCGGCAATCATCCGTTAGGAGAATTACTTCTTCTTATGACGATTCTTTCTGAGGCGTTTCTTACGCTTGTGAGTGGCTATCTTATGTCTTTTTCTTTTTTTACCGCAAGGCATACTCTAATTTTTTAAAGTCTGTTTAAAATATCTTTTATAATTAATGACCGCAATATTATCGCAGCGTAATAATTCTTTCATCAACCTCTCTTGAATAAGCCGGACTATTTGCCAATCTCTTACTCACTGTGTACCACTTTATCGCTTCCTCTTTTTTACCAGCAGCAGCATAAGTATCAGCTAAAAAAGCAACTGCCTCAAGATTTTCCGGTTCGGCGGCAACTACTTTTTGTAGTCTTACCAATGCCTTATCATATTGCCCAGAAACAAATCCTCCAATTCCTAACATCAGCTGCGCCTTCATGTTATTTGAATCTCTTTTTGCCACTTCCAAAAGTTGCATGATTCCTTTCATGGTTTCTTCTGGATGACCTGTTCTTCCTTTACCAAAGATATAAGCACTTCCAAGGCCTACTTTTAAGTCTTCATTTTCAGGATTAAGCCTGATGGCCCTTTCAAAAAGATCAATAGACTGAGAAGAAAGCCAATTTACACTTGATTCATCTTTTTGGCTTCTGAGGACATCAACCGATAATTGGGCTGCAAAGGTGAGGCTTTTTTCTGAATTATCCAATTTGGCAGCTTCTGAAAGATAATAGGCAAATATTTCAGGATTTTGGGATGAATCCTTCCAGATTAATGCTAATTTATTGTAAATCAGTGATTTTTCAGAGCTCTTAGTCTTATTTAAGACTTGTTCGAGGCTATCTGTAAGTTTGCGTGAAGTTAATCCAAGCTTACTTTTTTCTGTATTAATATAAGTAGAGATATCGAATGTGGCCGAAAGGGGTCTAGGTTCTTTCGTAGGCAAAGATTTATTTTCTGTAGTTCTCCCAAGGAGAAAAAGTAACAGAACAGCAATAAAGCCGCTTGAGATGAAAATTAACTTATACTTCATTAACTAAGGCCCTTTTTTGGGAGCAGGGCGCAAAGTTACGTTAGTCTTCGTTGTTTTCCTTTACTTCTGGAGCTTCTTTGATATTAGGAGATGTTTTGATATCGTGCATGAACTCCTTGGCTGGCTTAAAGGCCGGGATAAAATGTTCGGGAATGGCTACCGCAATATTCTTTTTGATATTACGGCCTATCTTGGCAGCTCTTTTCTTGATAATAAAGCTACCAAAGCCTCTGATATAGATATTTTCTCCCTCACCGAGAGAACTTTTAATTTCCTTAAACATTGTTTCAAGGGTTACTAAAACATCTACTTTTGGAATTCCGGTTTTTTCGGAGATCTTATTGATTAAATCAGCTTTACGCATAATTTTTGCTTTTTGTCAAAATAAATCATTTTTTTGAAAACTCCAAATAAGAGAGTGATAATCAGTAAGTTTATTATGTAATTTCCTCAAAAAAGGGGTTTTTGGCAGTAATTTTAATAAAACAGGCAGTGAAATCACTTCATTCATACTTTAAGACTCAATTGATGAAATGGGACGGTTTGTCTAATAATAGGCTCATGCCCTGGAAAGGAGAGAAGGATCCTTATAAAATATGGATCAGTGAGATTATTCTCCAGCAAACAAGGGTTGAGCAGGGGCTTTCGTATTATAACAGATTCATTTTCAAATATCCTACTCTGCTTCAGCTTGCTGTGGCACCTGAAAATGAAGTATATAAAATGTGGGAGGGGCTTGGTTATTATTCTAGGTGTCGAAATCTGATAAAAACAGCAAAGCTAATCAGGCAAGAATATGCAGGTATATTTCCTTCCTCCTATGAAGATATTTTGAAATTACATGGAGTAGGCCCTTATACGGCAGCGGCTATTTCTTCCTTTGCTTTTGGTGCTCCCTATGCAGTGGTAGATGGAAATGTACAGCGATTGCTTTCTAGATTTTTTGGCATCAAAGTTCCCATTGATTCAAGTCAGGGAAAGAAATTATTCAATGATCTCGCTGAAAGTTTGTTGTATAAAAATGACCCCGGTCGATACAATCAGGCTATCATGGATTTTGGAGCTACAGTTTGCAAACCGGCTCCTAATTGCTCAATTTGTCCAATTCAAAAGAAATGTATTGCTTTTGCTAACAAGGAGGTTTTGCAATTGCCTATAAAAAATAAAAAACTCAAAATAAAAAAGCGTTGGTTTTATTATTTCATTGTAAGGGCGGAAGGGAAGTTGGCGGTAAGAAAAAGGCCTGAGGGCGATATATGGCATAATCTTCATGAGTTTATATTATTAGAGAGCAGTTTAAAAATTAGTGCTCAGCAAGCTTCGGCACAGTTTTTTGGGAAAGTAAAATATTCTATTGACCAAGTTTCAGAAGCCTACGTTCAAAAGCTTACACACCAGGTAATTACAGGTCTTTTTATTCACATTAATATTGCCCCCAAGGCAATTCCTGTTGGTGTTAAGTTGCAACTTGTTGCTTCTTTACGAAAAAAAGCATTTCCCCGTCTTATTGTTAATTATATAAATAAAGAAGGGTTGCTCAAATAGTTTTACCCAACAGGGGAAGTATGTTTGTAGGATTGATTTCTATTGTTAAATTTGTTTAACCTTAATAAACTGTTGAAAATATTTTCGCTAATCAATCAAAAGAAATGAGAGGTGTAAACAAGGTGATGCTCATAGGGAATCTAGGCAAAGATCCTGAGATCCAGTTTTTAGAAGGTAATATCTGTGTGGCTAAGTTTCCCCTAGCTACAACTGAAACTTACAAGGATAAAAATGGCAAGCTTGTTTCGCAAACAGAATGGCATACTGTTGTTTTATGGAGAGGGTTGGCGGAATTGGCTCAGAAATATATCCATAAGGGAAGTTTGGTATACATTGAAGGTCGATTAAGAACAAGAAATTGGGAAGACAAGGAGGGGCATAAAAAATTTGCCACAGAGATCATAGGTGATAATTTAATTATGTTGGATAAAAGGAATGAACCGGATCATGGTTTTAATTCTGGAAATTCTGAAACGCCCTCTCCGGAAGGTGAGGGGGAAGGCGATATGTTGATTTGATGTATTTTGTTGCTTTCTTTTTTATTGTTCATTTAAATTTTTTGAGTTGGACTATCATTCGGTCATTTTTCTTCAGCAAAACGAATACTTTACATTTTTTTCTATTACTGCGGGAGCTCAAACTATCATGATCCTAGCAGCCGTGGTTCTTCTTATTATTTCTTTTCTTGTTGCGGGAAGTGAAGTGGCCTTTTTTTCACTCACTTCAAAGGAGCTGAATGTGCTGAAAATGCACAAGCAACCTGCTTTTCGTAGAATCGTTAATTTGATGGAAAAACCTCGAACGCTTCACGCAGCCATAACTATCACAGGCGGTATTGTAAATATTGGAATTATTCTGGTATCTAATTTACTTTTCGATTCCTGGCTTTCCGCTTCAGGTATGCAATTTCTTCCTGTTTTTTTAATAAAGATTTTCTCTGTGACTGTAGTATTGGTTTTATTCGGAGGAATTTTACCCAAAGTATGGGCTACCCATCATAAAATCTGGTTTGCTGCTACAGCTTCACTCGTGATTGAAGTTTTTAACAGTCTTTTTTCTAGATTTAGTAGGCGCATGGTTCGCTTCAGCGACAGCATTGAAAAAAGTCTTAGTTCTGATATTAATGATGTTGATCCAGAGCAGATTGATTATGCAATTGACTTGTTGCCTGAAAATGAAGTGTCACAGGATGAAAAACGTATTCTAAAGGGGTTAAGAAAATTTCGCTATACCAGTGTGAAGCAGATTATGCGCACACGCATGGACGTTAGTGGTATATCGGTGGATAATAATTTTCACGAGCTTATTCGTCAACTAGAAGAGCTCCATTATTCGAGGCTTCCCATATATGTTAATGATCTTGATAATATAAAAGGGGTTCTCAATACAAAGGATTTGTTGCCCTACCTCAGTGAGCCTGCTTCTTTCGACTGGCAATTTCTTATTAGAAAGCCTTTTTTTGTTCACGAACAAAAATATATTGAAAACCTGCTCCAAGATTTTCGTAACAAACATATTCACTTTGCAGTTGTAGTAGATGAATTTGGCGGCACTTCCGGCATTGTAACTTTAGAAGATATTATGGAAGAAATTATTGGAGAAATAAAAGACGAGTTTGATGATGAGGAGAGTGCTAATAAAAAAATAGATGATTATAATTATATTTTCGAAGGCAGAACTATGATTAATGATGCATGTAAATCAATGGGTCTTCCAGTTGATACTTTTGAATCAGTTAGAGGAGAAAGTGATTCAATGGCAGGATTACTATTGGAGATTGCCGGAGAGTTTCCACAGCAAAATGAAAAATTGACAAGTGGAGATTTTGTGTTCATTCCGCTTGAAATTTCAAAGAATCGTATTGATAAAATAAAAGTTATCATTCACCCATCTCAAATGGCTTAATCACAAATGTCTAAAAAAAGCATCTCCATAGATTTTGTAGTTTTATTTATATTGCTGCTTCTTGCGTCTTGCAACTCGCCTTATACTTCAAAGAAAAAAGGGTATTTTAAAATAGATTTACCGAATCATAGGTATCAACTTTTTGACAAGCCTGGGTTCCCTTATCGGTTCGAATATCCGGTTTATGCAGATATGTTGCAAGACAGCACTTATTTTGACAGCACTCCTGAAAATCCTTATTGGATTAATATGGATTTCAAAACATTCAATGCTCGAATTTTTTTTAGTTATAAAAAGATAGGGGGTAAGGCAACATATAAGGTAAGAAATCTTGACGGGTCCTATCGTGATTCTGTTGGGGTCAATAATTTTGAAAAGTTGGTTGAAGATGCTTATACCCTTACATCAAAAAATGATTTTATTGCAACATCAAAAAGAGATTCACTTTTTGTTAACCCACATCATGTTACAGGAGTGATATTCAAAGTTGGTGGAAATGCTGCTACGGCTATTCAGTTCTTTATGACTGATACTACCCAGCATTTTCTGCGGGGTGCATTGTATTTTGAAGTAACCCCCAATGCTGATTCTCTAAGGCCTGTTGTAGATTTTCTGGGGGCTGATATTCGACACCTGATTAATACTTTTGAGTGGAAGAATTAAAAGGCCTTTTAGTGTATATTAACAATCCTTCCCTGCCTGAGTTGATCTCTTAAACTATTACCTTTGCATATGATTGCGATTGAAAATGTACTAGTGAGTGACATGCTGATAACAGAACAATTTGTTTGCGATCTTACTCGCTGCAAAGGAGCCTGTTGTGTAGATGGTGATGCTGGTGCGCCTCTTGATAAAAATGAATTAAAAAAAATAGATGAGGTTTTTGATAAAGTGGCTCCCTATCTTGATGAAAGAAGTATAAAGGAAATAGAACGTCAGGGTAAATATGTTTTTAATGATGAATTCGGTTGGGTGACACCCACAATAAATTCAAAGATTTGTGTTTACGGAATAAAAGATGAAAACAATATTATTAAATGCGGCATTGAACAGGCTTATCTTGATAATAAAATAAAATGGAAAAAGCCGATAAGTTGTCATCTCTTCCCTGTAACCGTTGATAAAAGTAAAAATGGCAAAACGCTCTATGCAAATTATGAACCTCGTGAAGATCATTGCAAAGCGGCTTGCTCACTTGGAAAGAAATTGAAGGTACCAGTTTACCAGTTTCTTAAAGAAGCTTTAGTGAGAAAATTTGGCACTCCTTTTTATAATGCCCTAGATGCTACATTTAAACATTTAAATTCAAAAAAATCCTGACAAGCAATGAGAAAAAATAGTTTAATTGCCATTTGTTTTGCTCTTGCTTTCTCATCTTGTAATCTGAATAGAGCTAAAATTGACCAGGGTCTTCAGAAGTACTTTGATGCCCATCATGTAGAAGGATGTTTTACTATGCTTGATAATGCTGGTGGTAAAATAACTGTTTACAATATGTTACTCGATACCCAGCGTTTTGCTCCTGCAGCTACATTTAATATAGTTTCTTCACTTATTGGGCTAGAAACCGGAGTAATAACTGATGAGAATATGGTAATTCCTTGGGATGGAGTTAGGCGTCGTTCCGATTGGGATAGATCTGTAAAGATGTTATATGCTTTTAAAATGGATCACATTCCATATTTTCAAGAAGTTGTAAGGCGAATTGGGAAAGACACGATAAAAATGTTTATCGATAGTATTGAATATGGCAATAAAGATATTTCAGGCTCGGTAGATTCCTTTTGGTTTAATAATAAACTTAAGATTTCTCCAGATGAACAACTCTTATTATTAAAGAAATTATATTTTGATCAGCTTACATTTCGAAAAGGAGTTCAGGAAACTTTACGCACTCTGATGCTTCAAGAAGATAATACAGCTTATAAATTAAGTTACAAAACCGGCCTGACATTAGACGAAAATAATAATAATATTGGATGGGTGTGCGGCTGGATTGAAGAAAACAAACATGTATATTTCTTTGTAACTTTTGTAAGAACTCCTGATGCAACTATTGATATGAAAAATGTAGGGATGAGTATTACCAAAGACATTCTTAAGAACTATGGTTTTTTTGAAGGGAAGAAATAGTGGTTGCGTTTTAATTTTATTAATATCTAGATATGCAATTTTATTGCGAATCATTACAAAATTATAAGAGGCTTCTCACTCGAGAGGTGAAAATAGGAAACCTATTGCTGGGTGCAGGACATCCTATTAGGGTGCAAACTATGACCACTACAGATACTATGGATACTATGGCAACTGTAGAACAGACCATTCGTTGTATTGAAGCAGGTGCTGAGATGGTTCGCATTACTGCTCCTTCAAAAAATGAAGCCGAAAATCTTCAACTAATAAAAAATGAATTACATCGTCGCGGGTATAATATTCCTTTGGTGGCAGATATTCATTTTACTCCAAATGCTGCCGAAATTGCAGCTCGCATTGTAGAGAAAGTAAGGGTAAATCCAGGGAACTATGTTGACAAAAAAAAGTTTGAACAAATAGAATATACAGATGCAGAATATGCTGCAGAAATAGAAAGGATTCGTGAGCGCTTTCTTCCCTTGGTTCGTATCTGCAAGCAATACGGAACGGCTATGAGGATTGGTACTAATCATGGGAGTCTCAGTGATCGTATTATGAGTCGCTTTGGTGATTCGGCTATAGGCATGGTAGAAAGTGCCATGGAATTTCTGCGCATTGCCAGAGCAGAAGAGTATCATAATATAGTATTGAGTATGAAAAGTAGCAATCCGCTAGTAATGGTGCAGGCCTATCGGTTGCTGGTGCATCACATGTTGCAGGAGTTTGGAGAGTGTTATCCACTTCATTTAGGTGTTACTGAGGCAGGTGATGGTGAAGATGGCAGGATAAAATCTGCAATTGGTATAGGTGCTCTTCTTGAAGATGGTTTGGGCGATACTATTCGTGTGAGCTTGACAGAAGATCCGGAATTTGAAATTCCTGTATGTCTTGATCTTGTAAAAAGATATAATGGCAAAAGTGAAGTTATTTCAAGAGCAGATGAAAAAAAATCGCTTCCTTACGATCCCTTTACTTTTAAAAGAAGAGATTCTGCTGTGGTTCGTAATATAGGAGGCAAAAATGTTCCTGTTGTGATAGGAGATTTTATGTTGCACAAAGAGATTACAAGGGCAGATCTTGTATCCATTGGCTATAAATATTCAGAGGTACTTGATAAATGGAATATCAGCGATGTAGCAGCGGATTACATATATGCAGGCAATAAAATTGTTCCATTCGATTTGCCAGGTACCCTGGGAGTAATTTGTGATCATGCTTTTTGGTTGCAGCATCAACAAGAAAATTATTTCCCCTTAATAAAGGCTGATCAGTATAATCAGGAACTTACTACTTCTGCTGTTCTAAATTTTGTATCAGTAGATGTTGATGACGAAAAGCAATCTGCTATTGCTCTTTCTATTGAAGATCCTTCAATAGTATGCTGTTTATTTTCTAATGCATTAAATGGATTGCAGCGAGTGCGTAATTATGTTGCATTGTTAATGAGTAAGGGCAATCATGTTCCTTTTATAGCTGCGGTTGAAACCCGTCTTTCTTCAATAGATGAACAATTGATACATTTTTCTGTATGTGCTGGAGGTTTGTTTCTTGATGGAATGGGTGATGGTCTTTGGCTGATGAACGATCCTGGGTCAGTGAAAAATGTTCGTGCTGCAGGCAGAACTTATTTATCTGTGAATAATAATAATGATTTTTTGAATAATACTTCTTTTTCCATTTTACAGGCAGTAAGGTCAAGAATATCAAAAACAGAATATATTAGTTGCCCAAGTTGTGGCCGTACTTTATTTGATCTTCAGGAAACGACTACGCGAATTCGTAATGTAACCCATCATCTTAAAGGGGTTAAGATTGCTATTATGGGATGTATTGTTAATGGTCCGGGAGAAATGGCTGATGCAGATTTTGGTTACGTTGGTAGTGGTCCAGGTAAAATAACGCTCTATCGCGGAAGGGAAGTAGTTAAGAAAAATATTGATGCAGCCATCGCAGTTGATGAACTTATTAATTTATTGAAAGAAAGTAATGTGTGGTTGGAGGCAGAAGTTTCTACCAGTTGATAAATACTTTGCTTCATTAGGTATTACTATGAAAACAGATTTTCTTGTGATTGGTTCGGGGATAGCAGGCCTCACCTATGCGATAAAATTGTTCAGAATACTTGTCTTTGATGAATCAAACTAATTAAGGAGCATAATTCCTGCTTACATTTATAATTTGAAATAATCGCATGCAGTACATTTTATATAGTATTTTCTATTTAGTATCTCTATTACCTCTTTTTGTATTGTATCTTATAAGTGATTTTGCATTTTTTCTTATGTACTATGTTTTTGGCTATCGTACCATCGTTGTCATGGAAAATTTAAAGTTTGCTTTTCCTGAAAAATCTGAGAAGGAAAGAAAGAAAATAGCCAAAGAGTTTTATCGTAATCTTACTGATTCCTTTACAGAAATGATCAAACTATTCAGCATATCAGAAAAGCAAATTAGACGGAGGGTATTGATGGATTTGAGTATTTGTGATGAGCTGGTAAAAAAAGGGAAGAGTATTCATTTTCATTTAGGACATCAGATGAATTGGGAGTTTGGAAATTTTGCCATGGTATTAATTTCTAAAATTCCTGTTATTAATATTTATTTGCGCCTAAATAATGCTACAATGGATAAGGTTATCTATCGCTTGCGGTCTCGTTTTGGTGGCAATCTTGTTGCAGCACAGGAATTTCGTGAGCAGTCGGCAAGGCTTATGAAAAATCAGTACGCTCTTGGTCTTATAGCCGATCAAAGTGCTCCTTCAGCCCATTCGGGGTATTGGTTACATTATTTTGGTCGGCCCGCTGTTTTTATAGGGGGTCCAGATAAAGGGGGTCGTCGCCTTAATCCTGCAGTTGTTTTTCTTAATTGTGTAAGAGTAAAAAGAGGATATTATCGTTATGATGCTACCTTAGTTGTTGAGGAAGGAAAAACTATGGCTGAAGGGCAACTAACATTACTTTACAGAGATTTTCTGGAGAAGAATATAAGAATGCGTCCTGCTAATTATTTATGGAGCCATCGTCGTTGGAAAATAAAGTATAAAGATGAGTATAAAAAAAATTGGGTGGATACTAGTGCACCACCCAAAGAAGATTAATTTATTCTATATAGCTAATTATTAATTCAGCATACTCGCTTCCTTAATAATCTTTATATCTTTTTCAAGTTTAATCTTATCCCAACCTCCAACAATATTTCTTAGATTGTGTATTCCCTGGTTTTTTAGCATTGATGCAGCAATAACACTTCTGTAACCGCCGGCGCAATGAATGTATATATTCTGTGTGTCTTCAAATCCTGCAATATTTACTACGTCTGTCATTGTATCCAATGGTATATTTAGTGCATCTTCAAGATGGCCGTTAGCGTATTCTGTTTGCCTACGTACATCAAGTATTACCAAATTTGTATCATGAGGTATATCCATGATAAGCTCATCAGGATCAACATTAATAATTAAATCTGTTTTTTCACCTGCTGTTTGCCATGCTTGATAACCTCCTGCAAGATATCCTTCCATTTTATCGAATCCAACTCTAGTAAGTCGTATTACACTTTCTTCCTCTTGCCCAGGAGCTGTTACCAAAATTATTTTTTTATCAAAAGGCAGCAGATTTCCTGCCCATTCGGCAAATCGTCCTTCAAGCCCAATAGAAATAGATCCGGGAACATATCCATTTGTAAATTCAGTTGCTTTGCGAGTATCCAATATTAGTGCATCGTTGCTTGCTAGTGATTTAAATTCTATAATACTTAATGCTTTTATTCCTTTCCCTTTTACTTTTTCAAGTTCATCGTAACCCTGTTGGTTGATTCTAGCATTAATGGCAAAATATTTTGGAGCAACACCCAAGCCATTTGTTACTTCAGTGATAAATTCCTCTCTAGTTTTTGACTGCAGTGCGTAATTTCCTTTCTTTTCATCTCCTATAGTACTATGGGTAGCAGGTCCTAGATTTTTTCCGCAGGAGCTTCCGGGCCCATGTGCGGGGTATACAATAATATCATCTTGCAAAGGCATGATTTTGTTTTGAATAGTATCATACATAATACTAGCTAATTCTTCGCTGCTCATATTGCCACTACTCAAATCAGGCCTGCCTACATCACCAACAAATAATGTATCTCCTGAAAAAATAGCATGGGGTTTTCCTTCCTCATCCCTTAATAAATAACAGGTACTTTCTAATGTATGACCAGGAGTATGAAGGGCTTCAAAGCTAATGGCACCTAGCTTGAAGATCTCGCCATCTTTTGCATTGTGGATATCAAATTTTGTAGCTGCACCAGGTCCAAAAATAATAGGGGCTCCTGTTTGTTTGCTTAAATCCAAATGACCGCTTACAAAATCAGCATGGAAATGGGTTTCAAATATATATTTTATGGAAGCCTTTCTTTCAGCAGCCATAATTATATAATTTTCAGTATCACGTAGAGGGTCAATAATGGCAGCCTGGCCTTCACTTTCCACATAATACGCTGCCTCACTCAGGCAATTGGTATAAAGTTGCTTGATGAACATAGTTCAGCTTTTTTACAAAGGTAAAAATAATAAGATGAAGGAGCTGAAATCTCTATTTGAAAAGAGGAAAGAATTTAGGCTAGTAAATCACTTGTAATGCGGTTGATTTCTTCTATCCTTTTAAAATTTACAGTATAATATATGAATTTACCATCCCTTTGAGTATTAACGATGGCTGCTCGACGTAAAATAGCGAGATGTTGAGAAGCAACTGATTGTTCCAATCTCATACGCACGTATATTTCGGTCACAGTCATCTTTTTTTCAGCATCTATGAGTTCAAGGATCTGCTGTCTGAGCTTATGATTAAGGGCCCTTAATACAAGAGCAGCTTTTTTCACATTATGCAAATTCACATTAAGGGTTTGAGTACCTATTTCAGTAGTTATTTCCTGTTCTTGTAATCCTTCCACAATAATTTTTTTAATATATAAATAAAATTGTATTAATTATTTATCAAATATAGCATTTGTCTTCCCGTTATTCATTTTTTTTGATTGAATTTAATTAAGTTCCCTAAAAATTGGGAGAATATCACCCATTTATTTGCTGCTATAAAAATCTTTTAGGTAGACAGGTTCTGAAGTTATTACATTGGAAATCAATCTATTATTTAGCTTATTGCTACTCAATGCTGCAAAAGAATCTTCTATTTTAGCTGGTAAATAAAAAAAGATTGGATTGTCTGAAATTTCCTTCCATTTTTCTGCTCCTGAGCCTAAAAAAAGTACTTTTTTGTCTTTTGTATAGGTATTAAAGGAATTACCATCTAGAATTAAGGCCTGAGGTGATAATTTTTCTGTGAGGGTACTATCATATATAGCAGTAAAAACTTCATTTCTTCTTGCATCAATCATAGGGCAAAAAAGGTCGGCTTTTTCTCTTGTAGCATCATCGATTACAGTTTTTGCCAAAACTTCAAGTGCGCTGATAGTAAGCAGGGGTTTATTTAAAGCATAGCAGAGTCCTTTGGCTGTGGCCATACCAACTCTTAGTCCTGTATAGGAGCCTGGGCCTTCAATTACCGATATCGCATCAATATGGGATAGTTGAATATTACTATTACTGCAAATGTTATTGATGGCGCCATGTAAGGAAAAATTCTTGTTGCTAGAGGAGAAAATTGAATACAATACTTTGTCATTTTCGGCTATTGCCAGAAATTGATTTTCTGAAGAGGTATCTATAAGTAATATAAGAGGCTTATTTTTCAATTCCTTCGGTTTTTAATAAGGGAGCGGGGGTGTAGCGGGCATCTTCAAGACTTAATTTTTCCAATAGGCGCATGATCTCCGATAATCCTATTTTTCTTGACCATTCAAAAGGGCCCATCGGATAATTGGTTCCTAGTTTTAGTGCGGTATCAATTTCTTCTCTTGTACTTACTTTTTGTTCGAAAGCAAAATAGGCTTCATTAATGATCATTGAAATGATGCGAGCAGATACAAGTCCGGGCTTATCTGCCACCTTTATTAATTCCTTTCCCAGCTTTGCGGCTGTATTCTTATGGGCTGAAGAAATATTACCACTTATCTCCCATATTTTTCTTTCAAAAAATCCGGGCCAAGCATTAATTCTGCATACAGGTCCTTTGATTAAGATTTCTTCTAAAGGTGTTACTGCCGAGTGAATGAACAAGGGAAGTGTAGTTTCAATTGCTGAACCTAAGAGTAACTCGGATGAAAGATGAAAGAAGGCAGTTGCTTGATTAAGCTGCAGAAGGGCATTGATATCGTTTGCTCTTACCCAATTGCTGTTTTCTATTGCCACTGCTTCGGCATATACTATATCGGAAGCGACTATTCCAAATATTGGTTGTTCCATAATGCAAAAATAGGTGGTTGATTAGGGATATATTTGCATTTATTTATTTCAAATTATGAGTAAACAGATTATTAGCAGCAGTAAGGCGCCCGCTCCTATAGGTCCTTATAGTCAGGCTGTTCAGGCAGGAGGTTTCCTTTTTGTATCTGGCCAAATCGCTTTGGTGCCAGGGACCTCAGAGATTATTTCTGCTTCCATTAAAGAGGAGACTGCCCAGGTAATGGCCAATCTTAAAATGATATTAGAGGAAGCCGGCTTGGATTTCATCCATGTGGTAAAAACCAATATTTTCCTAGGCGACATGAGTTTTTTCCCTGAGGTAAACGAGGTGTATGCATCTTATTTTAATAAAGACTTTCCTGCCAGGGAAACAATTGCAGTTAAAGGGTTACCCAGAAATGTGAATGTTGAAATCAGTATGATTGCTTTCAAATGAACCGAATTATCATAACAGCTAAAACGCATCCTGTACTAGAGCAAACACTAGTTAAGAAGGGATATGATGTTTTATATCTTCCTTCAATAACTCCTGTTGAATTAATTGAGATTATTCATACAGCAATGGGTGTTGTTGTTGCTACTAATATTGGTATTGATCGAGAATTAATTGATAGGGGCGCAAAGCTGCAATGGATTGCTAGGCTGGGTAGTGGTATGGATCATATTGATACAGAATATGCAACATCAAAAAATATTCGGTGCCTGAGCAGCCCGGAGGGCAATAGAGATTCGGTGGCAGAACATGCATTAGGAATGTTGTTGAATATCATGAATAATATTTCAAGAGCACAGCGCCAGACAATGGATGGAAAGTGGATAAGGGAAGACAATCGCGGTACCGAATTGAAAGGGAAAACTGTTGGTATTATTGGATATGGAAATACAGGAAGCGCTTTTGCTGGATTGCTATCATCCTTTGGGGTTAATATTCTTGCCTATGATAAATATAAGTTAGGCTTTGGAAATAATATAGTGAAAGAGGTTGGCTTTGATGAGTTATGTAGCAGGGCTGATGTGATAAGTCTTCATGTACCCCTCAATAATGAAACTTTGAAAATGGTGGATAGTTCTTTTTTTTCTAGCCTTAGCCAACAACCTTATTTCATTAATACATCTAGGGGGAAAGTTGCAGACAGTAGTGCAATTTTGGATGCCCTCGAGACCAGCAAAATTAGAGGTGCCTGCATTGATGTAATCGAAAATGAAGATCTTGCCTCACATACTGAGGAAGAGAGAGCGCTTTTTTATCGCTTATGCCAGCATCCCAGGATAATTCTTACCCCTCATATTGCAGGCTATTCAGAGCAATCTTACTATAAAGTAAGTTGGTATATTTTAGAAAAATTAGGGTTGGCTTGATGTCTTTTTCAATGGTATAATTTTCTTATATTTGTATACATGCAACGCTTTGGTGATCCGGAGCGTTGTATTTTTTTTATATTTCTAAAAGGAAAGCTATGGCAGATACAAATTATGTAACCAATGATACTTTTGAAAGAATGCGGAAGGACTTGCATGCCTTAAAATCTATTGATCGGCCAGCTGCTAGTAGGGCTATTGCCGAGGCGAGAGAAAAAGGTGATTTGAAAGAAAATGCAGAATATGATGCAGCCAAGGAGGCGCAGGGAATGTTGGAAGCAAAGATCAAGTATCTTGAAGGTGTGATTGCCACGGCACGTATTGTGGATGAAACAAATATTGATACAAGCAGGGTAAGTATTCTTACCAAAGTGACCCTTACTAATCTTTCTACTAATAAGCTTGTAATCTATAAGATTGTTTCAGAAAATGAAGCCAATCTAAAAGAAGGAAAGATATCAGTTACCTCTCCGATAGGCAGAGGGGTATTAGGAAAGTTAGTGGGTGATGTAGCTGAAGTGATTGTCCCTGCCGGGGTATTAAAATTTAGGATTGAAGAGATTACTGTTTAATCTAGCAAGTTATATTTATTATTATGTCTATATTTTCCAAGATAATATCGGGAGAAATCCCTTCTTATAAAATTGCAGAGAATGAGCATTTCTTTGCCTTGCTTGATATTGCACCTTTAGTGAAGGGTCATGTTTTAGTGGTGCCCAAAATAGAAGTGGATAAGCTTTTTGATCTTTCTGATGAGTATCTTTCTAAAATGCTTGTATTTGCAAAGCCAATTGCCAAAGCAATTGAAAAGTCTTTTGATTGCAAACGCTGTGGCATATGTGTAGTGGGCTTGGAAGTACCCCATGCTCATTTGCATTTGGTCCCTATCAATACTGCCAATGATCTTAATTTTACGAGACCCAAACTTTCGGTTTCAAAGGAAGAATTAGAAGAAATATGCAATAGGATATTATCTAATTTATAAGAGTAATTATTTTACCCGTCCTGGGTTTTTAACTATAAAGGCTTTCCAATCTTTTGCTTTCGCTGCAGTTGCAGAAAATCCTGGTTTTTGCTTAAAATGATGGCAAAGTGCCACTGCTAAAGCATCTGAGGCATCAAGGTATTTGGGATCATCTTCAATGGAGAGTATATGTTTCAGCATTTTGAGTACTTGGCCCTTACTGGCATTTCCATTTCCAGTTATTGATTGTTTTATTTTTTTTGGGGCATATTCATTTACACTGATACCAGCTTGCATGGCTGCGGCAATGGCTACTCCTTGAGCACGTCCCAATTTCAGCATGCTTTGTACATTTTTGCCGAAAAAAGGAGCTTCAATAGCAAAACTATGGGGTTTATATTGTGCAATCAGCTCGGTAACCCTAGTATGTATTTTTTCGAGCCTTTCATATACATCATGTTTAGAAGAAAGCTTGAGCACATTCATTTCAATAGGTTCAATGATATTGCCCCTGATCTTTATGATGCCGTAACCCATGATTACCGTTCCGGGATCAATACCTAATATGATTTTTTCAGCAGTTTGCAATGTGAAGTTTAATTTTACAGTAAATAGGCTGCTTGAACAAAAGTATTAAATTAATTATCAATTACCTGCTCGGCCCTTTGCTGTTTGTGCTACTGTCATGGATATTATACAAAAGAATCCTTCATCAGCCTGACCTTCCTGAGCACTGGGATCATATTTTATCCGGCTGGCACCAGCCAGCATTGTGGCTTGCTTTTTTTCTTATGTTTATTAACTGGGGTATTGAATCAAGAAAATGGCAACTACTACTTTCTCATTTAGAGGATATATCATTTTTCAAAGCATTTAAATCGGTATTGGCTGGAACTAGCATTACCATGCTTACTCCAAATAGAATGGGTGAATATGCGGGCCGTGTTATGTTTGTTTCTGAAGGGCACAGGCTCACTGCCATCTCTCTTACTTTGCTGGGAAGTATCAGCCAGCTATTGATTACTTTATTAATGGGTATTATTGGGTTGCTGGTATTTAGGAATACCCAACATCTTCCATCTGATTATCTTAATATATGGGTGTGGGTATTGGGGAATATTGTTTTTTATGTGAGTCTTTTTTTTGTTGTAATGCTTGCACTTATTTTTTTACGCATAGGCAGTGTGGTTAAATTTTTATCTGGCATTGGTATATTTAAAAGATTTGTTAATCATATTTTGGTACTTGATACCTTTAGCCGTAAACAATTGTTAAGAATTCTATTTCTGTCTCTCATTCGCTATTTGGTTTTTATATTGCAATACTTATTATTGCTCCAGGTATTTGGAGTGGCAATTTCGTGGTACTTATGTTTTTGGCTACTGACGATCTTTTATCTTCTCATGGCTGTAGTTCCTTCAATTGGAATTTCGGAACTTCCTATGCGGGCGTCAATAAGTGTTGAATTGTTTGCCTTGTTCTCTAATAATGTTATTGGCATTCAGGCAGCAGCTTTTGGCATATGGATTATTAATTTAGCTATACCTGCTTTGTTAGGGGGCTTATTTATGTTGGGACATAAAATTTTTAATGAACGATGATAAGATTTATTTTACTTCCTCTTACTTTATTACTTTCGGCTGCACAGGCGAATAAGCCTTTTTTTTGCGGGCTTAGCAATACTACTTTTAAATCTGGGGAAATGCTCAATATGGTTGTCTATTATAGTACCATGGGTACTTATATTGGTGCAGGCGAAGCAACATTTACTACCAATTTAGAACGGTTCAATGGTAAGCCAGTTTATCATGTAGTGGGTAGTGGAAAATCATTTCCATTTTTTGATAATTTCTTTCGTGTTCGTGATACTTATGAGTCTTATATAGATACCGCTACTTTGCTTCCGTTGAAATTTATAAGAAATGTTGATGAAGGAGGTTATAAGATATACAATAATGTATCTTTTAATCATATATCTAATACTGCAGCCAGTACAAATGGGGTGTTTAAGATTTCCGATTGTATGCAGGATGTGGTTAGTGCTATGTATTATGCGCGTAACATTGATTTCTCTAAATATAAGTCTGGAGATAAAATACCTTTTGACATGTTTATTGATGATGAGATATTTCATCTATATCTGCGATATATGGGGAAAGAGAGAATAAAGACGCGGTATGGAAAATTTAAGTCAATTAAATTCAAGCCGTTACTGGTTAAGGGTACTATTTTTGAAGGAGGCGAAAAAATGACAGTCTGGATTAGTGATGACCCTAATCGAATTATACTCAGGGCTGAAAGTCCTATTACTGTAGGTACTATAAAGGTGGATATGATGGGGTATAAAAATCTGCGTTATCCGCTTACTGCTCTTATCAATATGCATTGATTATAATTCTTCTAATTTGAAAGTATCTTTTTGACGAATACCCTTTTCTGTCCATTGCAGACTACAGCATTCAATATTTGGGTCATGTTCAAAGAAAAGTATAAAGTCTTTTTTTTGTGCTTCTTCCAACAAGATTTTCTTTTCCTTTAAAGTGGTAAGAGGGAATACATCGTATCCCATAACAAAAGGAATAGGGACATGTCCAACTGATGGTACTAGATCTGCCATATATAGTATCGTTCTTCCTTTGTAGTTAATTTCAGGCAACATCATAGCATCTGTATGACCAAATGCATGGCGGATGGAAATGAAATTAGGGAATTCATTTATGGATGATTCAATGAATTTTAATTGCCCACTCTCCTTTATGGGAAGAATATTTTCTTTTAGAAAACTTGCCTTCTCTCTAGCATTTGGAGCTGAAGCCCATTCCCAATGTTTTTCATTGCTCCAGTAAATAGCATTGGGAAAAGCAGGTACTAGTTTTTCACCTTCGCGCATAATGCTACCTCCGCAATGATCGAAATGTAAATGAGTGAGAATAACATCAGTGATATCATTTCTAGAAAAACCATGTTTTGCTAAGGAGCGATCTAATGTATCATTTCCGTGCAAGTAATAATGAGCGAAGAATTTTTCATCTTGCTTATTGCCGATTCCATTATCAATTAGGATAAGGCGCTTACCTTCTTGAATTAGCAAGCATCTCATAGCCCAGCTGCACATATTATTATCGTCTGCTGGATTAAGTTTATGCCAAATACTTTTTGGAACTACCCCAAACATAGCCCCACCATCTAGTTTAAAATAACCTGCGTTGATAGCATAAAGATTCATATATGAGGATTATTTTTTTGTTTTTTCATGGTAGCAAAAAGAATAAGAAGACCGATAATAAAGAAAACCATTAGTGCAAGTATTGAATTGCGTTGTGATCCAGTAATTTCATTTATGAAGCCAAAACTGAACATGCCTATTACAATGGCAATTTTTTCTGTGACATCAAAAAAACTAAAGAAAGATGTAGTATCCTTAGTAATTGGCATAAGTTTGGCGTAGGTGCTTCTTGATAAAGATTGAATGCCACCCATTACAAAGCCAACAAGAACAGCTAAGGCATAGAATTGAAAAATTCCATTTCTTGGTACAAAATAGCCTGCAATACACATGAGTATCCAAAAAGTTATGGTAAGGGCAAGAGTTTGGAAGTTGCCAATTCGATTTGAAAGTCTTGCAACAAGATAGGCGCCTGGTATGGCTATCAGTTGTATGATAAGAATGGCAATGATGAGATTAGGTGTAGGAATGTTTAGTTCACTTTTTCCATACAAAGTGGCTGCCAGCATTACAGTTTGAACACCCATATTGTAAAAGAAAAAAGAAAAAAGGAATGTTTTTAATACAGCAAGTTGTTTGAGTTGATTCCATACTTTATAAAGTTCTTTGTAGCCTGAACTAATAATATTGCTTGATTTTTGTTTTCCAGAATGAACGCCTGCGGGAAGTCTGCTAAGTGCCCATTGGCCAAATCCGAACCACCAGATGCCTACAAGTAGGAATGATATCTGTGATGCTTTCCCTGTGCTAATATGAAATGTTTCTGGCGACAATACAAATACAAAGCAGATGAGTTGCAAGATCACACTACCGCCATATCCCATAGCAAATCCTTTGGCACTTACTCTGTCTCTGTCAATAGGAGCTGCAATCTCAGGCAGGTAGGAATTATAAAATACTAGGCTCGACCAAAAACCAATGCATGCAATAATCATAGTTGTTAAGCCAAAAACAATATCTTCTTTTCCGTTAAAAAAATAAAGTGATGAACAGGCGATGCTTCCTAATGTGCAGAAGAAGAGAAGAAATTTTTTCTTGTTGCCTCTATAGTCGGCTATGGAAGATAGGATAGGAGAGAGTAAGGCTACTATTAAAAAAGCCAAGCCTAAAGCATAATTATAAAGTGAGGTATTTATAAAAACACGCCCACCTACTTTTACGGTATCATTTAGCGTTTGTTCATTACCATCTCCAGTAACAGCTTCGTAAAAGGCTGGAAATATAGTTGAGCAGATGACAAGGCTGTATACTGAGTTGGCCCAATCGTACATGGCCCAACCGTTTATAACTTTACGTGGCGCAGTTTGCATAATTAAAGAAAAGAAAAATTAATGAAAGATCAAGGATTAATAATTCCGGCGTACATAAGAATGAACAATAGTACACCTAATATAATTCTATAAATACCCCATATTCTAAATCCATGTTTTTTGAGCAGGCCGATAAAGAATTTTATAGCAATAATGGCTACAATAAAGGCAATCATATTCCCTAAGGCCAACATGGAAAGCTCTTCTTTTTTGAATCCTCCATTTTCGGAATAATATTTAAGTAATTTATAGCACGTAGCAGCTAGCATAGTGGGTACTGCAAGAAAAAAAGAAAATTCTGCTGCTTCATTCCTTGAAAGTTTTTGTTGCATTCCCCCAATAATAGTTGCTGCACTGCGACTCACCCCAGGTATCATGGCGAGGCATTGCCAAATACCTATTATAAAAGAGTTTTTATATGTAACATCTTTTTCTGATGAGGTTTCAGGCCTTTTAAAGACCTTGTCAATAAATAATAGAATAATACCGCCTAGCAAAAGAGTTATAGCAACTGTAATTCTGCTGTCGAGCAGGGCGTCTATCTTTTTATCAAAAAGAAAGCCAAGTATAATTGCTGGAATCACTCCTATAAAAAGTTTTCCATAGAATTGCCATCTGCTTAGATCGAAAAACTTTTTATAATAAAGTACTACAACAGCTAATATGGCTCCCAGCTGAATGGATACTGTAAACATTTTTACAAAATTATCTTCAGGAATCTTTAGAATTGATTCAGCAATAATCATGTGGCCTGTGGAGGAAACGGGAATATACTCTGTGAGGCCTTCAACGATACTGATTGCAATCGCTTGAAGTATATCCATGAAAATTAGTTGTTACCAGATTCAGAAGGAAGACTCTTTTTAGGCCTCTTCATAATGGCGAATATTTCAATAATGAAGCCAAGTATCATAAGAATGGGTGCTACTGTTATACGCATTGGACTGTATACTTCTTTAGGATCAAATATTTTCGGGTCTGTATTTTCCCCGCCCGTCATCAATATTACTCCAATAGCTAGTAGCACAAGGCCTACCAACATCAATAAATAATTTTCTTTGTTAAAGAATTCAGTATTGGTACTTACTTGTTTTTTAGCCTTTGCCATAGCAGTTATTTTATGCAATATATTTAAAAAATTAATAAAGGTCATCGAGCTTCATGCGCAGATATTTTATCACAGCCCTATTGGTACTAAATAATGTAATAGCAATGCCCAAAATAATGAGTAGAATAAACAACAAGAATAAGCCCTTGTTATCGTGCAATACTTTAAAGGCTGGGATAAATAACTCTACAAGAAAGATGGTAAACCAAATAGCAGCAATGGCAATTAAAGCTGCAATAAACCCATTAATAACTGCGCGTTTATTAAGCGGGGAAGCAATAAATTTTCTGGTAGCTCCTACCATTTGCATTGTTTTAATCAGGAAGCGATTACTGTACATGGCGAGCCTGATGGTATTATCAATTGAAAATATAACGAGAATAGATAAAAGGATTGCTGCAATT